>Ga0056115_1000185_pt1 | contig 31180 bp, 27 predicted proteins | sample WorMetOlspDAHAB1_FD_77007 | JGI IMG/M metagenome (GOLD analysis project Ga0056115, IMG submission 77007) | Marine gutless worms symbiont microbial communities from Max Planck institute for Marine Microbiology, Germany - Olavius sp. DAHAB.1 ...
ATTGATAGTAAATCATGTTTGAAATGGAATTATCTAACAAAAAATTGCCACAAAGCACCAAGGCACGAAGTTAAAGTATTATAAATAAATTTCTCTTTGTGTCTTAGTGCCTTTGCGGCTTATCTTTCTCTGCCCCATTCGGATCCGGGGTAGGGAACGAAGGAAGAGCGTTTTAAATTTGGCTAACTGTTATCCCAGGAATCTTTTGTATACCCGAGTTTTTCAGCTGCTTCACGCTCTTCATCACTCAACTGGTTCCAGTACTTGTCTTCCGATGCCGGGGGCTTTTCTTCCTCATTCCAGCTTGCCTCGGTCCAGCCCAGGGCACCCCAGAGCGCCTGTTCTGCTTTGGACATGTCTTCCCATCCCTGTGCATCCCAGAATTCAGTCGGATCTCCGGGCGGCACTCTCACACTATTGGCTTCATCGGTCATTTCTTTCTGGCTTGTCGCACAGCCGGTCACCAGGAAAAATGCCAGCAGCAGGGCCAATGTCAGGCTGATCATAGTTGACGGTTTGAAAGTTCTCATAACTTCTTCCTCCTTCTTATTGGGGTTAATAAAATATTTCCATTGCTAATCAATAGAAATGCTTTCGTCAATTAAAAAACACGATGCAAAGTGTCCTTCTCCCACCCGGATCATTTGAGGCTTTTCTGACCGGCATCCTTTTTTAGCGTAAGGGCATCGCAGTGCAAAACTGCAACTACCGATGGTGTCCTCCGATGTCGCCGGCACATACCCTTTTATGGGCAGTTCAGGTATCTCGGCCGTGGGATCCGGAACCGGAACAGCTCTAATCAAGGCCTGGGTGTAGGGATGCCGCGGGTTATTGATGATCTCTTCGGTCGGACCGATTTCTACAATGTTGCCAAGATACATGATGGCGATACGATCACAGATGTAGCGTGCTGTAACCAGATCATGGGTGATATAAATAAAGGAAATACCATGTTTGTCTCTCATTTTAAACAGCAGATCGAGGATACCGATCCTGACGGACACATCCAGCATGGATACGGATTCATCGGCAATGACAAATTCCGGCTGCAGTACCAGTACTCTGCCGATGCTAACGCGCTGGAGCTGGCCGCCACTCAGAAGCTTCGGGTATTTATTCCAGTATTCCTCTACCGGATCCAGGCCGACCTCTTCAAGTGTCTTTTTGATCAACGCATCTTCTGCGTCCCGATCTTTGGCAAGATCGTGGATCTTGATGGTCTGCCGCAAGATTTCGGAAACCGTGCGGCGGGGATTCAGCGACCCAAAGGGATCCTGAAAAATCATCTGCATTTTCCGGCGCAACGGCTTGAACTGTTTGCGGCTCAAGTTGTCCACCCGGGTGCCCTTAAAATAGATTTTTCCGCCGGTGGGCTCCAGGAGCTGTAGTATGGTCCGGCTCATGGTGGACTTGCCGCAGCCGCTTTCTCCGACAAATCCCAGTATTTCTTTTTTGCCCAATGAAAAGCTGATATTATCCACCGCCCGCAAGTGGGATTGCCCCTCTTTTGACAGGGCTGCAAACAATCCTTTGCGCAACGGAAAATGCTTTTTTAAATTTTCTATTGTCAAGACAGCGTTCTGATTCATATTTTCATCCTATCATATGACAGGCAACGAGCCGTCCGTCAATCGGGTCCAGACCCGGTTCTTGCCGCTTGCAGATACTTTCGGCCAGCGGGCATCTTGGCGTGAACCGGCAGCCGGGCGGCGGATCAATCAGGCTGGGAGGGGCTCCGGGTATGCTTTTCAATTGCCTGCGTTCTCCCTTCAAAGACGGGTAGGCCCCGATCAATGCTTTGCTGTATGGATGAAGGGGGTTTTGGTACAAGGATACCGTATCCGACTCTTCCATAATTTTGCCGGCATACATGACCGCCACCCGGTCGCAGGTTTCCGCCACCACCGACAGGTCATGGGAAATAAACACGGCGGTCAGATTCAACTCATTCTTCAGATTCCTGAGCATCACCAGGATCTGACGCTGTACGACCACATCCAGCCCGGTTGTGGGTTCGTCCAGAATTAAAAATTTGGGGTTGCAGGCCGTGGCGATGGCCGCCATGGCCCGCTGTTTCATGCCGCCTGAAAGTTCATGGGGGAAACTGTTGATGCGCTGGTCACTGATCCCGACTAAATTGAGCTGGTTTTTTGCCCGGGCAAGGGCGGCCTCTTTGGTTACGGATTCGTGCTCTATGATCATCTCGGTGATCTGTTTGCCGATCGTCAACACCGGGTTCAGGGCGTTCTGAGCTTCCTGGCGGACAATGGATATCTCTTTTCCCCGCAGCTTCCTTATCTGCTCATCCGTCATGGGGACAATATCGTTGCCCATGTAAAGAATGCTGCCGCCGACAATTTGCCCGGGCGGTTTGATAAACTTCATCAGGGACATGGCAGTGGTTGTTTTGCCGCATCCGGATTCGCCGATCAGACCCAGGGTATTGTTTTCTTCGATGCAAAACCCGATATCGTCGACCGCCCTTGCCGGCCCCCTGCGCGTCATAAAATATATTTTTAAATTTTCAACTTCAATTAGTGCCATTATTTCTCTATGCGAAAAACTATTTATTGGTTATTCGTTGTCAGTTAACCCCAGAAATGTCTGTTATTCGTTATTTGTTATTAGCTATTGGTTTTTGAATTGTCGAATGACTATTGAATAATGACTAATTATGGAAATCGCTTCGCTCAATCGATCTTGGTATCCAGTAACTCTATCAGTATCACGTATCCGTTTAACGGCATCTGATATCCGGCAGCCTATCCGATATGCTATGCAGTCTGCTCATTGCGCCATGCCCTCTGCCATCATTCCTCTGTTCTCTGTCATCTGTTTTCTGTCCTCTTTACTCTGTGCCCCATGCCCTCTGATCTATGCTCACATCCCCGCAACTCGCAACTCACATTTCCCACTTCCTCATTCCGACTTCCCACTTCCCATTTCAGAATCCTTTCTTCTCCTTATACCCCGGTTCCAGAATATCGCTGACGGCCGTCCCCAATAGACTAAAACTGACAATCAGTGTGACAATACTGACAATGGGCGGAACCACCCACCAGTAGCTTTCCGCAATCACACCGGACTCGAAAACGGAATGCAGCATCATTCCCCAGCTGATGCTGGTGGGGTCACCTAGCCCCAGGAAACTCAATACCGCTTCGGCATAGATCGCTTCAGTGATCATCAGTACGGCCTGGGCAAACATGAGCGGCACCACATTGGGAAGTATTTCGGCAAACATCAGTTGGAAGTTTGACGCCCCGATACAGCGGGAAGATTCAACAAATGGCCGTTCCTTTAATGACAACACCTGGGACCTGACAACCCGCGCGGTTGTCGGCCAGCTGACGAGGCTGACCACCAAAATAATATTCCACATACTGGGCCCCAGGACCGCCGCCAGGACGATCATCAAGGGCAGTTCGGGCAGCATCATGAAAAAATCCACGATTCGCATCAACACTTCATCCAGTATCTTGCCATAATACCCGGCGATAAGCCCGACTAAGGTGCCCGAAAAAACGGTGATCAAGGCCGCCACAAAACCTATCGTCAATGAAATCCGAGAACCATAAATTATTTGACTCCAAATATCTCTGGCAAGATCGTCGGTCCCGAACCAGAATTGCGAGGAAGGCGGCAAAAGCAAATTATCAACATTACCGGATGCGGCGGGGTCAACCGTACCCAGGAATGGCGCTAAAAATGCCATTGATAGGAAAATTGTGATGATGGCAACACCGACAGCTCCCATGGGATGGCCGAAAAGGAGCTGCAAAAATTCTTTAAATTTATTGGTTTTTCTCAGATACTGCGGCATTTATATCTACCCCCCCACTTTTATCCTCGGATCGATGTATCCGTAAATCAGATCAATCGCCAGATTCGCCAGAACGATTGCAAATGCAAACAACATGAACACACCCTGGAGCAGTGGGTAATCTCTCTGTGACACGGCATCATACGTCAGGCGTCCAACGCCGGGCCAGGCAAAAACGGTTTCAGCTTCAATGACCCCGGCCGCAGCAAACGCCAGATTTACTCCGGAGATGGTGATTACCGGCAGCAAGGCATTCCGGAGCGCATGATTTTTCAATATGTTACGTTTTTTCAGTCCCTTAGCCCAGGCAGTGGTGATATATTCCTGCCCCATGGCATCGATCATGGAACTACGGGTTAAAATGACATACTCCCCTACATACCAGATGACTATAGAGAAAGCCGGCAGAAACATGTGCCACCCGACATCCTTTACAAGTTCAAAGCCTTCATATCCCGAAGCAGGGGTTAAAATACCGCCTAATGGGAAAATGGGTATGAGATAAGCAAATATCAGGAGCAGGATAATGCCCAATGCAAAGGTGGGAATGGAGTACATAGCCACCGAAGCGGTAAGGATAACCGTGTCAAATCGGGTACCGCTCAGCCAGCCGGCCAGCGCCCCTAATATCACTCCCAGAAAAATTGCAATGGTTAACGCAGTGACCACCAGCAGCAGTGTATGGGGTATTCTAGAGGCCAGGACTTCCAGCACGGGCTTGCGCTGAGAGAATGACAGGCCCAGATCACCCTGGGCCAGGTTTTTGACGTAGGCCACGAACTGGCCGCTCAAGGGCTTATCCAGCCCGAATTTTTGCTTCATCAATTCCAGGCTTTCAGCGCTTACTCGGGGATCCCTAAACATCATTCTAACAGGATCGCCCGGCGCCATCCTGAAGATAAAAAAGTTAGCACAAACAATTACGGCAATGGTCAGGGTTGCTGCCACCACCTTTCTTAAAATAAATCGCTTTAAACCCACTTAGGCACCCCCCTTTTATATGAAACTGGAATGACGAATGATGATTGACAATTGTCGAATGGTGGAGATCGCTTGGCTCAAGTCCTTTTAATAAATAGAATAGAAAGAATTCCTTCAATTCCTGAATTCCTTAATCCCTGAATTAGTGATCCCATGCCGTGCCATGGTCCCAGGTATCTTTAACAATTTCCACAATAAGCGAGGTCTCGGCCGAATTCACCCCGTCAATATGGCAGATCTTTTCAAATATCAATGTCTTGAACTCAACCAGGGATCTTGCCACAAATTCGACATCTATGTCTGTCCCACCGGTAGTCAGGGCAATATAATTAAGCGCGTGGATCTTTTTGAGTTCATCCATGATTTGATCTTTCTTTTTCAAATCTACAGATAGTTTCAGACTGCCGATGATTTCAAATCCCAGTTCTATCGGATTGCTGACTGCAACTATATTAATTATTCTGCTATCAAGAAGGCGTTTCAATCGGCTGCGTGCAGTGGTTTCAGATATACCTAATTTTGTTGCCAGGTTGACGATGGGCATGCGGCCGTCTTTTTGCAGTAAGTTGATCATACCACAATCTGTTTTATCAAGTGCGGTGAAATCGTCCTGAACTTTAGTATACATTTAGAAGCCTCTCCGGTGTGATTTCGATAATTCAAAACGTAAAAAATTAACTGATTCCATTAAAATTTTGTTTATATTTAATTGAAAACGCATATATTGTCAATAATAATGTTGACAAAGTTCTTTTGTTAACTTATCGTTCAAAAAAAAACCATAATAAAAGAGGCAAACACAATGAATAAAAAAGTAATGGTATTGGGCACCGGTGCACAGGGAAGCACCATTGCAATGCGACTTGACGAAGAACCGAATGTTGACCGTATTATTTGTGCCGACTACAACCTTGAGGCGGCCCAAAGGCTGGAGCAGAAATTAACCAAAGCAACCGCTGTTAAAGTGGATGGCAACAATGTGAATGAAATCCTCGAAGCATCAAAGGGGGCCGATCTGATCGTCAATGGGCTCCCCCCGGATTTCAATGTCAACCTTATGGAAGCGGCCCTTGCAGGCAAGATGAACTATCAGGACATGGCGTCCGGACCCGTTGAAGATATCGATTTTGTCGGTGCGGTTAAAAGACAGCTGGCCTATGACAGCAAATTTAAAGAAACGGGCCTGAGCGCCCTGATCAATACCGGGTCCGCCCCGGGTCTGGTGAATGTGCTTGCCAGAAACGCTGCCGACAAATTTGATGAGCTGGATCATATCGATATCTATGTCTATGACAGCATCTGGACCAATAAATTCATCCCCTTCTGGTGGTCGCCCGAAACCGCTTTCGGCGATATGGCCGCCCGGCCCGTTTCCTATGAAAACGGGGAATACAAACTCGGGAAACCCTTTGATAATCCTGAAATGATTGACTTCATGGGGCTGGGGCCCCGGCGGATGGTGGACCATGAGCATGAAGAGCCCGTTACTTTCGGGATTTTTTTTAAGGGATTGAATTCCGCTAACTTTAAATACGGGGGCAAGGCCTGCGATCTTGCCGAATCCCTTTACAATATGGGGCTGCTTAGCAAGGAACCGGTTGAAATAAACGGTGTCAAAGTCACTCCCTTGGATCTTGTCTGCAAACTGACCCCGCCGGCACCTTCTGATCCGGTCGCGATAAAAGATGCCCTGTCCGAGGGCATGGCGCTGGAAGAAGGGGCCGCCATGGTCAGGGTCCGGGGCCGTAAAAACGGTAAGCCGCTTTGCATCGACAGTTATATCAATGCGCCGGGGTTGACCGAATCATTCGAGAAATACGGCATTACCCATGAATCTTTCATTACCGGTCAATCGGCATTTCTTTTTACAAAGCTTTTTGTCAATGACAGGATTTCTGAAAAAGGAGTGTTTCCGCCGGAAGTCTTAGGACAGGCGACAAGGGCCTATTACCTAGAGGAGGCAGCCAAACTGGGTATTACCGTAGATGAAATACAAAGAACCGAATTGGCCTAATCATATCTACATATCCTGTAGCTTACTTTTAAAATGAGTCAACTATTTGGGACTGTAGGGGGATCGAGGGATTGGGGAATTTAGGAATTGTGGGATTGAGGGATTAAATAGACAGAATACCTTCAATTCCTAAATCCCTGAATTCGCAATTCCATAATTATTCCTATTCAATTCCTGAATACCTGAATTAAACCAACGTCCAATTTTCATGCAATTCCGCGACATAGACAGGTTCACAGCTATTTTTGAAACTAAATTACGAGGTCACAGGAGAAAAAATGAAGAAGGTAATGATTATGGGTGTCGGCGCCCAGGGAGGCACCATAGCCAAACGGCTGAATGAGGAAGAAAATGTATTTCAAATCATCTGTGCGGATTATGATTTCAAAGCAGCCGATGAACTTGGCAAGACATTGGATAAAGCTACGGCGGTCCAGGTCAATGCCAATGATGTCAAAGATATTGTCAAAGCGGCCGGCAATGCAGACATCATTGTAAACGGATTGCCCATCCAATTTAATCTCAATGTAATGGAAGCCGCGCTTGAACTCGGGGCCTGTTACCAGGACCTTTGTATGACGTACATCGAAGGAAAAACCTCCGAACAGGCCACAAGATACATCTTTAACGAGCAGGGTCAGAGATTCAAAGATAAAGGATCGCTAGCGTTGACCAACACCGGCAGCGCCCCGGGTCTTGTCAACGTAATTGTCAGGGAAACCACCGAAATGATGGATTCATGTGACCGGATTGAGATGAATGTTTATGAAGGAGTCTGGTCAAAAAAATTCATCCCCTTCTGGTGGTCGCCGCAGGTTGCATTTGAGGACATGGCCGAGACTCCAACCCGGTTTGAAAACGGGAAATTTGTCAAAACGGCGCCATTTGCCAATCCGGTCATGATGACATTCAAAGGCATTGACAAACCCATTCGCATGGTGGATCACGCCCACGAGGAACCGATCACCCTGGGAATTAATGCCGACAGTTGCCTTAAAGGCGCCGGGAACATTCTCTTCCGTTATGGCGGCCCCCATGTTGAGCTATCACAAGCGCTTTATAATATGGGATTTTTATCATCCGAGGAAAAAGAGCACAAGGGGATGAAATATATCCCCTTTGAGCTGACCATTGAGAATTCACCACCGGCGCCCAAATACCTGGAAGAAATCAAGGAAATCATCGATGGCGGCCTTATTTCGGACGAAGGCGCTTTCCAGGTACTGGTTGAAGGCAAAAGGGACGGCAAGCCAATCCGGATAACAAGCTATGCCAATGCACCGGGGCTGATTGAGGCTTTTGAAAAATCAGGTTTATCCCATGAATCCTACCTGACCGGCCAGTGTGCATTTATTTTCACCAAAATGCTGGTCAATGATGTGATTGAACAAAAGGGGCGATTGCACCTGAAGTACTGGATGACGCTGAAAGAAAATATTTTTTCAATGAAGCACAAAAACTTGACATCACCATAGATCAAATCATCGAATAAAAGAAGTCAACTCTAAAAGATAGCAAGGAGCTAAAAAATGAGCAGTCAATTACCCACCCAGGCCCAGGTAATTATTATCGGAGGCGGTATTGTCGGTTGCAGCACGGCATATCACCTGGTGGAACAGGGTTGGCAAGATGTCGTTTTGCTTGAGCGCAAAAAAATATCTTCCGGATCATCCTGGGCCGCAGCCGGCCTGCTGGGGCAATTGTGGTCCACCAGCCCCCTGACCCGGCTTGCCAAATACGGCGCCGACCTTTATGCCGGACTTGAAGCCAAAACCGGTCAGCCCACCGGTTATAAACGAAACGGCTCCATCCGTGTGTCCCGTACCCACGCCCGCAGAAGTGAATATTTAAGGGCCCTGGGTATGGCACGGGCCTTCGGCATCAAGATGGAGGAAATCAGCCTGGAAGAGGCCAAACGTCTTTTCCCGGTCATGGAAACCAGTGATTTGACCGGTGCCTGGTATCAGCCCGATGATGGTGTGACCAACCCCGAGGATACGACCCAGGCCCTGGCCAAGGGGGCACGCATGGGAGGCGCCACCATCCTGCAAGATATCAAGGTCCTTGATATTGACGTCAGCCAGGGTGCCGTGACAGGGGTCAAAACAGACCAGGGCGATATCCGGTGCGAATATATTGTAAACTGCGCCGGCATGTGGGCCAGAGAGGTGGGCAAAATGGTGGGGGTAAGCCTTCCCCTGGTTGCGGCCGAACACATGCATATGACCACCGAACCCATTGAGGGAGTGTACAAGGACATGCCGTATCTCCGGGACATGGACGGCTATATTTATATCAAAGAAGAAGTGGGCGGTCTTCTTATGGGTGGTTTCGAACCCATGGCCAAGACCTGGGGCGTGAACGGCATCCCCGATAATTTCGAGCATACGCAGTTGGATGAAGACTGGGTCCAGATGGATCTGTTTATTCAAAATGCCATTATCAGAGTTCCGGCGTTTGCCGAAACCGGTGTCACTAATCTCACGACGGTACCGGAAAGCTTTACGCCGGATACTTCTTATCTTCTGGGCGAAGCACCGGGGATCAAAAACTTTTTTGTAGCCTGCGGCATGAACTCGGTCGGCATCACCAGTGCCGGTGGCGCCGGCATGGCTATTGCGACCTGGATTGTTCAAGGGTATCCGGAAGAAGACCTCTGGCCCGTGGATGTCAGGCGCTACAATCCATGGCAAAACAACCTCAAGTATATTGCCGAGCGGGTTCATGTTGAAGCTGTTGGCAACCTTTATTCGGACCACTGGCCTTTTAAACAGCCCACTTCATCCAGAAATGTGTTAAAAACCCCGATCCATGACCGGTTAAAGGATCTGGGGGCCTGCTTTGGCGTGGTTTCCGGCTGGGAGCGAGCCAACTGGTTTGCCCCTGAGGGCGCGGAACCCAAATATGAATACAGCTGGGGACGTCAGAACTGGTTTGACTATTCGGCCCGGGAGCACATGAATATCCGAGAAAATGTCGGCATCTATGATCTGACGTCCATGGGCAAATTTCTTTTCCAGGGCAAGGATGCCGAAAAGGTGCTTCAGACAATCTGCGCCAATGATGTGGCCGTGCCAGTGGGGAAGGTTGTCTACACCCAGATGCTCAATGAACGGGGCGGCATTGAAGCGGATTTAACGGTAACCAAAATGGCGGAGGACAAATTCTTTATTGTGACCGCCGGTGCGACCACGGTGCGGGATTTTGACTGGATCCAACGCCACACCCCCAGAGACGCCCATGCCGTGCTGACCGACGTGACCTGGTCCTACACCATGCTGGGTGTTATGGGCCCCAAAGCAAGGGATCTACTGAGCAAAATCACCGATGCCGATCTTTCCAATGAGGCCTTTCCCTTTGCGACCGCCCGGGAGATTTACATCGGATATGCCGGCGCCTTTGCCATCCGCATGAGTTTTGTCGGCGAACTGGGTTGGGAGCTCTATATCCCGACACCTTTTGCCCAGGGACTATTTGATGCGCTCATGGAAGCCGGTGAAGAATTCAATGTCAAACCATGCGGCCTTCACGCAGTGGATTCCCTCCGAATGGAAAAAGGGTACCGCCATTGGAGCGGAGACATTACACCCGATGATACCCCTTTCGAGGCCGGCCTTGGATTTGCTGTCAAACTTGACAAAGATGATTTTATCGGAAAAAGTGCGCTTCTCAAACAGAAGCAGGAAGGCCTAAAGAGAAAATTGGTCATTTTTACCATCGACGATCCGGAACCGCTAATCTACCATGATGAACCCGTTTACTGTAACGGTGAAATTGTGGGTGAAAACACACATGGGTCCTATTCTCACGTCACGGGTCACGCCATTGGCATGGTCTATCTCGTCAATGAAGAGGGCATCACCGATGAATGGATCATGGGCAACCAGTACGAAATCGAAGTGGAAGATAAAAAATACCCGATCACGATTCATTTAAAGGCCCCCTATGATCCGTCAGGAAAGTCGATCAAGGCTTAAATGAAGCGGCATTACCTGTCAACCAATTTTATTCGGTTTAATCAGCGTTCAGGAGCAAATTTAGATTGCGGATTTGACATATATTCACCACCACAGCTATTTACCAGTGGGCATATAAATATGTAGACATTTCAGATAATATTATGTACTTTTCAAAATTCGGAAATGGCAGGACAGCCCCCGGACGGCAATCCGCGTCCCGGAGGCAAATTGGCAATAACAATTTCATGATTGGAGGTTACGAGATGATCAGGAAACGCACACTTTTTTTTCTATTCGCATCTACAATTGCATTGGTTTTATCAGGAGCACCTTCGGCGATTGGAAAGGAGGTCCTCCACGTATACAATTGGTCCGATTACATGGATGAGGGACCCGGAGGCCCGGTTTCCGTTTTCGAAAAACAGACCGGCATTGATGTGACCTACGATGTCTTTGACAGCAACGAAGTTCTGGAAGCCAAACTGCTTGCAGGCAAAACCGGGTATGACGTCGTATTTCCTTCCAACAACTTTATCGGCCGTCAAATAAAGGCCGGGGTGTTCAGGGAACTTGACCGCTCAAAGCTGAAAAACTATCATCACCTGGATAAAGATATTCTCAATGTGCTGGAGAGCGTGGACCCGGGAAATAAATTTTCCATTCCTTATATGTGGGGGACGACGGGCATCGGCTACAACATCGATAAAGTACAAGCCGCTTTCGGGGGGAAAGCCCCGCTCGACAGCTGGGATCTGATTTACAAACCTGAAAACGCGGCAAAATTAAAAGATTGCGGTTTGGCGCTGCTTGATGACCCCAGCGAAATCCTTTCGATAACCCTGCACTATCTGGGCAAGGATCCCAACAGCATGACCTCAAAGGACTACACCGAAGACGCGCTGTCCCTGCTGAAGAGCATTCGGCCCTACATTAAATATTTTCATTCATCACAGTACATCAATGACCTGGCCAATGGCGACATCTGTGCCGTGGTTGGATGGTCAGGTGATATTTTGCAGGCGCGTGACCGCGCAGACGAAGCCGGGGCCGGGGTAAAAATAGCGTATTCGATCCCCAAGGAAGGCGCGGCAACGTGGTTTGACATGATGGCGATCCCGTCGGACGCCGACAATGTCGACAACGCCCATAAATTTCTCGATTTTCTCATGGATCCGAAAGTCATCGCAGGTATTACCAACTACGTATCGTTCCCCAACGGCAATGCGGATGCGATGCAATATATCGACGAGGACATCCGCAATGACAAGGCGATCTATCCCTCGGAGGAGACCATGAAGGGGCTTTTTACCATGAAGGTGATGCCGCCCAAAGTTTCACGTGTAAGAAACCGGGTTTGGACCAAATTGAAGACCGGCCAATAAAAAATCCTGACTCAAAAGGCCAGGCTTTGATTCAACACCGGGAAGGGTATGGTGTTGGCTGCCGATTAACCAATGGAATAATGGAATGTTGGAAAAATGGAATATTGGGAATGAAAAACGGATGCGGTTTGATTTTAAATTCTGAGCGGTGCCATCTTTAGAAAAAGCAGATCTCATTCCCCTAACCCAGTATTCCAACATTCCAGTACTACATCATTCCATGGCATATGTTCACGGCAAAGCCAATTCTCTCTGACCTGACCCAGAAGATCATGATTTCAACGTTAGATAGACCTGCCACTGGAGCACCCACATGAGTCAACCAGACATCCTGCCCGATTCCGCGACGGAAAAGACCTCCGAGACCTACATCCAACTCCGGAGGATCACAAAAAAATACGATGCGATAACCGCCGTGGACAATGTCGACCTGAACATTCGGAAAGGGGAGATTTTTGCGCTGTTAGGTGCCTCCGGCTGTGGCAAAACCACTTTGCTTCGGCTGCTGGCCGGCTTCGAAATACCTACTGAGGGGCTGATTACCATCGACGGTCAAGACATGCAGTCGATCCAACCGTATAACCGCCCGGTCAACATGATGTTTCAATCATACGCCCTGTTTCCCCACATGACGGTTGCCAAAAACATTGCCTTCGGCCTGAAGCAGGACCGGCTTCCCAGGACGGAAATTAAAAGACGCGTGGAGGAACTCCTGGAGCTGGTGCACATGAATACACTTTACAATCGTTTTCCCCATCAACTTTCAGGCGGTCAGCGCCAGCGGGTCGCCCTGGCGCGCAGTCTCGCCAAGCGGCCCAAGCTGCTGCTGCTGGACGAACCCATGGCCGCTCTGGATAAAAAACTCCGGGAACAGATGCAGCTGGAGGTGGTCAACATCATCGAACGCGTCGGCGTGACCTGCGTTATGGTTACCCACGATCAGGAAGAGGCCATGACCATGGCCACCCGCATCGGCGTGATGCATGACGGTAAAATCCTGCAGTCCGGCACCCCCCACAAGGTGTATGAATATCCCAATTGCCGCCGGACAGCGGAGTTTATCGGTACGGTCAATATTTTTTCGGGAACCGTTGTCGAAAACTCGGCCGACCATGTCGTCATCAACGCGCCTGAACTCGATCGGAAAATTTATGTCGACCATGGAATATCGAGTTCGGCAGGAACAGCTGTCTGGGTGGCTGTTCGGCCTGAAAAAATGATCATCAATACTGTCCAGCCGTCCGGTGAATATAACCATGCGCGGGGTAAAGTGGAAGAAATCGCTTATGTTGGCGGTCTCTCGGTTTATCATGTAAAGATCCAAAGCGGCATGATAATACGCGCCACCCTGGCAAATGTAGAACGCCGCGCCGAAGACCATATTACCTGGGATGATGAAGTCTATCTTAGCTGGCAGCCAAACGCTGCCGTGGTGTTGACATGGTAAAATCCAGATGGAAACGATTCCTGCCCTCCGGACGAACGACCGTCATCGGTATTCCTTTCGTTTGGCTGCTGTTGTTTTTGGTATTCCCTTTTGCGATCGTATTCAAAATCAGCTTTGCCGAAATGGCAGTTGCCAGACCTCCGTTTACCGAGCTTTTCGCTTTTGCGGAAGAAAAACTATCCGTCGTCCTGAACCTGGGAAACTACCTTTTTCTGCTCGAGGATTCTCTTTACATCTCCGCCTACCTGAGTTCGCTTAAAACCGCAGGTGGGGCTACCTGCCTGGCCCTTTTGGTGGGCTACCCCATTGCCTATGGTATGGCCCGCGCCCATCCGGGGATCCGCAACCTGCTGCTGCTGGGCATCGTCCTGCCGAGCTGGACCTCTTTTTTACTGCGGATCTACGCCTGGATCGGCATTTTAAAGACCAACGGGTTGATCAATAACCTTCTGCTGAAATTGGGCCTTATCGATACACCGCTGCACATGCTGCACACGGATTTTGCAGTTTACATCGGTATTGTCTACGCTTACCTGCCCTTCATGGTCCTGCCGCTCTACACAAATCTGGTAAAACTCGATGAGTCCTATCTGGAAGCCGCCGCCGACCTGGGGGCCAAACCCTGGAAAACGTTCCTTTTCGTTACGCTGCCCCTGTCCAAGGGGGGCATCATCGCCGGCTCCATGCTGGTGTTTATTCCCGCGGTAGGAGAGTTTGTAATTCCCGCCCTGCTGGGCGGACCCGATACGCTGATGATCGGCAAGGTGCTGTGGGAGGAATTTTTCAATAACCGTGACTGGCCGGTGGCATCGGCGGTGGCCATTATTATGCTGCTCCTTTTGATCATACCGATGATGTGGTTCCATAAATACCAGACCCAGGAGATGGAGGAAGTGTGAGCGAGACCAGACGATCCCCCTTGCTGAGTGTGTGGTTGCTGTTAGGATATATATTCCTTTACGCACCCATTGTCATTCTCATCATTTTTTCGTTTAACGAATCCAAGCTGGTTACGGTTTGGGCCGGGTTTTCCACCAAATGGTACGGCGAACTGCTGCAGGACCGGCAGATGCTGTCGGCCGCCTGGCTCAGTCTGCGCCTGGCCCTGATGAGTGCGACCGCCGCCGTGTCCCTGGGGGTTTTTGCCGGTCTCGTGATGGCCCGGTTCGGGCGATTCCGCGGCCATAACATTTTTGCGGGCATGATCACCGCCCCCCTGGTTATGCCGGAAGTGATCACCGGCCTGTCGATGCTGCTGCTATTCGTCTCCATGGAAAAGGTCATTGGCTGGCCGGAAGGTCGGGGCATGATGACTTTGTGGATCGCCCACGTCACTTTCTGCGCCGCTTTTGTGGCTGTGGTGATTACCTCCCGCCTAAGGGAAATGGATGTATCCGTCGAAGAGGCGGCCATGGATCTCGGCGCGCCGCCTTTCAAGGTATTCACCGCGATAACGCTCCCGATTATTATGCCGGCGGTTGCCTCCGGATGGCTGTTGGCCTTCACGCTGTCCCTGGATGACCTGGTCATATCCAGTTTTGTGGCCGGCCCCGGTGCAACTACCCTTCCAATGAAAGTGTTTTCCAGTGTACGCCTGGGTATCAGCCCGAAAATCAATGCCCTGGCGACCATCGTGGTTCTGTTCGTCTCGCTGTGTGCCGTCGGAGCCGGTATTTTGATGTTCCGCGCCGAGAGGCGGCGCAAATTTGAGATCCAGGCCGCCATGCGCGATACGGCTTAACGACTTGCAGACCTGTATCCGTGGATTCTGAAAATGATCTAAAATTTAAAATGAACTGAATTGCTCTAAAATGGAGGTATGCTGTCAATTTTTAAATTGAGATAGAACACAGGGTTTCCTTAATTTTAGGTGATTATGACAAACTCATAAAGGAAGGTGCACGATGACGATAAAAAAAATTAATGCTGCTGCGAATATACCGTCAGAAGATTTGGAGGATTGGGGTATTCCCAAAACTATCGGGGAGCCGAAATGTCAATTGAGAGGCCTTATTATCAAGGAAAACCCGGATGGTTCCGAAGCGGGTATCTGGGAATGTACGCCGGGAAAATTTATTCGTGAAGTAAAGCAGGCCGAGATGGTCACGTTTTTATCCGGTCAATGTATTTTTCACCCGCAAGATGGTGAACCCATTGAGATTAAAGGCGGCGACGTGTTATTTTTTCCCGAAAACAGCATGGGCACCTGGGAAATCATTGAGACGGTTCGCAAGGCCTATTTGATTTATAACCTGAATCCCACATGAAAATTCAGGTATATTTTAGATAAATGAATAAAGAGGCGTCAGTGTCTAAAACCAAAACAATCCCGGTCAGCTGCAACAAAGACTGCGGAGCCGGCTGCCCGCTGCTGGCCCATGTTGAAGGCGGAAAGATCGTCAAAATAACCAACAACCCCAATGGTACGCCCTACATGCAAGGGTGCAGCAAAGGCTTTCAGGCGATGCAGGTAGCTGAGGCACCCGACCGGCTCTTGCAGCCGTTGATCAGGTGTGGACCGCGGGGCTCAGGTGATTTCAAAGCGGTATCCTGGAATGAAGCACTTGATCATGTTGCTGCCGGACTACACAATATAAAAGATAAATTCGGCAGCGAGTCGATATTATTTCTCGGCGGCAGTGGATCCTGCCGAGGGGCTTTGCACAATACTGCCAGCCTGACCAAACGGTTTCTTAATATGTTTGGCGGCTATACGCAGACCTATAGTAACTACAGCTCGGCGGCTTCTGATTTTGTTACGTCCTATGTATTTGGCACGTTGGAAGTTGGGATCGATGCCGCGACCCTGCAGCAATCCAAGCTGATCATTTTGTGGGGCGCCAATATCATGGATACCCGCTTCGGGTGCGAATATCCTGCACGTCTCAGAGAAGCCGGCAAGAACGGTGTTCCCATAATCGTGATCGATCCCAGAAAGTCCAGAACGGCAAATCTCCCCAATGCACAATGGATTCCCGTTCGTCCGGGCACCGATACGGCCATGATGGCTTCCGTATTGTATGAACTGCTGGAGAATAATCTCACTGATTATCCATATCTGAAAAAGTACGGTACCGGATTTGACCAGGTAGTAAACTATATTCTCGGCACCAATGACGGTCAGCCCAAAACTCCGCAATGGGCCGAGCAAATATGCGGAACGCCGGCCGGCTCAATCCAGAAACTGGCCGATCTTTACGGCTGGTCCAAGCCGGCCGCACTGATACCGGGCCTATCCATTCAACGCAACCTTGGTGGTGAAGAGGCCATGCGCATGGCCGTGGTATTGCAAGCCGCAACGGGCAATATTGGAAAAATGGGCGGTGCATCCGGCGGGTGCATTTGGGGCGGGTTACCGGATCCTGAATGTGGCTCAATGGATACGGCAGACCGGGCGCAAAACCCATTGATTCCGGAATATTGCTGGCCGGATGCGATTCTGGAGGGAAAAAACGGAGGATACCCGGTAGATATAAAAGGCATCTATAATGTGGGGGGAAATTATCTTTCCCAGGGCAGTGATATCAAGAAAAATATGCGCGCCTTTGACAAGGTGGAACTCTCTGTCTGTCATGAACACTTTATGACGCCCACAGCTGCATTTTGTGATGTCGTATTGCCGGCCACCACTTTTCTGGAAAGAGAAGATATCCTTTTCACGGGCATGAACTATTTGTTTTATTCCGGCAAGGCCATTGATCCGTCGGGCGATGCTAAAGATGATTATGAGATTTTATGCGAGCTTTCGGATCGCCTGGGGTTTTTGGATAAATATTCAGAGAAAAAGACCGCCTCTCTTTGGATCGAGCAATTTATTGCTGAATCCGTTATCACGGATCACGAGCATTTCAAGCAAACCGGGATTTACAGCGGGCAAGATCAGACACGCACCGGGCTTTCCGGGTTCATAGCCGATCCGGTAAAATTTCCACTTGAAACCCCTTCCGGCAAAATCGAACTGGCTTCCGAAAATTACGCAAAAACCGGTTATAAGGCAGTGCCGACATATCGAGGCATGGCAGATACAGAACAATATCCTCTGAGACTGGTAACACCCCACTCATTATATCGGGTTAATTCCTCGTATTCCAATATTCCATGGTTCAGAGACCGTGAGCCGCAGGCATTATGGATGAATCCGGCGGATGCCAAAAAAAGAGGGATCCGGGAAGCTGAAGAAGTGATGGTAAGAAGCCCCCGGGGGAAGCTGAAAATTTCAGTTTTAATTACGGAAGACATCATGCCGGGTGTGGTGTGCCTGCTAGAGGGAATATGGCCGCGCCTCGACGGCAACGGAATCGATCAAGCAGGCGCAGCAAATATTCTCACGTCAACCGTGCCGACCGAACCGAGCAAGGGATCACGCACTCATTCGGTGCTGGTGGAGGTTGAATTATGGTTAGGCGCTTAGCGATATAACATATATAATTTAACAATGGTGTTACCGGACACGTTTATGTTTTATAAGTTCAGGTGTCAGCGTTCAGGATTGAGGTCTTAGCACCTCAATTTCCTGACACCCGAAACCTGAAATCTGAAACCTATAAATCATTCCATTAAAATTATTCTTTACTTTTTGTACAAAAAATTAATTAAGATCTCCTCACAAATTTGTAACGATTGAAGATTATTGGTATGGAGGAATTTTTCGTGTCGCCTTTTTCACAAATTAAAGAAGCCACCTACTGGACGGATCCTCACCCCACAACCAAAAACTATTCAAACAAGCCCCTACCCCAAAAAACAGATGTTTTGGTTATCGGCAGCGGCTATACCGGTGTCGTGACCGCTTTACAGTTGAAAAAGGCCGGTGTGGACGTCACTCTGATCGATAAAGGCCGAATCGGCTCCGAGGCCAGTTCGAAAAATGGCGGCATGTGCCTGTCGGGATTAAGCGTCGCCCTGTTTAAGGTAAAGAAAAAATTCGGCCGGGAAATAATGGTGCGCTTTTTCCAGGAAGCACTGGAATCGATTAACTGCGTGGAACGCCTGGTCGTAGAAGGCAATATCGATTGCCACTTTAGACGCAATGGTTTTCTGGAGGCCGCATTCAAGCCCGCCCATTACGATGGCCTGAAAGAGGAGCAGCAATTTCTGGCAGAAAACCTCGACCATGCAACCGTTCTGGTTCCACCTGAAAAAATGCGCGAAGAAATCGGATCCGATCTTTACCATGGCGGACTGGTTGAACCGCAAAGCGCGGGTGTGCATCCGGCCAAATATATCGCGGGCCTGATCCGTATGGCAGATAAAGCCGGCGTCGATATTCACGAATATGTGGAAGCCCAAAAAATAGAGCGCAGAGGCGGCAAATTTAAAGTGTACACCAGCCGGGGACCCATTCCGGCCGAACGCCTTGTCGTCGGCACCAATGGTTATACCACCAACCTGACCCCCTGGCAGATGCGGCGGGTGGTGCCGGTGGAAAGCTTCATGATCGCCACGGAAGAACTGCCGCCTGAAGTGGCCAAACCCCTGGTGCCGAATGACCGCATGATATTCGACACCAAACGTTTCCTGTTTTACTTCCGTTTGTCTCCGGATGGCAAACGGATGCTATTCGGCGGACGACCCAAGAAATTCTGGAAATCGCCCCTCGACAGAGCCCGAGAGATTCACGACTGTATGCTGCGGGTATATCCGCAGCTTGAGCCTTATGCCCTTGAGTACGCCTGGTACGGCAAGGTGTGCTTTACCGTCGATCGATTTCCGATTATCGGTGAACGCGAAGGTATTTATTATGGTATGGGCTATTGCGGGCACGGTGTCGCCACGGCAACCTATTTTGGCATCAAACTGGCGGACATGATGTTGGGAAAAGGCCTTGATACGGCATTTGCAGATAAACAGTTTATACCAATCCCGTTGTACTGGGGCAAGCCCTGGTTTTTGCCGATTGCTCACAACTACTTCAAATTTTTAGATATTGTAAAATGATTAATAAAGGAGTTGAACTATGCCGGATAAAATCATTACGCGAATGGGCGACGGGGTCAGGATTGAGTTGTCCGCAGAACAGGTTAAAGAGGACATCCTGACTGGTACCCAGGATGCTGCCGACCGGGGTAAAATACCGGAATTGAACCCGGATGAACTGGAACAGCTTTATGAAATCTTTGCCGACACCAATCGCATAGTTGCCGTAAAATCGGGCGAAGAAGTCATTACCACCGATGATGGGGCTTCCATGACGTTAATCGGCGACCAGGCGGATGGCGGTGTGGCCCTTCCCCTGAGCAATATGCAATCGGTTTTAACCTATGAACGCGTCAGTTGTGCGGACACGGCCGGAATCGGCCACACCGATTACAGCTGCAAGCCCGTCAAACCGATTATCAATTATGAGAAACAAAAGTATTATACATTGAATCAGGAGACTACCATCCCCTTGATTTATGGAATGCAGCCGAACCTGGCGCAATATTTTCAGCCGGACGGACCCTTTCCGAATCCATCCGAATTGCTTCCTGCCGGAAAAATTAAGGAGGCAAGGGAGGCCCAGGAAGAGGCCGCCGAGCAGCTGAGAAACGATCTGGTTTTTGTCGCCAGCCAGCTATATGAAGTTGGGTGCGACGGGTTTAACTTTGACACCGCCGCATCCGCCGGGGATGCGGATTTTCTGGCCGCCCTGGAGGCCATTCGGGAATTAAAAAAGACCGCCCCCAGGATGGCAATTGAACTGGGGATGTGCAGTGAATTTGTGCTGGGCCTGCATGGAGAGGTTACCTTTGACAGTGTTCGGCTGGCGGGGCTGTATCCCCATGACCAGGTTAAGATGGCCGAAACGGTCGGTGCGGATATTTTTGGGCCGGCCGTCAATGTCAAAGCCTCCAAGTCGACCCCCTGGAACCTGGCCCGTGCGGTCACCTTTGTCAAGGAGACCGTCAAGGTTGCCGACATACCGGTCCACCCCAATGTGGGGATGGGAGTCTGCGGGCTTCCTTTGTACGAGTCGCCCCCCATAGATTGCACGACGAGAGCTGCCAAAGCCCTGGTGGAGATCGGCAAGGCGGACGGGTTGTAGCTTGGCGTCGGAGATCCATTCGGGATGTCTGTCGCCCACGTTATGGCTGCCGGGATGGGAGGCATCCGAACCGCTGGAGATCTGGTGGCTTGGATGCAATTGACCCAGAGGATGAAGATCACGGAAGCCAAAGAATATGTGGCCCGGAAACTCGGAATAAATGTAATGGATTTAACGGATGTAGAAGTGATGCACGAAATTCGGCAGGATCTGGATATTGCGACCCTGCCCATGACTGCCGACAGTGCCAGTGGAATGGTCGCCAAATGCCGGATTGCCGAATTGCTGGATATTGAACTTAACTCGGTAAATATGTTTAAATCCAAGCTTAATCTTTCAAAATAAAGGAGGGAAAAATGCGAAAAAACGCGGTAGCAGCAACTGAAATGGCTACCGGCTGGGGCCTGAAGACGTTTACGGCGGATGCTCTGGATAAAATTCATGGCGCCACCCTGGATGTGCTGCAGACCACCGGCGTCAGCATGGACTGCGATGAAGCCCTGGACATTCTGCGTGACGGCGGCTGCTGGGTAAATAAAAAAACCCGGGTGGTCAAGTTTCCGGAGCATATCGTGACCCAGGCACTATCGACGTGCCCCAGCCAAATCCTGTTGGCCGGCAGAAATCCTGAAAATGATTTTATGATGGGCGGCAAGCAGGTGGGATTTACCACTTTTGGCGTCGGATTGCTGATGGAAGATATAGAAAGCGGTCAAATTCGGGAGTCCACCAAAGCAGACGTCGCCCAAATTGCCCGTCTGGTGGATGTCTTAACGCACATGGATATCCTGACAGCGCCGGTTGCCGCGCGCGATAAACCGGATGAGTCATATGATCTTCACATGCTCGAAGCCGCTTTAATCAATTGCTCCAAACACTATGCATCCGATTCGGAAGACGGGGCCCGAACCAGGTTGTTGATCGAAATGGCCGCGACGGTTGCCGGAGGGGTGGACAAATTAAAAGAGCGACCGATTGTATCTTTTGGAGTCTGTCCGACCAGCCCGCTGCAGATTATTGAATCCAGCGCTGAAGTCATTATCGAAGCAGCCCGGCACTGGCTGCCCATCAATGTTCTCAGTATGGTTATGGCCGGCGCTTCGAGCCCGATTTCGATCTCAGGCACCCTCGTCATGCATAATGCCGAGGTACTCGCCGGAATTATCCTCGCTCAGCTGACAAATCCGGGAACCCCAGTCATTTACGGCAGTTCTTCGACAACGCTTGACATGCAACAGGCAACTGCAGTGGTGGGCGTACCGGAGATGGCCATGATAAGTGCCGGTGCGGCCGAGCTATCGAATTTCTACGGTATACCGAGCTATGTCGCCGGTGGGTAGGCTGATGCAAAAATATCCGACGCCCAGGCAGGACACGAAAAGACGATCAGCGCGTTGCTTTCTGCTCTGGCAGGAGCCAATCTCATATACGGAGCCGGCATGCTCGAGGCGGGCATGACATTCAGCTTCGGACAATTGGTAATTGACGATGAGATTGCCGCCATGGTGAAAAGAATAGTCCATGGGGTTTCCCTGGAAGATGAGTTGATGGGTGTTGATCTGATCAAGCAAGTCGGTATCGGGAATAATTTTTTATCACAGAAGCACACCCTTAAGCATTTGGAGGCCGAACAGGCTCGGGCAACGATCATCGATCGCCGCATGCGAGGAGCATGGGAGAAAAAAGGATCAAAAAGCTTGATTCAGACCGCCACCCAAAAGGCTGCCGAACTGTTAAAAACCCACGAGCCGATGCCCTTGCCGGAAGATGTCATCAAGGAGCTTAAGCGGATTGCGAAAAGTGCGGAATAAACATGAATGAAAACTATGATGCTATCATCGTCGGCGGCGGTCACAACGGATTGACGGCCGCCGGATATCTGGCCAAAGCCGGACTCAAAACCGTTGTGCTGGAACAGCGCCCTGTGGTTGGCGGTGCTGTGGTAACCGAGGAAATTCATCCGGGATACCGGATTTCGGCTGTTTCTTATGTCGTCAGCCTGTTAAGATCGGAAGTCATCAGAGACCTTGAACTTAAGCGCCACGGGTTTGAGATGATTCGCATGGATAGCACCCTGGCTGTCTGCGGCGATGACTATCTGTTTCTGCACGGTGATGAACAACACGATCGTAAACAAGTGGCGCGCTTTTCAAGCGTCGACTATGATGCCATGGTGCAATTCGATGCCATGGTTCAGAAGGTCGGCGATGTGATTCGGAACCAAATGCTGCGGGAACCGCCGAAACTGGATGCCGGGTTATTGGATCTGGCGGCCTTTGCCCGCATGGGACTGGACATTCGCAAGCTTTCTCCTGACCTCCGCCACCGATTGCTCCAAATGTTGACCAGCAGCGCCTATGATCTCATCGAACGCTGGTTTGACAGTTCCATGATTAAGAGCATGTATGCCTCCGCCTGTTTTTCAGGCAATTTTGCCAGTCTCCATCAGCCGGGATCGGCAATTCCCTTTTTTCACATGGCCGTCGGTGAATTGGACGGCGAGCAGGGTGCCTGGCGATTGGTAAAGGGCGGCATGGGCGGCATCACCCAGGCCATGGCGAATTTTGCCCGCGCCAAAGGGGCGGACGTTCGAACCGAGGCACCTGTTGATAAAATCCTGGTTGAAAATGGTCGTGCGGTCGGAGTACAGCTGGCAAACGGCGACATCGTCCACAGCCGTTGTGTATTGGCCAATACCGACCCGAAACGCACATTTTTGAAGTTGATGGATCCTGAGCACCTGGATCCGGAATTTGTCAGGGACATTCGGCAAATTCGGATGGGACACAGCTCGTGGCGTATTAACCTGGCGCTCAGGGGTTTACCGGATATCCGGTTTTTTGCAGCGGGCGAAGCAGGGCCGTGGCACCGTTCTGATATCAGCATTTTCCCGGATGTTGCAGGTATGGAAGCCAATTTTTTTGCAGCCGCCGCAGGCCGTTTGCCCAAGGCACCACGCTTGGAGATTACGATACCATCCACCGTCGATGACAGCCTGGCCCCGGCCGGTCATCATGTCATGAGCATACTGGCCAAATACTACCCTTATCAGTTGGCAAATGATAAAAGTTGGGATGACATCAAGGAGGATGCGGCTGACGAAATCATTAATTATATGGTCCGGACAATGCCCAACCTGCCGGAGCTCATTGTCGGCCGCCAGTTGCTCAGCCCGCTGGATCTGGAAACGATTTACGGTCTGACTGAATCCGATATTTTCCACGGGCGCCACGACCTGGACCAGCTTTTCAGCCTGCGTCCGCACCCCAAAGCTGCCCAGTATCGAACGCCCGTTAAGAACCTTTACCTCTGCGGTTCCGGCGCTCACCCCGGCGGCGGCGTATCCGGGGCTCCGGGACACAATGCGGCCCGACGGGTGATTGCTGATTTCAAACGGCGATAAGATAATGGAATCAGCACAAAGATGATGCAGCCCTCTTCCTCCGATTCGCGTCTTCTCTTCCCGGTCATCGCCAGCGCGGGTGCGGTTGGTTTGAGTATTGGCTTGATCTTTCCCCTGACATCCATCGTGCTGGAACAGCGGGGTATATCGATCATCGTTATTGGTCTCAACGCGACGGTCTATTCGCTTGCCGTTCTGCTGACAGGACCATATCTGCCCACCATTATTCACCGGATCGGCCTGCTAAAATCCATGTATGCAGGGGCGCTCTTGTCCGGTGCATTCGTCATCGGCCTCTCCCTGGATGATTCTCTGTGGTTCTGGTTCCTGCTTCGGTTTTGCTTGGGCTTTTCCGGCGGTATGCACTGGGTGGGAAGTGAAACCTGGATCAACGAAATGGCCCCTGAACAGCGCAGGGGGCGTATCGTTGGTGCATACGCCACAATCTGGAGCATGGGAATTGCAGCCGGTCCTCTCATATTAAAATTTATCGGTGTCTCCGGCGCGCTTCCCTTTACCGTCAGCGGCTGTCTTATGGCCGGTGCCGCGCTCCCGTTGCTGTTGGTGCCCAAGGTTGAAAACAATCACATCGCCCCCAAACGGAACTTAGTTTTCCGGATGTTCTATATTGCACCCGTAGCTATGTGGGCGGGATTTTTCAGCGGCTTTCTGGAAACGGCCGTGCTGGCATTGTTGCCGGTTTATGGCCTTAATAGCGGAATAGAGACCGCACATGTCCTGATACTCGTTTCCATTTTTACCGTCGGCAGCTTTGCAATTCAGCCATTTATCGGCTGGATCGCTGATAAGGTTACCTTTAAAATTATCGCAACTGGCGTTGCCGCCGTCTCGTCCCTTGTCGTACCGTTTCTTCCCTTCTGGTTGCATCTTCCGATCTTGAGCGGGTCACTGTTATTTCTCTGGGGAGGCTCGGTTGGTGGCTATTACACACTGGGTATGCTCAATGTGGGCCAATTTTTCAAAGGCAGCGATCTGACTGCGGCAAGCTCCATGTTCGTGATGGCCTATACCTCCGGCATGGTCGTAGGCCCACTCTTCTGCAGCACTTCCATGCAGTTAATCGGCCCTTCCGGTCTGATGGTCCTGCCCGCCATCGCCCCGGTATTTTTCATATTGCTGGTTCTTAGACAGGGAGCGGCTGCGACAACCGGCGGGAACCGATTATAGCCGGCTAAATGTGCTGTCGATGATCTTTGCGGGCAGCCCTTTGTAAAAAGGCTTTGACTAATGGCTGCAGCCCGATTTCACCGACGTGCACGCCGCTTGGTGCTTTGCATTAATCACTCATTTCTGATAACCTCGCTAAACTGTTTACCCAAATAATCATACACCACAACTTTAATTTTGCAGATAGACTCGTTAACTTGAATTAGGGGGGAATCCATGTATGAATTAAAGTTTGACGAAGACATGTGTTTTGCTTGTGAGACACACGACTGCCTTGTTAAATGTCAGCATCTTGAACTCGATGAGGATATGGCCCGCATTGAAATCGAGAAGATTATTAACAGTGAAGACTCCTGGATACTGCACGATTGTGTCACGTGCTACGCCTGCGAAGAATATTGCCCGAACGGCAACCATCCCTTCTACCTGATCGTTCAGAAACAGGAGGAGCTCAATATTCCTCCGCTGCCCGATCCACTGATAAAGCAAGGGGTACAACTGGGAATCCCCTTCCGTGGAGAACCCGAGATCCAGGAAATAAATGGAACGGCACTGAATATGGGTGTGTTTAGCGTGCTGACCAATCGTGTCCAGGGCAGGCTTTTTGAGGGACTCACGATCATATCTGACGACCCGCGTAAAATGTTTCATTATTTCTGCCAGCTGATGTACCTGCACTATGCAAAGACCTCCATTATCAACGAGCGGTTGGAAAAGATCATCGCCACCATTGCCGCTCATAAAGTGAAAAAAGTGGTTCATTTTCATGATGAATGCTATGGGACCTATACCTCTTATGCGCCCGCCTTCGGCATCGATGTGCCATTCGAATCCATCCATCTTTTCGAATACCTGTACAACAAGCTGGAAGAACTAAAAAACGATATAACTCCGCTGAACTATAAAGTGGCCTATCAGCGGCCCTGTTCTTCGCGGTTGTCGCCGGACAAACATCGGTTTGTCGGTAAAATTTTCGACTTGATAGGTGTCGCACCTGTCGACCGCGAATATGTGGACGAAAATGCCATGTGCTGCGGCGCGACGATTCTGGGTCAGAGAAAAGAAGGAAGTCGGCAGTATTGCGGTGAAATTCAAAAAAACAATATAGAGGACATGAAAAGTGCGGGTGCTCAGATTTGCGTTTTTAATTGTCCGGCCTGTATGCAGACACTCGGCAAACCGGTGAACAAAAGCGGCATCATGCCATTATTTATGAGTGATCTCTGCCGGCTTGCTATCAGAGAAAAGGTTGTATAATGAGGGAGAACATCATGAGTTCTATCTATCAAGCATTAATCGAAATTGTTGGGGAAGACTATGCCTCCAACCGGCCGGAGGAACTGTTTACCTACTCCAAAGACCTGGGGACCTCAGAACCGAAATGGCCGGAATACGTAGTGGCACCCAAAACAACGGAAGAAGTGCAAAAAATTGTCCGGCTTGCGAACAAAGAGAAAATAGCCATCGTCCCCCTGGGCGGTGGAATGACTCTGGCTGGTCTTGCGTTGCCGTTAAAAGGCGGCATTACCATTGATATGAAACGCATGGAAAAAATCATCGAAGTCAACGAACCGGGCCGATACATGGTTGTCGAAGCGGGCATATCCCAGGGCAAGATTACCTCATACCTGCATAAGCACCATCCTCATCTAATGCATTCGGAACCGGGTGCGCCGCCCGCGGCAACCGTTGGTGGGAATCTGGCCATCCATGGCCAGGGGGATCTGGCCCATCCTTACGGATTCAATTCCGACATGGTCAACGGCCTGGAAGTTATCTTGCCCACCGGAGAAATCGCACGATTCGGATCTTGTGCCATCGATGCCGGCTGGTACACCATGCACCCCCTGCCGGACCTGGGTCTGTTTTTGGGCTGGAACGGCACCACCGGTATTATATCCAAGGTGTCGCTGCGATTGTTTCCCCACAAACAAATCCGGGAAATGGATTTGTTTACGGTTGAAAATGAGGAGCTTGTCCCTGAAATTTTGTATGAACTGACGCATGTTGGACTGTCGGAGGACTTGGTCGCCTTCAGCTCGGAAATCCCGCCGATGATGAACAAACTGCATTCGATCAGTATCGTCATTACCGGTGATTCAGAGGAAGAAATCGAATTCAAACGTCATCTCTTTTTCGATGTCAAGCTGGCCAAATATATTCGCAGCGGCGGCGGCGGCATCGCTGCCGTTTCGCAGGACAGGCAAAGACCGCAGATCAGCAAATCGGCAGATTGGAAAAAGGGAGGCGGCTTTGAATATGTCGGCGCGATCATGCCGGTTTCAGCCTATCCTGAATGCTACCGGAGAGGGGCCGAAATCTCCGCCCGCCACGATATTCCTTACACCGTATTGGGGAGAGTCATCGGTAGTTCACATGGCATGATGTTTTCCTGGTCGTATGCCTTTAATCGCGCCGATCCCGAAACCGTCAGGCATGCCAGGGAAGCCCTGCACGAAACTGACGAACAGGTGATGGAAATGAACGGTGCAATCTGGAAACCGGCGGTCTTCGGTCAAAAACTGATGATGGATAGAATGGATACCAATACGCTTAAACTAATGAAAAAAGTAAAAACCCTGCTCGACCCGAATGGCATCATGAATCCTGGTAATTGGGAGGCAATCCAATGACATTTATGGAATATAAATATAAAGACAGCATTCACCGATGTTTCCGGTGTGGTTACTGCAAATTTCCAACGGATTGGAACGCCGTCACCAACTGTCCTTCTTATGCCAGATATCGGTTGGAGAGCTACTCCGCAGGTGGACGGCTCTGGCTGATCAGGGCCTGGTTAACCGGTGAACTGCAATGGTCTGAGAACCTGGCCAAGATTGTTTATTCTTGTGTTTCCTGCAAGAACTGCGTCGAGAAATGCCCCTTGAGTTTTAGCGACGACCTCGTGAACATGGTCGTTGCCGCTAAAACTGAAATGGTCGAGATGGGAACGTTGCCGAAACCGGTCAAAGCCTTTTTAAAGAATGTTCAGCTATATGGAAATCCATACGGGATTTCCCCAAAAAAAAGAGCTGGATGGATGGAAGGGCTCGAGGTTCCACCTTACCAGGGGCAGGAGTTTCTTTATTACGTCGGATGTGAAGGTTCCTTTGACAGCCGGGCGCAAAGCGCCGCCAGGGCCACCGCCAAGTTGCTGCTGAAATCGGGAGTGTCGTTCGGCGTTTTGGGGGTCAATGAAATTTCTGATGGCAATGAAGTCGAAATGCTGGGGGAGGATGGATTGCTGGAAGATTTGGCAACAAAGAACATCCGGCAGTTTTCGGTTTTGGGCGTAAAAAATATCATTACCTTGTCACCCCATTCATATAACGTTTTTAAAAACAGATATCCCGATTTCGATGGTCGCTTTAACGTTTTTCACTACACCCAAATTCTCAGTGAACTTATAAAAACCGGGAAGCTGAGCGCTCCCGAAACATCTGAAATGCGAATCACTTTTCACGATCCGTGTTTCCTCGGGCGCTGGAACCAGGAATACGACGCACCCAGGAAGGTGTTGCTGGCTATGAAAGGCGTCGATCTGGCTGAAATGGCGCGAAATAAAAAAGGCGCTTTGTGCTGTGGTGGCGGTGCCGGCAATTTCCTTACCGATTTTTTGGCTGGAAGCAATGAAAGCCCGGCGAGGATACGGGCCAGGGAAGCCCGCGATGTCAAGGCGGATATCCTGGCCGTGGCCTGCCCCAATTGTCTAACGATGCTTGAGGATGCCGTAAAGGTCGAAGGGTTGGAAGATGAAATCAAGGTGATGGATATCGCTGAAATATTCTGTCAAGCTTGAACCCTTCAGCACATTTCGGTAATGAGGCCGTTAAAATTTTCACTGACGTACTTTCGCTTCAGCTTCATAGTAGCGGTCAGCTCCAGGTTTTCGCTGGTGAGTTCGACGCCGATGAGTCTGAACTTTTTTAGTTTTTTGACCTGTGCCAGCGTTTTATTGATCTTGTTGAGTTCTTCCTGAATCAATTCGATACTGGTCTGATTATGACAAAGGATTTTATAGGTACTAATGACTTGATCTCACCCGGCGGCTCTTAGCAGGTTGAGATTATATATGAATATCAATCCATGACCAATCGGCAGAATCTCATCGTCGGCCGCCAATTGATCAGTCCGCTCGACCTCGAAACGGTTTTCAGTCTGACTGTATCTGAAATTTTAGCATAGGGTTCGCACAAAAATAAGTTCGCAAATCTTAAGTGTTCAGCACCACCTCTGGTTTGAAAAGCGGCCCGCCAAATCAATAAAGAAACTTTGTAGTTTTGTATCGGCTGGTTATGGAATTTAGGAGTGGTTTTTAACCGCGATTTCCAGTCCCTGTTCCTCGTCGAATTCGTTAACCATTTCTCTTAATGTCGCAGCGGTGCCATCAGGCAACGGATGCGGTTGATGTTCTTCAAGGATTTTTGCTGCAGCCTCATAGGCCCGTTCTGCCATGGCTTCACCCCGGGTCTTTTTCAACCAGTTGTCACGGGTTCTTCTATCGAATAATTCAGACCGGGACTGACTCCTCATGGAATTAAAGGTATGATCATGGGAGATGAAAGCACCTCCGGGGCCAACCTCATGGATGACGTCAAAGGCCAGGGATTCGTCAGAAATTGTCACGCCCCTAGTGGCAGTCTGAATCATTCGGATCATTTCGGCGTCCATGATCAGCTTGGCGAAATCAATCGTCATGCCCTGCTCCAAAACCCCTGATCCGAATACGATGTTGGCGCCGGCTAAAGCGCTCAACGTGGCGCTCAAGGTAAACTCATACCCGGCTTGATTGTCCGGCACCTTGCTGTCGGAAGCACCGCCGCCGACATAGCAGGGCAGCCGGTAGTATTGGGCGAGCTTTGTGATAGAAGCATTGATCATACCGTATTCCGGAGCACCAACGGCGGTAATTCCGAACCGTAAATCTAAAATAGTGCTGGTACTGCCATAGGTGCATGGCAGACCTTTTTTCATCAATTGGGCCAACACCATACTGCTCAGGACTTCGGCGTTGTGGATCGCCAGGGTGCCGGCCAGGGTGGCCGTTGTGGTTCCGCCGGACAGAGCCATGGGTATGACCATGATACCCACCCCGATATTGGCGGATTCCAGTATCACTTCACAGGTATTTGGGGGAAGCGTCAGCGGGCTTAGCGGGCAGACGCTAACCGTGAAAATCGGCCGTCGCTCAAACGCTTCCTTTCCGCCCACACAGGCGGCGGCCAACTCGGCCATGGCCTGCACGGACCGGGCGGAATCAGCACCCAGAAATATATGTTTGCCGGTATTGCTGAGTATCGCCTCCAGGTTATGAACAGATTGGGCTGACCCCGGCACATCGGTGGAATTGACAGCTCTTGTTGCCACGCAAATTTCATCCAGATAGTCGCATACCCGGGCGATCTCGCCACAGTCTTTCTTGGTTGCCCTCCGATGTTGGCGGGTTTCCGGATCAATGACATTGATACAGCCGCCAAAAGTGGTAAATCCAACCCGATTGGGTTCGGCCACGTAATCGTCGTTCGGGTTGCGGGCATCGTAAACAATTGAACGCGGTGCCCAGTGGATACAGTCTTCAACCAGGTACGACGGAATCTTTACGATTCCATATTCCCCGAATCGCTCAACGGAGGCGCCGCCACCGTGATATACTTCAAGAGCCTTTTCACTCATTACTTTTATCCCCGTATCCTGAAGAATTTGCAGAGTAGCGTAATGAATGGAATCCAGCTCATCCCTGGAGTGGGCCCCTAATCCAAAACCTGAAGTTGTACCGATCCCGCTTCTAGATATTCTTCTCATGGCAAAGACCTCAATTTCAATTTATTTTAACCTTCCTCAAGTTTCGCACCCCTGAAATGGGGCAAGCTCGGTTAAACTCTCGGTTAACGCATCCAAATAATCCTGAAAATCATCGTTAATTTTGAAAAGACCAAAAATAGTTGAAAATGAAACGAGA
>Ga0056115_1000186_pt1 | contig 31115 bp, 29 predicted proteins | sample WorMetOlspDAHAB1_FD_77007 | JGI IMG/M metagenome (GOLD analysis project Ga0056115, IMG submission 77007) | Marine gutless worms symbiont microbial communities from Max Planck institute for Marine Microbiology, Germany - Olavius sp. DAHAB.1 ...
GATCGCCGACCCGGGCTCGCCCGACTACTGGGCCGCGGCCATCACGCTGGCCTTTCTGTCCGGGCTGTTCCTGGTCGCCATGGGGCTGTTCCGGCTGGGGTTCCTGGCCAACTTCCTGAGCCACCCGGTGATCTCCGGCTTCATCACCGCATCCGGCCTGATCATCGCCGCCAGTCAGCTTCGCCACATCCTGGGGATCGAGGCGGATGGCCACAACCTGGCGGCGCTGCTGATTTCGCTGGCGCGGAACCTATCCCAGACGAATCTGTATACCCTGGCAATCGGCGTTGCGGCGCTGGCTTTTCTGTTCTGGGTGCGCCGGGGGCTGAAACCGGCCCTGACCGCCATCGGCGTGCCGCCGCGCCTGGCCGACGTCACGGCCAAGACCGGCCCGGTCGCCGCGGTGGCCCTGTCGATTCTGGCCGTGGCGGCGTTCGACCTGCAGGACCGCGGCGTCGCGATCGTGGGCACGGTGCCCCAAGGCCTGCCGCCGCTGACACTACCCTCCTTCGATCCGGCCCTTTGGGCGGCCCTGGTGGGCTCGGCCGCCTTGATCAGCGTCATCGGCTTCGTGGAATCGGTGTCCGTCGCCCAGACGCTGGCGGCCAAGAAACGCCAGCGCATCGACCCCGACCAGGAGCTGATCGGACTGGGCACCTCGAACCTGGCATCGGCCTTTTCCGGCGGCTATCCGGTCACGGGCGGATTCGCCAGGTCGGTGGTAAATTTCGACGCCGGCGCCGCAACCCCGGCCGCCGGCGCGTTTACCGCCGTCGGCATCGGCCTGGCGACCCTGTTCCTGACGCCCCTGCTGTTCAGCCTTCCCAAGGCGACACTGGCGGCGACCATCATTGTCGCCGTGCTCAGCCTGGTGAACCTGCGCGCGCTGAGGCAGACCTGGTCCTATTCGAAAAGCGACTTCGCGGCGATGGCGGCGACGATTCTGGTGACGCTGGGGCTGGGGGTGGAGGTTGGCGTTTCGACAGGCGTGGTCCTGTCGATCGCGCTCTATCTCTACCGGACCAGCCGACCCCATTGCGCCGTCGTCGGGCAGGTCCCGGAAACCGAGCATTTCCGCAACGTTGACCGGCACCAAGTGGTCACCAGCGACACGGTCGTGACCCTTCGCGTGGACGAAAGCCTCTATTTCGCCAATGCGCGTTATCTGGAGGATCGTCTCTACGATCTGGTCGCGTCCAATCCGAAGGTCGAACACGCGGTGCTGATGTGCCCGGCGGTCAACGAAATCGACGCCAGCGCCCTGGAGAGCCTGGAGGCCATCAACCACCGGCTGCGGGACTCGGGCGTCACGTTCCACCTGTCAGAAGTCAAAGGCCCGGTGATGGACCGGCTGAAGCGGGGGCATTTCCTGGACGCGCTCACGGGCGAGGTGTTCCTCAGCCAATACGACGCGTTCGCCAGCCTGGACCCGGTAGCGGCGGCGCGGGCCGAAGGCCACCTCAGGCAAAGACCTCCCCTGCGGGCGGTTCGGGAATCCTAAGCCGGCCACGCAGCGGGCGCTGATTGGACGTGATGTCGGCCAAGGTCAGTTCGTCCAGCACCGCCAGGAACGCGTCGCGGGCGCGCAGGAAGGCACGGTTCAGGCGACAGACCTCCATCAAGGGGCAGGTGTTCGTCAGTGGATTGAAACACTCCACCAGCGCCATTTCGCCTTCGGTGTGCCGCACCACCTCGCCGACCACGATTTCCTCGGGCTTCTTGGCGAGGCGGATGCCGCCATTGCGGCCCCGAACGTTCTCAAGATAGCCGAGCTGGCCGAGTTCGTAGGCCGCCTTGACCAGATGCGACTTGGAGATGCCGTAAGCGTCGGCAATGTCCTGGACCCGGCTCAGCCGGTCGCCGCGCAAGGCGCAGTACATCAGCGTGCGCAGGGCGAAATTGGTGTAGGCGGTCAGTTTCACCGATCGTCCTCCCGGGGCCGTAAAGAGACATCTCACATACTACTTTATCCTAGCGCCCGAATCTAACTTGCATCGCTGATGCAGGATAATTGGGCCGGCCCCGCACCGCCCAGATTGCGGCGCGGTGTGAAAACCCCTAAAGCTGAGCCATGGAAGACGACCGTCTGCCGACTGACATCTGGGTGATGGCGCATGTGCGCCGCGCCAACGACGCAGGGATTGCCGCCTACGTGGTGCGCAAGGGCGCGCGGCTGGGCGGGACGGTGCTGGTCAAGGTCAGCCAGCCCGACCAGGGCTGCCGGGTGCTTTCACAGGTGCGCGATCTGGACGGCAATCTGGGCTGGATGGCGGCGCACGGCGACGATCCGGTCAGCGAGACCGAGGCGAACGCCTATATCGCGCGCGCCGTGGACCGCGATCCGGACCTGTGGGTGGTGGAGTTCGAGGACCGGGAGGGCCGCCACCCCTTCGACGGGAAGGAGTTGTAGCGCGGCCCAGGCCCGGTTCGCGTTATTGAGTTTCTTCCTTGATGTAGGCGATCACGTTGACCCGATCAGCCTCTTTCTTGAGGCCGGCAAAGGCCATCTTGCCGCCCTTAAGGTACTTCTTGGGCGCCGTCAGGTAGCCGTCCAAGGTCTCGTCGTCCCAGACAATGCCGGATTCCATCATCGCCTTGGAATACTTGAAACCTTCGACGGATCCCGCCGTGCGGCCCATGATGCCGTGCAGGTTGGGACCGACCTTGTTCTTGCCGCCCGATTCCAGGGTGTGGCAGGCCTTGCACTTGTTGAACACGCGCTTGCCCTTCTTCAGGTCCTGGGCGTCGGCCGCACCACTGATTCCCAGCGCAAGAACGGCGGCGATCGCAAATGCAGTCTTCTTCATCCTAAGCGTCTCCTGTTCGCCTCTTTATTCGGCAAAGTCTGAATCATCCCTCACAAAAGCTAGCACAGCCCTCATGACAGGAGAACCGCGCAACGTCGTCGCAGGGATCCGGGCGCGGACTAGTCCGACGCCACCGTCCGTTGTTGCTGCTCGCCCAGCCCTTCGATGGCAAGCCGCATGGTCTGCCCGGGCTTCAGGTAGACCGGTTCGGGCTTGATGCCCATGCCGACGCCCGGCGGCGTGCCCGTCGTGATGACGTCGCCCGGCTGCAGGCTCATGAAGCCGCTGAGATAGCTGACCAGGAAGGGCACCTTGTAGACCATCGTCGCTGTCGAGCCGTTCTGATAGCGGTGCCCATCGACTTCCAGCCACATCGCCAGGTTGCCGGAATCCTCGATCTCCTCGCGGGTCACCATCCAGGGGCCGATCGGGCCGAAGGTGTCGGCGCTCTTGCCCTTGACCCACTGGCCGGACCGCTCGATCTGGAACTCGCGCTCGGACACGTCGTTGACCACGCAATAGCCGGCGACATGCTCCAGGGCGTCGCCTTCTTCGATATATTTGCCGCCCTTGCCGATTACCACGCCCAGTTCCACCTCCCAGTCGCACTTTTGCGAATGGCGGGGGATCACGACGTCGTCGTTGGGCCCGACGATGCAGCTTGTGGCCTTGAAGAAAACGACCGGTTCGGGCGGAACTTCCAGCCCGGACTCCGCGGCATGGTCGGCATAGTTCAAGCCGATGGCGATGAACTTACCCACCTGGCCGACACAGGCCCCCAACCGCGGATTGCCGTCGACGGCAGGCAGCGACGCGGGATCGATCGCCTGCAGCCTGGCAAGGCCCTCGGGCGTGAGGACCTCGCCCGCGATGTCGTCCACATGCGCGGACAAATCGCGGATGGTGCCGGACCCGTCCAGCAGGCCCGGCTTTTCCTGGCCCGGCGGGCCATAACGCAGAAGTTTCACGACAGTTCCCCTTGTGGATTGTCTCTTCAGATGGTCAGGCCGCCATCGGCGATCTGAACCGTCCCGGTTGTGTAGGCCGACTCGTCTGACCCCAGATAAACCGCCAGGTGGGCGATTTCTTCCGGCTGACCGAGGCGGCCGATCGGCTGGCGGGCGATGAAGGCCTTGCGGACCTCGTCCTGGTCGCCGCCCAGCGCGGCGATCCGGTCGTCCAGCGAAGGCGACTGGATGGTGCCCGGACAGATCGCATTGCACCGGATGCCGTCGCCGATGAAGTCGATCGCCACAGACTTGGTGAGGCCGATCACGGCCGCCTTCGACGTCCCGTAGGCAAACCTGTTGGGCAGGCCTTTCACACTGGAGGCGACCGACGCCATGTTGATGATGCTGCCGCCGCCGGCCTCCGCCATCGCCGGAACGAATGCCCGGATGATGTGGTACATCGACGTGACGTTGATCGCGAAGGACCGGTCCCAGTCGGTTTCTTCGCATGCCAGGATCGATCCCTGGTGCACGTAACCGGCGCAATTGAACAGGATGTCGACCGCGCCGGTCTCAGCCGCAAGGGCGGCGACCGCGCTGGCGTCAGTGACGTCCAGGACGCGCGTTTCGATGCCGTCGCGTTCTGCGGCCAGCGCCGCAAGCGCCTCCTCGTTGATATCGGTCGCGGTGACCCGGGCGCCTTCGTCATGAAACGCCAGCGCCGTGGCGCGGCCGATGCCCTGCGCAGCTGCGGTGATCAATGCCGTCTTGCCGGCAAGCCGTTCGCCCACAGGCGTCCCCTTCCCCGTTATTTCATTCTTGTCGGACGGCTGATCCTACGGCCCGCGTCGCGGATTACAAGTATTGGATCCATCTCCGTCGTCCCCTTTCCCAAAGGGGAGAAGGTGGCCCGAAGGTCCGGATGAGGGGGGTCCGCTGTCGCCCCTACCGGTTCACCCAGTTCAGCGGGTCGCCGCCTTCCAGGACCCGGCGCACCTCCTGGGCCGCCTTTCGTTGCAGGTCTGCAATCGCCTGCTCGGAGAACCAGCCACGGTGGTCGCTGAGGACGACGTTGTCCTGACCAAACAGCGGATGGTCCCGGGGCGGCGGTTCGGTCTCGAACACATCGATGCCGGCGCCGCGCACCTGACCGGCATTCAGCGCATCGGCCAGGGCGGTCTCGTCGATCAGGCCGCCGCGGGCGGTGTTGATCACCACCACGCCGGGCTTCATGGCGGCCATGGCGCCGGCATCGATCAGATGGTGCGTCGCCAGCACCAACGGGCAGTGCAGCGAGATGTAGTCCGCCGCGGCGCACAGGGTGTCGAAATCGGCCGCCTCTACGTCGTCGGGCCAGTCGGACAGGGCCGGATCGTGGACCAGCACCCGGGCCGGTTCGAAGCCCGCCATCTTGCGCCGGAAGGCGCGGGCAATCCGGCCGTAACCGACGATGCCCAGCGTCGCGCCGCGAAGCCGGTAGACCGGCTCCGGCGTGGCGAAGTCCCACCCGCCGGTGCGCAGGTCCCGGTCGCGCCGCGCAATCTGCCGGTTGACCGCCAACAGCAGGGCCACGGCCTGGTCGCTCACCTCTTCGATGCCGTAGTCCGGCACATTGGCGACCTTAATCCCGGCGGCGCGGGCGGCGGACAGGTCGATGCTGTCCACACCGACGCCGTAACGCACCATCGCGCGGCACTGTCGCATGCCGGCGATCGTTTCGGCGTCGACGGGCGTGGTCCGGATCAGGACCGCGTCGGCGTCGGCCACCGAAGCGCGCAAGGCAGGGACGTCGCCGCGGCAATCCTCCAGCACGACCTCGGCGCCGAGCGGTTCCAGTTCCGCCCGTTCTCTGTCGTAGGTGTCGTAGCCTCCGTCGACAATCACCACACGGAACCTTCCCATCGGACCCTCCTTACCCGGCGAACCGCGGTTCAGGCAGCCCGGCCACCTCGCACGGCACCGCGAAAATGCTGCCGGCCTTGGGTTCACGCTCGTCGGCGGGAAAGATGCCGTCCATCGCCGCCGACGTCACGTACAGCGTCGACAGGTCGCGCCCGCCGAAATTGCAGCTTGTGGGCCGCGCCACCGGCATCTCGATGACCTTGTCGACGCTGCCGTCCGGCGCGTATCGGGAGATGCGCCAGCCTTCCCAATGGGTGCTCCACACGTAGCCTTCGCAGTCAACCGTCAGCCCGTCCGGCCGCCCGGCATCCCGCGGCACTTCGGCAAACACGCGCCGGTTCGCCATGGTGCCCGTTCCAATATCGTAGTCGTACGCGTGGATCGTGCCGCTTTTGGTGTCGGTGTAATAGAAGACCGTGTCGTCGGGGCTCCAGCCAAGCCCGTTGGATGTAATGACCTGGTCGGCCACCACCTGCAGCGCGCCGTTGGCGTCCAGGCGGAAGAGTCTTCCCAGGGCCGCGGTTTCCGGATTGTGCATGGTGCCGGCAAAGAACCGGCCCTGCCGGTCGCATTTGCCGTCGTTGAATCGAATGTCGTCTCCCAGACCCTGGGGCGCGGCGGCCGCCTTGACGTGGCCGGTGTCGAAATTCAGGAAGGCGAACCCGTGCCGCAGCGCCAGGATCGCGCCGCCGCCCTCGCGCAACGCCATCGATCCGACCAGGTCGGGCACACGCCAGACGCGGTTTGCGCCGGTTTCGGGATCGAAGCGGTTCACCGTCTGAGACAGGATATCGACCCAGTACAGTACCTGGTCGCGCGGGCACCAGATCGGCCCTTCGCCCAGCGTCGCGCGAATGTCCAACACGCGCATCACGGTGGTCATGCCTGTCTCCCCGCCCCGCTTGTCCTGCCGTTGTGGGAATACGAAAATACCGGTAAGGATGCAAAGGTTTGGGTCGCGGAAACGACCTTCAAGGCCTGGGGAGGCACGCCCGTGCGGGCAGAACAGACGTCGACGGCGGTTATGCCGGCCGGGCGGACAGGATGACGGCGTTCCAAGCGCCGCCGGCGCCCGACCGGCCCACCATAGTCTTCGTCGGCGTCAGCACCGGCGATTCCTTCATCAACCGGCTGTTTCCGGTCTGGGCTGAAGAGATGAAGCTGGGGGCGGTCGGGTTTCAGGGCATCGATCTGCCACCGGATGCGCAGGCCGCAGACATTGTCGCGGCCGTCCGGTTCCTGGCCGACTGCGACCAGGTGCGCGGGGCGCTGGTCACCACGCACAAGATCGCGGTCTATGCCCACGCGCGCGACCTGTTCGCCTCGCTTGACGAGAATGCAGGCCGGCTGGGCGAAATCAGCTGCATCACCAAGACCGGCGCGGGGATTGCCGGCGCGGCAAAGGACCCGATCACCGCCGGCCTTGCGCTGGACCTGATTGCGCCGGCGCCGCACTGGACGGCGCATCCGAAGGCCGAGGCGCTGCTGCTGGGCTGCGGCGGCGCCTGTGTCGCCCTGGCGTCGACATTGCTGTCGCGCCCGCCCGGCGCGCGTCCGGCGCGGATCGCATTAAGCGACGTGGACCCCGCACGGCTCGATCTGGCGCGCCGGCACCTGTCGCCGCTGGACCGGGACGAAATCGTGACGCTGCACCGGGTGGCGGCCGCAGCAGGCAATGACCGCCTGATCGCCGACCTGCCCGAAGGCAGTCTGCTGGTGAACGGCACCGGCCTGGGCAAGGACAGGCCGGGTTCGCCGGTTACCGATGCGGCGCCATTTCCGAATGACGGCGTCGTTTGGGAGTTCAATTACCGCGGCGCGCTGACCTTCCTGGACCAGGCGCGGTGCCGGCAGGCGGAACGCCGGCTGACCATCGCAGACGGCTGGCGCTATTTCCTGTTTGGCTGGGCCTATGTGATCGCGGATGTTTTCGACGTGAACCTCACCGACAATCTGATGGCGCGCCTTGAAGACGCGGCCGAACGCTTGCGCGAGACCGGATGAAGGCAATGGACAGCACGGCGAAACTTCTTGCCATCGACATCGGCACCGGCAGCGTCCGGTCAGCCGTCGTCGACACCGCCGGTCGCGTGGTCGCGTTTGCGGCCCGCCCGCACGATCAGCACGTGCCGCGGCCGGGCTGGTCCGAACAGAGCCCCCAGGAATGGTGGGAGGGCGTCTGCGCGACCATGGCCGAGGTGCTGCGGGCGCCTGAGGTCGCGAAGGAACAGATTCAAGGCGTCTGCGTGTGCGGGCAAATGCACGGGCCGGTGCCGATCGATGACGGCGGGCGCGTGCTTCTGGACCGGGTCCAGCTTTGGAACGACAAACGCCCGGCTGACCTGGTCGACGCGTTCGCTGACGAGGCGGATGTCACCGCGTTGACCGCGGTGACCGGGAATCCGCCGGCGCCCTCCTGGATCGCCTTTAAGGTCGCCTGGATCAAGCGGCACCAGCCGGAAGTCTACGACCAGGCGGCGGCATTCCTGACGCCCAAGGATTTCGTCAACTTCCGGCTGACCGGGGAAATCGCCACCGATCACAGTGAGGCATCGGGCAGCTATCTCCTGAACTGCCAGACCTTGGAATACGATGCGGCCGCCGCCGCAGCCGTAGGCGTCGACCTTGGCAAGTTCGCGCCGGCATATCCCTCCGCCCACCCGATCGGGGGGGTAAGCCCCGCGGCCGCCGCCGAGACGGGGCTTCCCGCGGGGCTGCCCGTGGTGGCAGGCGGCGGCGACTTTCTGGTTTCGCTGCTGGGTTCGGGCGTGACCGGCCCCGGCGTCGGGTCCGACATCACCGGCACCTCGACCCTGATTTCCGTCTGGTCGGACAAGCCGGTGATCCACGACATCGTCAGCAACCTGGCCGGCGTCAATGGCGGCTGGGTGCCCTTCACCATCATGGATGCGGGCGGCGATTCCATGCGTTGGGCGCGACGGCTGTTGAACGACCCGGAAACGGACTTCGACAGGATCAACGCCATGGCCGCCGAAACGCCGCCCGGCGGCGAAGGCCTGGTGTTCCTGCCCTACCTGACCGGCGAGCGCCTGGGCGGGGCGGCGAACGCGCGCGCCCAGTTCTTCGGCATCACCAGCCGACACGGCAAGGGCCACTTCTACCGCGCCGTCATGGAAGGCGTTGCCTTCGCCAGCCGCCGCAACATCGAGCTGATGCGCGCCGCCGGCACCCAGTTCGACCGTATCGTCGCAACCGGCGGCGGCGCGAAAGGCGACCTATGGCTGGGGATCAAGTCCTCGATCTACGACATGCCGATCGACGTTCCGGAAAACCCGGAAAGCGGCATCCTGGGCTGTGCCGCTCTTGCGGGCCTTGGCGCGGGCGTATTCGCGGACGTGGACGAGGCGGTCGCGCGCCTGGTCGCCATCCGCCGCGGCGCGGAGCCCGATCCTGCCATGGTCGACCGCTACAACCGGCTGGCAAGCCTGTTCGACGACCTCTATTCCGAGGCCATGCGCCATTACGACCGACTCGACGCGGTCTGAGACAAAACGAGGGAGAGGAAAATGGAAAAAGTCAAATGGGGGATCATCTCCACCGCGCGGATCGGCACCGAACAGGTGATCCCGGCGATGCAGAAGGGCCAGCACTGCGACATCGTCGCCATCGCCTCGCGCGATCTTGCCAAGGCGGAAAAGGAGGCGGCCGCGCTGGGCATCCCGAAGGCCTACGGCAGCTATGAAGAACTGCTGGCCGACCCCGAGATCGAGGCGATCTACAACCCGCTGCCGAACCACCTGCACATTCCGGTTTCGGGCCAGGCCGCCGATGCGGGCAAGCATGTGCTGTGCGAAAAGCCCATCGCGCTGAGCGCCGACGAGATCCGGCCCCTGATCGAAGCGCGCGACCGCAACCGGGTGCATGTCTGGGAAGCCTTCATGGTCCGCCATCATCCCCAGTGGGAGCGGGTGCGCGCGTTGGTCCAGGGTGGCGAGATCGGCGAAGTGCGCGCCATCCAGGGCTTCTTCAGCTATTACAATGACGCACCCGACAACATTCGAAACATGGCCGACATCGGCGGCGGCGGGATCTACGACATCGGCTGTTATCCCACCGTCACCTCGCGCTTCGTGCTGGGTCACGAACCGACCCGGGCGATCGCCCTGGTGGACCGCGATCCGAAATTCGGCACGGACCGGCTGGCTAGCGCGATCCTCGATTTCGGCAACGGCGTCCAATCCAGCTTTGTCTGCTCAACGCAGCTTGTCCTTTATCAGCGCATGCAGTTCTTCGGCACCAAGGGGCGGATTGCGGTGGAGATCCCGTTCAACGCGCCGCACTGGGGCGAGACCAAGATCTATATCGACGACGGCTCAGAGTTGGGCGACCAGTCCCAGCGGGTCGAGGTGATCCCGGCGACCAACCAGTACGCCAATCAGGGCGACCGACTGTCGGAAGCCATTCGCGGCGGCACGCCGCCAGCCTTCGAGCTGGAGGATTCGGTCAAACAGGCGGCCGTGCTGGACGCGCTGTTCCGCTCGGAAGAGACGGGAAGCTGGGAGCAAGTGCTGGCCTAAGCCGCGACGTTCGTTCGGTCACCGCCGGATCGCGTACGTCCTGGCCGCCGCAGCAACAGGTGAATCGTCAGCCTGCAGCGCAACCCATTGCGTCTCTCGGCTTCGGCTCTGCTGCGACACCCATTCATAGCGAAGGGCCGACCAGGAAACGACCGTCTCGGACAGGTTGTCCAGCACAAAGTCGCCGCGATCGGTCACGACGACAAGGACCATGTGGCCCGTTCCGCGTGCCGTTCTGGCGACTGTCAGCAACAACGCCTGCCTGGGATAACCGAGCGCGATGAGACGCCGCCGTTTCTCCAGGGCAATATCCTCACAGTCGCCGTTTCCTTTCGGCAATGTCCAATAGTCGTCCTGTGCGTATTGCGCACGGTCCGACAAGTACCGGACGCTTCGATTGACGTCAGCGTGAACCCGCGCCAGGTCGCGGTGACTGGCAACGGTCAACTGCACTTCCTTCGCTTGTCGCGGCATGGCAATGCACTGGTCAGCATTACGTTTGCAGTAGGAGACGTAAGCACTCGGCGCGAAGACCTCGCCGTACACGGCCATCGGGCCGGACCCCGCGGGAACGGCCGTTTGGCAAGCAACAAGCAGGAATGGGGCGAGAGCCGCAAAATGCGCGGTGCGGCCTCCAGAACGAAGGCGCCAGACCGTAGAACGAACGAAACGTGCAACCCACGAGTCCATCGCGAACCGTTTCCTGTTGTGCTTCAGGAAACGATACCGACAGCCACACGCATGGGGTGCGACGCATGCGAGGTATGCTACGGATGCGTTATAACTGCGTTTTTTGAGATAGAGGGCGAGGCATATGGGCTATGCCGCGCAAACCGTCCAACAAGTCACGTCACCAATGGCACGGCCGACCGACGGATATGCACGCTATGGCGATACCGACGGCCTGGTCCCAGACAAAGCCGCCTGAAGGATATAGAACACGCCGGCAATAAGCCACGCCGCCCTCAGGGTACATAGACTGGTTGTTGAGGGATCTGAACCTTTACAAGACCCGACTGGACGACAGGCCCACGAAAGACCGCGCGTTCGAGAAAGCCAAATGTTTGTAGAATGCGCACCTCAGGCGGACTGGAAAGGTCCAGCCACGCCTCGTCGAGGTGCACCGATACAGTCTGCCGGGTGATCCCAACCGCGATCGTCCGCCAGGGCCGATCCTGTGCGCGGACCTGCACCGTGTGTTTTCTGTCGTCGGCAAGATCTTCGGGCCAGTGAATACTGAGGCTGCCGCCTGGGTGTTCCGCGTCACTGTCATGCGCCGCCAGTGTGACCGACCCCGCTGGAAACAAGCCAATATCCTCGCTGGGCATCGGTTCCCAGGTCAGGGTGTCCGAGACGACGCCGTTTACGACCAGTCTCAATTCGTAGAGTTCATCGACCCTCGGCACGGTAAGCTGAGTCGCTCCGGAACGCTGGTGAAGGTCCAGGGCGTCCCTTCGTATGGGTTCCGCGTGGGCCTCGAATAAGACGGTACCGGACTTATCCTCTCCCACGACACAGATGACAGACTCCTGGCCTTCGACAGCCGGCAGCGGTGCACCGGTCGGAAAAACGTGCCGCAAGACGCCCGTTCCAGGCTCGGTATCAAGGTCGTAGGTCAGGACCACATGCAGGTACCTGCCGGGCGGGGCGCCCTGCCCAAGCGCATCCTCTTCGCGCAAACGCGCCAATAACCGACGATAGGTGTAAGCTGACACCCAGGTCGGTTCGCAATAGGTCATAAGGTCGTGATATTGATCGAACTTCAGGAGTTGCGGCGGCTCTGCGCCATTGCCGACATCAACAGCGTGATGCATTTCAGCGGGGCTGGATAGCCGGCCATTGTAGGCCTCTGGAAAGTCGCGATCTTCCCTACTCTGTCCGTAGCAGAAACCGGGATGTAGGGCGCCCAAGGTATGCGCAATTTCGTGCGCTCCATAAGACCCTGTTTCCACGAGCGCCGGACCCAGGCCAATGACATCCGGTCGCGCTGTTGCAGGGACGTCGGATACAGCGCCAACGAAAAAGTCGAAGGGATGGGCGACCAGCCCGTAGTAGTGGGTCCTCTGGTCAACGCCGGCATCCACGTCCCGGGCCCGGATTGCCATCAGCTGGGCGCATCCCAAAATGAACTTGTCCTGCCAAGCCTGTTGATGGTTCCCGATGGTCATCGAGTCATCGCCGTACGGAGGGGCGAACCCCGGCGCCGCATCAATGACAATCATACCCATATCGACTGACGACACCGGAAACGCCCGCAGGAGATATGACCGGAGCGATTTCGCATGAACTGGCTGCGGCATATGAATGGCGCCTGTTTCTGGGTCCTGCACCTTCAGTCCGACGGTACAAATCCTTAGGCGGGGCCCCTCGACGAAGACAACGCTTCGGGCGTTCTCCAAGACACCGACTTGCTGACTGCGTCCCGTTTCCATGATCGCAATCGCCGGATCGCTGGTCAGGGTCGGCAGCGCAGCACCCAATTTGAACGTGGTTTCACCCGGCTGTAACCAATCCGCAGGCAACACGAAACTGAGCGACTCACCCAGATTGTCACGCTGACTGTCCAGACCGGGGTGCCCCTGCGCCTTCAGTGCCACGTGGTTTATTGACCTGATCGATACCGCGCCTCCGGTCGGACCGGCTATTTCAAGAATGCCGCTGACATTCACAGTGAAAACCGCGTCTTGCGGTCTCACATAGACCCGGACCAGCGTCTTCATATGCGCAAGCAGCTCTATGTCGTGTGCAAGGCTCTGAATGGACTGCACGACTTCGATCCCAAGCACTTCCAACCAAACGATCGTGCTCTGACCCTTGGACAAATCTTGCTCGCGCATGGCAATACCCCCCCTGATAAATCAACAGGTTCCGATCAGACAGCGTAGGCTGCAGAAAGCTCGCGCAGCCTCTTCACCTCCTCGGGAAACCGGCTGTTTCTGAAGAGTTTGGCGCTCTCCCCAATACGCAAGGCCGCCCGGCCGACAATCGAAAAACAGTCGGTCATTGGCATATCTTCCTCCCAGGCAAACAGCTCCTGACTTCTAACAGTGAGACGGGCCTGCGAAGCCAGTGCAGCGAAGCTTGCCGCGTCGACCGATGTGTCACGATAGTCGTGCATCTCCGTGTCCTCTCCGTCGTCTCCGGTCAGACATTCGCCGGCGTTGGAGTGATGGAGAAAAGCCATTCCAGTCGGCTTCAGTGCGCGCGCAAGGTCAGTCAAGTATCCGCTGATCGTCTCGTGGTCCGCATGGACAAGCGAAAAGAAACTGAAACCAAAATCAACCGATCCGTCGGGAATGTCACCCAGCGACCTTCCATCGTTCAGGAAACACTCGACTTTCGGACTGGAACCAAGCCGTTTCTTGCATCCTTCGACGCACTCTTCGCAGAAATCGACCAAGTACAGCCGTTCGCAGAATGTCTCCAAGAAGCGGGAAATCCGTCCCTGGCCAGGCCCGATTTCCAGGATCACGGGTGCGGGCAACAAGGCGTGAATGCGCGGCAAGATGGTGCCAAACCACTGCATCTCGGACCCGCCCCACCGGTTGGCCCAAAACTCACCGGAATATCGCCAATCGAAGTTGTCGTAGTAGAACTTGTTCTCAGCGATCGTCGCCATCGCCCGCCCTCCGAACGAGAAGCAAATGAATCCGTCTTTGCTGCGGTCGGCTCACACTTGAGGCTCGAACTCCTCCTTCAATGGTGGACCGGAGTCAGCCAAGAACTGATGTCCTGTCTGGATCTTCCGTCCATCCTCGGCTATGGCTTCCTCGATGACGCGTGTGAAGTTGGCATTGCGCTCAATAAGGGCCCAAATGTCTCCGGCCAGTTTGTATCCTGCGGTCGAATCCGTTTCGTAGTGCACCCCTGCAAATTCGCGGTTTCTTCCAATGCGGGTGGCGACCCGCTCCAGTTCCTCATGGAAAGCCGGTTCGCGATCATAATAGACCGCGCCAAGAGCCAGCCGCGTCAGATAGGCTTGCGTTGCGTGTCCGCTGGGATAAGCCGAGAATGTCGGCACGCGGATGATCGGTCTGAGCAATGGATCTAGATACGATGGCCGCGGCCGGGCATAGCGTTCTTTGTAATACTGGACCAGCGTCCAACCGATCAGTCCCGTGGCCTGAACCAACAGCGAAGTCACCGGACGGCTGGTGGCGTCGAAGTAGCAAAGGTTTTCGAACAGCCCGACATAATCATGCGTTTCCGCCATGATTTCGTCGTAACGCTGCTCTCGCCCCTCAATTTCGTCCTGATACCGGCGAAGCGTCTCGAGTTCTTCCAGCGTCTTAGGCGAATCGTCCAATGGCGGATCTGGCAGGTCGATTTCACTCTGCCAGCCTGAGGTCATCATAAATTCGACCAGAAGAACCGTACTGCGCCATTCGTGACGGCCAGTCAGAGATTCACCGTAGACCGCATGCGTCGCCAATCCGCCGGCCGTAGCGCCGCGGCCCATGCCCATGCCCATTCCCATGCCTTTAGCAAGTACCATGACCGATCCCCCCGCTTGTCCGCGTCAATATACGCCACACGAACCAACCGGTCCGGCAAGGTTCGTACGGTCACTGGCCGGTCGGCTCGCAGCACCTCTTGCGTCATTATAAGTGTATCAGATCTTGGAGCCTGACGAACGTGATATGACTCACAAGGTTGTGTTTCTCAGACCGTGCGGATCGTTCTGTTGAGTTCTCGAATATGCTCCGGGCCGGTTCCGCAACACCCGCCAACGATCTGGACGCCAAAACCTCCAATCCAGTTGCGTGCCGCGGCCGCGTAGGAATCCGGCGGAACCGCCTCATCAAATGACCAGTCATGAATGCCGGCCCGGCCGGTCTCCGCGTAGGCCATCTTCGGTCCGCACCAGAACCTGTTCAGGACCGCCAGCGCGGGTTCCATGACAGGAAGCTTCGTGTGCATCACGCCAGCTACGGCAACACCCTTCGACAGAACAGTTGCCATCAGATCCTCCAGCGGCTCATCTCGCATGGCCGTGTATTTCCCAGGCGCTCGGAACGCCTGGAGCGATTTTCCGTCGCTGCCAAAAGACGCGCTAATGCCAACCCACACCGGCAATCCGGTGTCCAGGCACGCATCCAAGATGATCGTCGCACTGGCGCTGTCTAACATCATTTCCGCAAGCAATAGATCGGCCCCTGCCCGTGCCAAGACATCCGCCTGTCGATGAAGATTGTCGGCAACCTCAGCGCCTGCCGGGACGGCATCGGGTCGGTCTGCGGGTGGAATGGTCGACATGGCCCCCGCGATCCAAAGATCGGCAGATTCAGTCTCGTCACGCGCCCGTTGCGCCAACTCGATCGCGGATCGGTTGATCGCTTCGAAAGACTCGCCCAGTCCCATCCGTTCAAGAATGTGCGGTGCCGAAGCAAATGTGTTGGCTGTAATCACGTCCGCTCCCGCCGCGACGTAGTCGCGGTGGATCTGAAGCACCACATCCGGATGCTGCACGTGACTGGCACCGCTCCACGCCTTGTTGTCCGGGGCAACGCCCCGGCGTTGGATTTCGCTGCCGACACCGCCATCCAGAAGGACGATTTGCCCGTCTTCCAATAAGCGGTCGGGGGTCGCCATGTCGCCAGCCCCGACCTCAGTCGGGAAGTCCCGCGCGGCGAAGCCTTCGCGCGAGGCGCTGCCGCTCTTCCGTTTGCTTCAGGGGGTACCATCGGCAGAACCGATCTATGCTGAATCCTGGGTCGACCTTGATCATCTCCGCTGCGACCGTGCGGGCCTCCTCCATTCGTTCCAGAGCCACCAGACTGGCAATCAATGGACGCATGTTGGCGGTAAACCGTGGCGCTTCCGCCATCGTTTTCTGCCCCCAGAATACGGACTCATCGAAGGTGCCGTTGATGTAATGGGCCAGGGTTAAGGCGGACCGGTAATAGTATGCGAACGGCTCCAACGGCGAGAGTGCAAGGGCATGCTCCGCTCGTTCGATCGCCGTTTCGCCTTCGCCGATGTAACAGTAGGTCGGCGCGCTGAATCCCCAGGCGATCTCCGAATTCGGACTGGTCGTGATCGCACGATCGAACGCCTCCAGCGCTCGGTTGTACTGTGCGAAGAGAAACGACTGGGTATGGCCAAAAACCGACAGAGCCAGGGGATCCGACGGGTTTTCCTGCAAGGCGAGCGTCGCATATCTCAGCGCTTCTTGAGAATCGGCGACAACGTTCTTCGATCGACCTTCGCCGACAAGAAGAATGTACCACTTTGCCATCATTGCGTTGGCCGTCGCGAACTCGGGATCGTGATCCAGCGCCTTCCTGATTAAGGTCCGCGACGTTTCGAAGTCGTCCTCCTGCAGTCGATAAAGACTGTAAATGCCCTGCAAAAGCAGGTCGTAGGCATCAAGGTTCTCAGGCGCCTTGCGAATCGCACGTTGTAGCTCGACGAATCGGATCCGAGGAAGAAGTGCATAGACCACCTTCATCGCGATCGTCTCTTGGATGTTAAAGAGTTCGAGATGGCCAAATTCGTACCGATCTGTCCAAATTACCGACCGGTTGTCGGCATCGCTGAGTTCTACCCTTACCCGCAGCCGCTGCTCCGCTTGTGAGATTGAGCCTGTCAACAGGTATCGCACCCCCAACCGGTAACACACGCTGGAAACGTCGGACGGGTTCGCGGAGATGCCGACGGTAGAGGTGCTCGAGACAACGAACATTTCCTGGACCGAGGCCAAGCAAGATACGATATCGTGCACGATCCCTTCAGAGAAATAGGCTGCCGGCGGATCGACGCCCAATGTCCGCAGCGGCAGTACGGCGATTGAGGGTTGATGATTTCGCGCGGGAACTGATGCAGGCGCAACCAGCTTGCGGGACGAAATCTTAAATGCCCGCACACGCCGCTCTATGCTCTTCAGCGTAAGGAAACCAAGGTCCAGCACCTGAAGGTCCGGCTGGTCCTGGACCTGGTCACGGACGATTGCCGAAATCACGATCTCGCCGGGAGCGCAGTGGCTCAACAAGCGTGCCGCTACAGTGACGCCGTCACCGTACGCTTCGCCATTTCGGATACTGATGTCGCCCAGATTGGCGGCGATCCTGATGGACGTCGTCATTTCCTCCGCAGTGCGGAACAGTTGGCTGCATTGCTCGGACTGAACGGCAAGCGCGAACTTCACCGCGTTTAACGCGCTGTCGAATTCCAGCAGCAGTCCTGCTTCGGTCTCCTTGACGACCCGGCCTTGATTTATCGTGAACTGCCGCGATAACGCGCCCTCACCCAACCAGCGCCGTCGCAAGCTAGCCTCACAGTCGTCGTGCCCATGCGGTTCGGAAACTGAGACAATTTCGACAAAAACGATCACCGCCAGTTTTCGTCTAACGCCGTCCGGGTGTTCCGTAGCCATTTCGTCGAACGCTTCGGTTGGCCCTGCGAAAGGATGCGCAGCGACCCGATGGAGAATCGGGTCCATCGGCGGCGGTGGTCCGACACCTTCGTTCCCGCCAGAACGTTCCGGACCAGCTGCTCGCTGGTCCAGACTGCCCCGACGGATCTGTTCGACCAACGCAATTGATTCAGCCGAGGGGGAGGCATCAAGGAATCTCTTCAGGGCGTCGCGAAGCTTTTCAAATTGCCGCAATGCCGCTGGCACCTGCCCCATCTCGGCATAGGCGTGAATGGCAGCGCGGTGGGCAACTTCGTGCGCGGGATCGAAAGCAATCACCTCTTCCGCGGCCCGAAGCACATTGCCCGTTTCTTCCGTTGCCGCAACCACGTCCAGCCGCGACTCCAGGTTTCTCAACCACCGATCACTGACACGGGTTCTCTCAATCGCCAACCAGTCGTCAAAGGCATGATCCACCGCATCGACGCCGTCCAGCAGCGGTCCCTGCCAGTTTGTTTGGTGCCAGTTATCCTCGTAGATCTGGTGGATATCGCACCGAACCGCCTCGGTCCTCAACCGGACGTGGTCTCGATCAGCCACCAGCAGTTCATCCGCCAGATCGCCCAGACTGCGTCTGATTTCCTTCAGCGACTGCCGAAGGCTGCCCCGCGCCTGTTCTTTGCCCCGGTCACTCCACAGCAACCCCATCAGTCGGCTTCGGCTGACGCCGCGGCTGGGACTCAACAGTAGGATCGCGAGAATGCAACGGGCCTTCTTACCGCGCGGCGCAAGGTTTTCGCCACCAGTCGCGGTCAGGCTAAAACCGCCCAACAGGCGGGCGAAAGCCACCACCTCACGCCGCGCACCGGCCTTCTCTCGCCCAATTAGCCCAGCTATTTCAGACACCGAACAGCGCTCCTCCTAGCACCCTTCAGCCGAGATCGCGTCGTTGCAACAGTCTCCGTCCCAATGGCCCTGCCGTGATCGGGCAAGACTCCCAGACAACCGACACTATCCCAATACCCTTCCATCTTTCACCAACCCCAACCGGCAGTCAAAGCCGACCGGAACCGCGCGAACGCCGTTGCTCGACCGCATACCGATGAATTCTTCCTTGGCCCCCATGGCCCGGAGCCTCTCATTCCTAGCGCTTGCGGACCGTGAGTGTTTCAAAGAAGCGAAGCGCAACGGGCCCCATGACCCTCGTACGTGGACCATAGGCTTCCACAATCATGCGAGAGCGTGGGCCGTAGGCCCAAAAAGAGACAATCGCACTTTCGTCCTCGCCAGGTCCGACATGACCATCGACCCGAAAGACCCGAAATGGCGCATTGCCGACACGTTCGGCGCTGAAGACCTCAATGCGCGCCTCCGACGCAATCTGTAGGATGAAGCGCTTGAGGTCGGCATCACTCAAATCAGCCAACCAGGAATCCGGGTATGTCGCCGTGCAGGAGGCGCTGAGGCGAAGTTCGTTGCGCGAATAAACAGCTGTTGTTGTGACCAGGCCCGTTGAAATCTGCGCATGTTCAATTGATGGGGATGCGGGAAATGCGATGCTGAAATCGCAGCCGGGCTGGTTAAACGCGGATTCCGCCCACAGTGGAAGCGGCAAAAAACCGGGCCACGCACCGAATAAGAAGGCTAATGGTTTGAATCGTGCCCGAATTGGTCGCAGCCTGTTTGCCACATTGGCTCCCGGTTCCATCCCCACCCAGTCACTTTCACCGAAATCGAGTCCACCCTCAACCGGGATGGATGACAGGGCAAATCCAGGAACGCGCGGCACCTCGGCGGTTGCGATGTCTTTGGCGAGGGACAGATAGAGCTGATCGTACGGTCCGTCCGAACCAATAACGACTTGCGAGTCCGGCTCATCAACCAAAACCGGTCCGTTATTTCGATTCGATGACGTCATTTCCCTTTCCTTTCTTCGAGCCAAACCCAGCTCCTCTCCTGATGCTGGCTTTGCCGGGTCAGCCATCGGTACTTCAATGAAGACCAGGGACGGACCGACTCGTGGAGATTGTCGAGCACGTAGTCGCCCTGGTCGGTGGCAACGGTAAGAACCAGATGCCCCGATCCGTTCCTCGTCATCGCAACGGTTAAGAGCAGTGCCTGTTTTGGCCAGCCCAGGTCGATCAGGCGCCGCCGTTTCTCAAGCGCGATGTCCTCGCAGTCACCCTCTGCACCGGGCAACGTCCAGTAATCGGGCTTGCCATATAGCTCTTGATCTGGAACGTATTTGACAGACCGATTGACACTTCGATTTATTCGATCCAGTTGATGAAACCGATCCGGCGTCAAGCTAGCCCTTTGGGGCGTCAGTCGGTTTTCGCTGCATCGTTCGGGGTTTCGTGCGCAGTAGGAAATGAAGCCTCGAGGCGTCTTGACCGTCCCATGAGTTGTCATCGGGCTGGACGGCCCCGGTCCTGCGACACACGCGGATGTGCTCAGCGCCAACGCAATGGCCACGACGGCCGGAAATGACCAGCCCGCCAAACCGCGGCTGCAGCGGCAGATAAGTGTGTGTTTGGACGTGGTGACCTATCCCATTCTCTCGCCCTCGATAGCTCTCTTTGCGAGACGGCGTTGAATGGAATGTGGCGATTAACGCGGAATCCGCCGTGAATCTGGCGTGAAAAAAAGAAGAAATGAACAATAAATTTCTATAAATCGCCCATTTTCTTCTCTTTACACGATTCAATGAAGTATATCTCGAGTCTACTTGTGACCTAAATCACACATCTACTGTGACATACATCACATGTACAGTGTGACTTACATCACACACTTTGGTTTACGGATCTCCAAAAGGTGCCTCAGGCGCGCTCGCGCGAAGCACCTGAGAGGCATCTCAGCCCAGGTTTTCGGCCCAGGTGAATGCGGTGGGCGCAGGCAGGGCGCCGCCCAATACCTCTGCAATGCGCAGGCCCTCGTTCCACTTGGCCATGCGTTCCGATCGTGTGAACGACCCGACCTTGAGCTGGGGCACGCCCCATCCGACCGCGAGGTGCACGATGGTGACGTCCTCGGTCTCGCCCGAGCGCGCGGAAACGATGGCGCCGAAGCCGGCGGCGCGCGCGGCGTCGACCGCGGCCTTCGCCTCGCTCAACGTGCCGGCCTGGTTGGGCTTGATCAGCACGGCATTGCACGCTCCCTGCCGCGCCGCCGCCGCAACGCGTGCGGCGTTCGTCACCAGGAAATCGTCGCCGATGATCTCGACTCGGTCGCCGACCGCGGCGGTGAAGCGGGCCAGTCCCTCGTCGTCGTCTTCGCCCAGTGGGTCTTCGATGGCGACGATGGGATAACGCTCGATCCAACCGATCAGCAACTCCGCAAGGCCGTCGCTATCCAGATCGCGGTCTTCCCGGGCCAGTCGATATCGCCCGCCGCGGCCGAATTCCGACGCCGCCACGTCCAGCGAGATCGCGACCTCGGCGCCGGGCTCCAGGCCGGCGCGCTCGATGGCGCGCACCAGCAGGGCCAGCCCCTCTTCGTTGGTGTCGAAGGCCGGCCAGAAGCCGCCCTCGTCGGCGACGCCCTGCAGGCGCCCCTCTTCCGCCAGCAACCCGCCGGCGGCCCGGTAGACCTCGGCCGTCCAGTCCAGGGCCTGGGCGTAATCGGCGGCGCCCGTGGCGATGACCATATAGTCCTGGATGTCGACCCGGCGCCCCGCATGGGCGCCGCCGCCCAGGATCTGGATTTCCGGCAACGGCAGCACCGCGTCGCGATCCCCCGCCAGATGCCGCCACAGCGGCGCGCCCGCCGCGGCGGCGGCGGCATGGGCAACCGCCATGGAGGTTGCGACCAGGGCGTTGCCGCCCAGCCGGCGGCGGTCGTCGGTTCCGTCGGCCTCGATCAGCCGCGCGTCGGCCGCGGCCTGGTCGACGGCGTCGACGCCGGCCAGCGCAGCGGCGATCGGTCCGTTTACCGCGGCGACCGCCTGCGTCACGTCGTGGCCGCCGAACGCCGCCCCGCCGTCGCGCAGATCGACGGCCTCGCCGCTGCCGGTGGACGCGCCCGCCGGCGCGATGGCGCGGCCCGCCGCACCGCCCGCAAGCACGACATCGACCTCGACCGTAGGCCGGCCGCGGGAGTCCCAAATGCGCCGGCCGCGCACAGTCTCGATCGCGCGCGCGTTCACGACCCCAACTCCGCCGCCCATGCGCCCCGGACTTCGGCCAACCGGTCGACAGGGTCGGCCAGCAGCGCGCGCGCCACGCGACGCACCCGGTCCTTGTCCGCCTCGTCGGTGAGGTATTCCACCGGCGACTTGCCGTCGACCCTGGCCAGGAACAAGCCGGGCAACAGATGCGCCGCGCGCGCCTCGACGTCTGCTGCAGGCTCCCAGTCCACCCGGTCCAGATAGGCCGCCACCAGGGCGTCGAAGCAGACGAGGAAACCGGCGGCCGCCTCGGGCACCCACAGGCACTTCAACAGCAAGTGATTGCTGCAAAAGGCAATATCGAAGGCAGGATCGCCGAACCATGCGCATTCGGCATCCAGGAACACAGGCCCGTGCGGTCCGATCAGGATGTTCTTAGGGCTGACGTCGCCATGCACCAGAACCCGACGGTCGGCCAGCGTGGTCTCCACCAACCGCTTCAACGCGTCGGCCCGGTCCGTGTGTTTTTCCGCCGTTGCCAGGAAATACGGCTCCAGGCGGATCGGCCGGAAGATCGCCTCGCTGTCGAACCGGGCGGCGATGGCGGGATCGTCGGCCGTGCCCGCATGGATACGCCCGAGCTGACGACCCACGGCTGCGGCGACCGACGGGTCGGCGCGGCCTTGGCGCAGATCCTCCTTCCACAGGCGATACCGGCGCGGGTCCAGGTATTCCATCACGAACAACCCGGCGCCCGGGTCGTGGCCCAACACCTGGGGCGCCGCCTCCGGCGCGATTGCCGCGGCGGTCCGGTACCATTCGACTTCGTAGGCGTTGCGCTCGACCGGCGCGCGCCAATCCGCCGACACTATCAGCCTGGACAGCGCCCGTTTCACGCAGACCGGTCCGCGCGCCAGGTCGACGCGCCAGATGTCGGACGAGACGCCGCCGGTCAAGGGAACGAAATGCGGCCGCTCTGCGGTTTTGATCAGGCCGAACCGGTCGAGCGCTGCAGTCAGTTCCGGCCGGACCCCGTCCCCGGTCGGCGCGGCAGCGGTCATGCGACTTCTTCGGCCCAGGGCGGGTCGGCGCCGGGCCGGCTGCAGGTGATCGTCGCGCACCGGCAGCCGAAACCCAGCGCGGTTTCAAGCGCGCCGATCTCTATGGCGGCCAGACCATCGCGGGAGAGATGTCCGTTTCCATGCAGCCAGGACAGCGAGCCGGAGAAGAAACTGTCGCCGGCGCCGACGGTGTCCGCCACCACGACCGGCGGGCCGACGGCCAGGGCCTCGCCGTTCTGCGCCCAGGCGCGCGCGCCTTCCGCGCCCAGGGTCACGATCACCACGGATGCTCCCAGGGCGCGCCACCGCGCGGCGACCGCGTCGATGCTCTCGCCGGGATACAGCCACTCAATATCCACCACACTGGCCCGGACCAGATCCATCATCGCGATCCAGCCTTCCATGCGCGCGACGTAGGCATCGCGGTCTGCGATCAGGCCCGGCCTGATGTTCGGGTCCAGCACCATCACCCGTCGCCCCGACTCACGCCGCATCAACGCCTCGTAGGCGCCGGCGCCCGGTTCCTGGACCAACGAAATCGACCCGAACTGCAGCGCGCTCACTGCATCAGGCAGTGTTTCCGGAAGATCCGCCTGGGTGATCGTGCGGTCGGCCGCGCCGGTGGCAACGAACGCGTATTGCGGCTCGCTGTCGGCATCGGACAGGCTGACGAAGCCCAGGGTCGTGTTCTCCGGCCCGCGCACGACAAGACCGGTGTCGACCTTGTTTCTGTCCAGATGCCCGACCAGCATGTCGCCGAAGAAGTCGGTTGAGATCTTGCCCAGGAAGCCCACCGGCGTGCCCAGCCGGCCCAGCCCAACGGCGATGTTCAAGGGCGAGCCGCCCTCGCAAGGCCGATAGCCCGCCTGTCCGTCCACGCCCTGCATCGGCACGAAGTCGATCAGGGCTTCACCGCAACTGACGATCATGATGGTACGCCTCCGGTTTTCGGCGATTGTGCATGGCGCGGCGCGAGAGGCAACCGTTGGAAGGCCTCAGTGCGGTTTCAGCCGCACTTCCAGCACCGGCAGCACGCGACCGCGAATCAGAACGTTCGGCTCTTCCCCGCACCGCACCGCGCCCATTCGCTCGTAGAACGGGACCGCGGACGGATCCGCAATGATCTTCAGTCGCGATGGACCCAGGCGGCGCGCCTCTTCCAGCACATGGGGCCAAAGCGCCTGGCCGACGCCGGTTCGGACGTGGGGCGGGTCGACGAACATGAAATCGAGATCGACGAAATCGCCTTCGTCGGTCAGCGCATAGACCCCGACCGGCGTTCCGTCCCGATCGGCGACGAAGACCGGGTGCCGGCGGATGTAATCCGCCGTCAGGGTGAGCTGCTGCCGAACCACTTCCATGAATGCAGCGTCATACCCCCAAAGCGCCTTTGACCGCATGCACAACTCGGTCAGGTCCGCCGCCTCTTCCGGCCGGGCGGCACGGATGACAGGCGCCTCAGCCACGCGCCGCCAGCCATGGTTCGCGTTCGGCGGCGTAATGCAGGACGTCGAACCCGTGATAGCGGGCCTCGCCGCGATAGGTCAGCCCCGATTTTTCCAGGACGCGGACCGACGCAGGGTTGTCCGCGCCCACGACGCCCGTGATTTGCTCCAGTCCGAGGTCGCGGAACCCGGCGCGCAGCCAGGCGCGCGCGGCCTCCGTCGCATAGCCGCGGCCCCAGCTTTCGGTGCGAAGCCGGTAGCCGACTTCCACCGCGTTCCAATCCGCGGGCATGTTCAGGAGACCGCCGACGCCGATTAACGTGCCGGTCCGGCGCTCGACGATGGCGCGGAAGGCGAAGCCGTGCTTGCGGTCGTGGGCCCGGTGGCGGGCCATGTGCTCCGAAGTCCCTTCAAGGGACGACGTCGGCCCGTCGATTGAGTGCCGCATAACCTCCGCATCGCCCCATACGGCATGCGCGGCCGCGATGTCGTCGTCCCGAAACGGCCGCAGCACCAGCCGGGCCGTTTCGATCACCCCGACCGCCGCCATCGCGCCTCAGCCGTCGCGACGCGGCGGCGGGGTCACGGCCAGCGCCGATTGCTTGGTGTCGGACAGCTCGTCAGCCTGCTTGCCGTAGGTCTTGAACCGGGCCAGAATGCGGTTCATTTCCGCCTTGCTCAGGATCACCGGCTTGCCCACCTGCAGCGCGTGCCAATACTGGAAGGCCAGCGTTTCCACTTCGACCGCCAGCCACAGGGCCTTGTCGATGGTCGGACCGAAACAGACCATGCCATGGTTCCCGATCAGGGTGGCGGTCCGGTCCTTCAGGGCTTTCAGGATGTTGTCCGACAGTTTCTGGGTGCCGAAGGTCGCATACTCGGCACAGCGAATGCTGTCGCCGCCGGAGACGCCGATCATGTAGTGAAAGGCCGGGATCTCCTTACGCAGGCAGGAAAGCGTGGTGGAGTAGTTCGAGTGAGTGTGCACGATGGCCACCGCCTCGGGGCGGGTCCGCAGGATATCGTAGTGGAAGCGCCATTCGCTGGACGGCAGCCAGTCGCCGAAATAGCCGCCATCCATGTCCATCTCGACCGTCTGGTCGGGCGTCATTTTGTCGTAAGGCACGCCCGATGGCGTGATCAGGAATCCATCTTCCACGCGAACCGAGATGTTGCCTGACGACCCCTGATTGATTCCCAGCTCGTTCATGCGCAAGCAGGCGTCGATCAAAGCCCGTCGCAACCGTGCATGTGCCTTCCTGCGTGCCATGGTACCCCTTCCCCCTTGGTTTCCGGCCGCGCGGACCCTAACGACAGCCGGTTCAGCTTTCAAGGGACGCCAAAACCCCGATATAGTTCAAGCAACAACAATAATGAGGGGTGGAAACGGTATGCCGGAGACGGTGGTCGTCTTCGACCTGGGGTCCACGAATCTAAAGGCATCGGTCGTTGACCGAAAAGGGCGGATCCTGGAATCCGTTAAGGCCGCGAACCGGCACGTGCCCGGTCCGCCCTATCTGCACATCAACACCGATCTAATCTGGCGCTGGCTGTGCGACAATCTGGCGCCGCTGGTCGCCAAATGGCAGGCGCGCGCGCTGGTCCCCTGCACGCACGGGTCTGCCCTGGCTCTTCTGGGACCGAGCGACCGGGACGACGGTCTGGTCATGCCGATGATGTTCTACGAGGCCGAGCCGCCCGAGGATATCTGCGCCGGCTATGCGCGCATCGAACCGTCGTTCAAAGAGGTGCTGGCCCCGACCAACCCGGGTGGGCTGACCCTCGGCCGCCAGCTCTTCTGGCAGCAGGAATTGGACCCGGCCGCCTTCGCCGCAGTGGAGACGATCCTGCCGCCGCCGCAATACTGGGCCTGGCGCCTGACCGGAAACGCCTTCGCCGAAGTCACGTCGCTCGGCGCGCAAACCCATATCTGGGCGCCCCAGGCCTGCGACTATTCCAGCCTGACCGACCGGTTTGGGGTGCGTGACAAGTTCGCGCCCCTGGCAAGCGCCTGGGAGGTGGCCGGCGGCATAAGCCGTGCGGCCGCCTCGGAAACCGGTCTGCCCGCGGGCCTGCCGGTTCTGGTCGGCATTCATGACAGCAATGCCAACTATCTGCGCTATCTCGCCGCCGGGATTGAAGATTTCACGCTGTTGTCGACCGGGACCTGGCTGATCAACTTCAACCCGGCCTTCCCGCCGGACAAGCTGCAGCCCCAGTTCGACACCTGCACCAACACCGACGTGTTCCGCAATCCGGTCTCCTGCAGCCGCTTCATGGGCGGTCGCGAATTCGAGATGGTGCAGGGATGCATCCCCGGCACTGTGTCTTCCGGCGACATCCATCGTCTGCTGGACTGGGGCACCATGGCGCTGCCCAGCTTCACCGATTCCGGCGGTCCCTGCCCCGGCACCGGGGCGAAGGGCCGATTTGCCGGCCGGCCGCCCGCCTCGCCGTCGGACAGAACCGCGCTGGCGGCGCTTTACTGCGCGCTGATGGCCGACCTTTCCATCGGCCATATCGGTTCGTCGGGCGATGTGGTGATCGACGGCGTGTTCGCGGAGAACAATCTCTTCTGCCGGCTGCTGGCCGGGCTCCGACCCGACCAGACCGTGCGCGTCTCCGCCGAACGTGAAGGCACCACGGTCGGCGCCGCGTTGCTGTGGGACTGGGAGAACCGGCCCAAACCCGTTCCTACCGAGCTTCATCTGGTCGAGCCGTTGATACCGGCGGGTTTTGCGGACTATGCCGCGGCGTGGCGTGCGGCGGCCGTGGCCCAGCCGGTCGGCAGGAAGGCGGCGCGGTCGGGTTGACGCCGCCAGGATGGGGGATCGGGATTTGGGGGTCTTCGAACATTCGGAATACCGCGACCACGAACATGTCGCCTTCGTCGGCGACGAGGCGACCGGGCTGCGCGCGATCATCGCGATACACAGCACGGTCCTGGGGCCGGGCGGCGGCGGCATCCGGTTCTTTCCCTATGCCTCTTCCGACGAAGCGCTGGGCGACGTGTTGCGGCTAAGCCGGGCGATGACGCTGAAAATGGCGCTGGCCGGCATTCCCTTCGGCGGCGGCAAGGCAGTGATCATCGGCGACCCAAAGGCCGACAAGACCGAACCGCTGCTGGAGGCTTTCGGGCGCGCCATGGACGCCCTGGAAGGCCGTTTCGTCTGCGGTGAGGACGTGGGCACCACACCCGAAGACATGGCCGTGATCCACCGCCAGACACCGCATGTGGCCGGGCGGCCCGACACCACCGGGGACACCTCGCCCACAACCGGCGAAGGCGTGTTCAACGCCATCCGCGCCGCGGTCGCCCACCGGTGGGGCCGCGACGATCTGAGCGGCCTGAAAGTCGCCGTCCAGGGCGTTGGAAACGTGGGCAGTTTTCTGTGCGGGCATCTGGCCGGCCGGGGTGCGGAGATCTTTGTGACAGACGTAAATGAAGCAGCAGTCGACCGGGCGGCGCAACGGTTCGGCGCGACGGCCGTCCCGCCGGAGGCGATCCTGGGCCTGGACGTGGACGTGCTGGCGCCTTGCGCGCTGGGCGGCATCTTCGACGACCGCACCATCCCCGAGATCAAGGCCAAGGTGGTCTGTGGCGGCGCCAACAACCAGCTTGCCGAAGACCGGCACGCCGAGGCGCTTGCGGCGCGAGACATACTCTACGTTCCGGACTTCCTGGCCAACGCCGGCGGCGTGATCAGCGGGACGAGCCCGTTTCTGGGCCGCGATGCGTCCGACGTCGCGGCGGGCGTCGCCGCGATCTACGACACCTGCGCACGTTTGCTGGACCTGGCCGCGACGGAGGCGATCACACCGAACGCTGCGGCAGAGCGGCTGGTGGAAGAGGCGATTGTGGCGCGGCGTGGAGAACGCTGGCAGCCGGATGCTTCGTGACGCACCCTGCGGGTGCTCCTCAGCATGAGGATACAAGTGCAATTAGCAAACCCCTCATGCTGAGGAGGCCGCGGAGCGGCCGTCACGAAGCATCTGGCTGCAACCAGGGAAATCCCTAAGGCGTCGGCGCGTCCGCGCGCAGCAGACCCTCCGCTTTCAGGTCCGCCCACAGCCCGTCGGGGATCGTCACCTCGAAGGTCTCGATGTTGCGGGCGATCTCGTCCGGCGTGCGGGCGCCGGGGATCACGCTGGACACGCACGGATGCAACAGCGGGAACTGCAGCGCGGCGCTGGCCAACTTGACGCCGTGCGCCTTGCAGACCTGCTCGATCTTGTCGACCCGGGCCATCACGTCGGGCTCGGCCGGGGCGTAGTTGTAATAGGCGCCCTCGACCGCCCCCGTCGCCAGGATGCCGGTGTTGTAGGGCCCGCCGATGACGATGGCGATGTCCCGCTCCTCGCAGAATGGCAGGAAGCTATTCAGCGCCTCCTGCTCCAACAGGGTGTAGCGCCCTGCCAGCAGGAAGACGTCGAAATCGCCGGCATAGGCGAACTTCTCGCACCATTCCCACTGGTTGAGACCGGCGCCGATGGCCTTGATCGCGCCCTGGTCGCGCAGTTCCACCAGCGCCTTGTAGCCGCCGGCCATCACCTCATCCAGGCGCGCCTGGGCGCCCTCGTCGCTGCCATGGGTCCAGACGTCCACGTCGTGCACCAAGAGGATTTCCACATGATTGGTCCCCAGCCGCTGCAGGCTGTCCTCGAACGACCGCATGACGCCGTCGTAGGAATAGTCGAAGACCGGCTTGAACGGCATCGGCGGCCGGAAAAGACCCCCGTCGAAACTGCCCGGCGGCGCGGCATGCAGTGTCCGGCCGACCTTGGTGGAGATCACGTAGTCCGCACGCGGCACGGCGCGCAGCGCCTCGCCCACCCGGTGTTCCGACCAGCCGTGGCCGTAAAGCGGCGCGGTGTCGAAATAGCGGATGCCGGCGTGGTGGGCCGCCTGCACCGTGGCATGCGCCTCGTCCTCGCTCAGCGCGCTGTAGAGATTGCCCAGGGGCGCGGCGCCGAACCCGATCTGGGTGACTTCCAGCTCGACACGGCCAAGCCAGCGTTTTTGAGCGGCATCCATGGCTAGATCGCCCTTTCCGTCTCGGAGTCGAACAGGTGCATCTGGGTCATGTTGATCGTGATATGGCAGGCCTCGCCGGGCGCCGCAGGGAAATGGGCGTCGACCTGAGGCGTCACGCGGGCGCCGTCGATCTCTCCCAACAAAAGCGTGTGCGGCCCCAGGGGTTCGATCACCGCCGGCGTCAGCGAGACAACGGCCGGGCCCGCATCGCCGCCTTCCATGTGTTCGGGCCGGATGCCGAAAACCACCGGTCGGTCCTTGTAGGCGCCGTACCGGTTTTCCCGATTCTGCGGAATCGGGAGCGTCGTGCCGTCCGCAATGGTCAGGCCCAGCCCGCCGTCGGTCGCGATCACGGTTCCCGGCAGGAAGTTCATGCTGGGCGCGCCGATGAAGCCGGCGACGAACGTGTTGGCGGGGTTTTCGTAAAGTTCGATGGGCTCGGCCGCCTGTTCGATCACGCCCTTGTTCATGACCACCACGCGGTCGGCCAGGGTCATCGCCTCCACCTGGTCGTGCGTGACATAAACCACGGTGTTGCGCAGCCGCTGGTGCAGGTTCTTGATTTCCGCGCGCATCTCGATGCGCAGCTTTGCGTCCAGGTTGGACAGCGGTTCGTCGAACAGGAACACATCGGGGTTGCGCACGATGGCGCGGCCGATGGCGACCCGCTGGCGCTGTCCGCCGGAAAGGTGCTTTGGCCGTCGGTCCAGGAACGGGTCCAGTCCCAGGATGCGGCTTGCTTCCGTGACCTTGGCGGCAATCTCGTCCTTGGCGACGCCCCGGACCTTCATACCGTAAGAAATGTTCTCCGCCACGCTCATATGCGGGTAGAGCGCGTAGCTCTGGAACACCATTGCGCAGTTGCGCAGGCCGGGCCGGAGCTGGGTGACTTCCCGGTCTCCGATCTTGATCGCGCCGCCCGACGCCGCCTCCAGTCCGGCGATCATGCGCAAGGTGGTGGTCTTGCCGCAACCGGACGGACCGACCAGGACCACGAACTGCTTGTCCGGAATGTCGAGATCCAGCTCGGGGATCACCTGTACATCGCCGAACGCCTTTGTGACGCCGATCAGTTCAACCCTTGCCATGCCTGACTACCCGGTCCTGGTAAAACGCAACAAATCCAAAAAGGGCGTGCCCCGACGCCAGAGACGCCGGGGCACCACCTTAGAGTCTTACAAGCCCATCGACGACCGGTAGATCGCCAGCTGCTTGTCGCGGCCGAACTCGTCGGTCAGCCGGTTCCACTCCGCCGCGATCGCGTCGAGCGCTTCCTGCGGCGAGACCTCTTTGTTGAGGGCCTTCGACAGCTCGATTTCCAGCACCTCGGTGTACTGGAAGTAGCCGGGAAGACGGAAGTCCAGCGCCACGTTCGGATGGTCGATGGCGCCCTGCTGGACCGCGAGATAGTTCTCCGCCTCGGGAACCGTGAAGGTCTTGGTCCACTTGTCGATGTTCGCGAAGTGGCTGTAACGGTAGGGATTGATGCCCGTTCCGCCGGTAACCACGTCGTTGCCCGAGTTCTCCATCGAGGTGTACCAGGTCACGTAATCCCAGGCCGCCTCCAGGTTCTTGGTCGTCGCCGGCACGCTGGCCACCCAGCCGCCATAGGCCATGAAGGGCGAATGGACGACGTCCGCGAAGGTGTCCCACTGGTTGGTCTTGTGGTTCCAGATCTCCTTAGAGCCGGGGACCAGGAAGAAGCCCACATTGCCCGCGACCTTGCTCTGCGCCGGATCGGCGGAAATCGTGCCGGTGTCGCCCCAGTCGAAGTTCATCGCGACCTGGCCGCCGGCAAAGGCGGTGCGGATGTCGCCAGAGTTCCAGTTCAGCGCACCCGGCGGCGAGCAGCTGACGCTGCGGATGTAATCTTCCAGCGCCCGCACCCAGCCAGCGTTGTTGACCTGGGCATCCA
>Ga0056115_1000190_pt1 | contig 30783 bp, 29 predicted proteins | sample WorMetOlspDAHAB1_FD_77007 | JGI IMG/M metagenome (GOLD analysis project Ga0056115, IMG submission 77007) | Marine gutless worms symbiont microbial communities from Max Planck institute for Marine Microbiology, Germany - Olavius sp. DAHAB.1 ...
ATAATTATAATGTAATATCAAATGGTTATTATATAATTAAGAAGTAATTTAAGAAGATTTTAGCCCGTTTCACAAAAATTGTTGCCTAAAAAACAACCCTTAGGTTGTCGGACAGGCTCAAGACATCGGTATAAATCTGAACATAGGTTACACCGCCCAGAACCCCTTCCTTGCCTCTCCACTCGTCGTGAAAATGGCAACCTGTGCACTTTCTTGTGATAACCTGGGGATAATAGATCTCTACTTTGCCTTTGCCGCTGCTGCGGGTCAGCTTCTCCTTGCTTTTAGCAATATCGGCCATTATTTCCGGTTCTATATTCTTATTCAAGATTTCTTCGTTCGAACTGTATTTGACCTGCCCATCCTGCCCGAAAACGGAAATTTCTTTGATATCACCTCTTTTTTGCCTTTTTAAAAGAACCCGCAGTCCCCTTTTATTTCCCATTCGAATCGCTTTGGACAGATTTGCATTAATCAACTCGAAGAGATCCTCGGCCGCCTTGATCTCAAATTTTTCAAGTTGATGCTCATTCATTGTTGAAAGTTCCGAATTCTGCTTTTCGTTGGTCTGAGAGAGTTGGGATATCTGAGCCTCATTCGTCCGGGAAAGTTTTGTGATCTGGTCTGTGCTCGTTTGTGAAAAGCCGTTCACCTGCTTTGCGGTTTTAAAATACAGCAAGCCCATGGTTGTGGAAACCACGATTGTCAGTGTCAAGGCAAGCGGAACTCCCAATTTTTTTGTCAAATTCAATTTTTACTCCTTATTTAATACCTACTTTATTGAAATCACATCATGTTTGCGAAGGATTTATCTAACAAAATATCTTCGCCACCAAGACACGCAGTTTTTTACAATAATCATTTTTTCTTTGTGTTCTTGGTGCCTGGTTTATTTTTCCGGTTTATACGGGTTGGGAATAAAATAAAGGAAGTAATGGATACCGTGGTCTGACCCCATATCTATCATGGTCGAGAACCTCAAGGTTGAAGGATCGGCATCCATCAGGTAAACTGTTTACCGGTGTCTTAAAGTTGAAAAAGGTTATGGTTCATTCGATACGGGAAGAACAAAGCACGGATGTTTAGCCAGATGCGGACAAGCATATTCAGCACTTTGCACAGGATAATATATTCCGATTTTGATATTGTTGTCAGGATTAGTGCTGAACATGCCGTTTTCATGCAAACAGCCATGTGGTTGTTATACGGTTTTTCGATTTTAGCCGTAGATCAGGGGTGCTAAATAACCGAGCAATAATGCCCCAAAAACTGAGAGAATAAATAGCATTGACACCAATAACGTTATCGCATCTCTTACCGCTGTTTTTGCTCTCAATTCGAACGGGACATCTTTTTCATCATCTTGACGCTCATCTTTGCCTGAAGAAAAGACAAAATAGATGCGCCTGAAAAAAAGAGGAATCGTACCGCGAACATCCATTGAATGCTTTTTCTTGGGCGGCAAATTCTGATAAATTGAATTTCTAATTGCTGTTAATTGATCTTGGGAAAATGTTTTTAATATGGCTGGATCTATCTGGGTTAATATTTTTTCGGCAATTGAATTTTTTTTCTCGATTTCTTCACCCATATCGCAGTAGCCTCCTTAAAGATTAAATTTTCTATTGGCCTTATGTCCGAAAGGGAGTAGCTATTACCGGCACCGGAAGCAGCTGGGGAGAATCTATCTCTAATAGCGCCATGTGCTGACGTCTTGTGTGTGCCTTTTGGTTAAGTCCAAGGAAAAGCCGGATGCGGGAAATCCGCTTGTCCAATTTGACGAGGGGGAGGGTTATGCCCTCCCGACTCTACGTTTTTCCTATCCTCATGGATATCTGATTTCGTTCGACACGCGATGCCTCTGGTTCAATTGTCCAATGATGTATAAAAGGCCCTTTGTGGCTAAGAAACGGCTGTTTAAAAGTCTTTAAAGTCTTTATCTTCCATCGGAATTACCTGCTTGGGGTTCACCTTCTCGGATGTCCATTCCAGGGAGCTCGCCTGACGATGGTGCTCCGATTCTACTTCGGACTCAAGGGCGTCTTCATGGACCATGTTAGTGGTGGCGGCAATGGCCTGTTGGTTCCAGTTGGCCTGATTGGATTCCGGCCGCTTTCCGTTGCCGTTTCGCAAGCCTTTTCCATGGCCGGAAACGATCCTGGTCAGGCCCTTGACAAAACCCTCCATCTCTACGGCCTGACTGTTCATCTGTTCGGATGCCGCTGCAGACTCCTCCGCGGTTGCCGCCACCTGCTGCACCACCTTATCCATTTCGGCCACCGCCCGGTTGACCTCTTCAATCCCCTGGGCCTGCTCTCCGGATGCGGCCGCAATTTCCTCCACCAGTTCGCCGACCTTTTTAGAAATGGCAATATTCTCCTTGAAGGCCTCCTGGGTGGAATGTGTCAGTTCGTTGCCTTTCTGGATGGACTTGATGGTCTTATCGATCAAGTCGGTTGTCGTCCTGGCCGCATCGGCAGCCTTCATGGCAAGATTTCTGACCTCGTCCGCCACCACGGCAAAACCGGCGCCGGCCTCCCCGGCCCGGGCAGCTTCCACCGCGGCATTCAGAGCCAGAAGGTTGGTCTGAAACGCGATTTCATCGATGGTCTTGATAATTTTGCCCGTTTTCTCGCTGGATTGCGTAATTTCCTGGATGGCCTCGGCCATATCGCCCATGTGGTGGTTGACTTTCTGGACGATCTGGGTCGCCTCGGCCATCTTCGATTTCGCCGCACCGGCGTTATCGGCATTCTGCCGGGTCATGGAAGCCATCTCTTCAAGAGAAGATGAGGTCTCCTCGATGGTCGCGGCCTGCTGGGACGCGCCGGAGGAAAGGGTCTGGCTGGAGGAAGCCACTTCGGTGGCACCGGCGACGACCTGCTCCACGGCTTGTTCCAGGCCGTTGATGGTCTTGTTGATGGGCCGCACGGTTGAAGATGCAATCACCAGGATGCAGATGACGGCAAGGACGACGATGACGGTGGTGACCGTCAGGTTGAAGATTCGAACGCTTTTGACCGCGGCCAGGATCTCTTCGGTGGAGGCACTGATGCAAATGGTCCAGCCCAGCTCCGGGCTGCTCCGGAATGCCCCCATGCTTTCAACATCATTGTAAGTGTATTGCAGGCGGCCTTCGCCTTTGAGCAGCATTTCCTGCCCGAAACTGAATTCCTTCATGTTCATCGTCATGATTAGCGACTTGTCGGAGTGGGCGATGATGAGGCCGTCCTTGTTGAATGCAAATGCGTAGCCTGTTTTTCCCACTTTGATCGGATCGATAAACTGCTTGTTGAAGGTCTCGATGTCCAAAACCCCATACAGCACGCCGGTGGCTTCACCACTGTTTATGAGGGGCGATGCGATGGTAAAAACGGGATTTTTACTCACAGCGCTTACATAGGCATCCGAAATAAACACACCGTTTGCGTCTTTGCTCTTGACCACTTCCTGGAAAAATTTCTCGTTGGCTGCCGTCTCGACCTGTTCAGCTATATTCGCCGATGCAGCCACGATCTCTCCGGAAGGGGTTGTCAGGTAGATACTTTCGTAGAACTTGTAGTCTTCTTTCAACTTTGCCAGTTGATTATTGGCGGCTTTGCGTGCGGCCTTCCCGACGAACGTGTCCGTGACCGCCGACTGGAAGACTTTCTGTGCGCTCCAGTTTCGAATTTCCAGTTTTCGATCCGCGAACCACGCGTCGACAATGCTCAGCGTCGATGCAGCCAACTGGCTGATCTGTGTGTTGCTGGCTTCCACCAGCGCATTTTTTGACTTGAAGTAAGAAACGGCGATGGAGGTCCCCATCCCGATGGCGACCAGGATCACCATGGGGATGAGAAACCGCATTTTGAGACTGATTTTCATATTTAACCTCGCTTTTTCCGGCTACCCGGGAGATCGGCCGGTTGCATTCGGCAGCCGGCCGCTTCGTCCCGACACACTCGCGATAGACTATTCGATCACCTGATCGGCTGATGCGATCAGCTCGTAGGGGATACTCACGTCCAGAGCCTTGGCGATCTTTGCATTGATAATCAGAGTCCCTTCCTTGTTCTTGACGAGGGGGATACCGGAGGGGGGGGTACCATCCAGAATCTTCAACGCCGATTGGGCGCTCCAGGCCCCCTGCTCTTCGGCCACTTTCCCGTAGGAAATCAGGGCCAGCGGGGCCATGAAATCGTAGGCCGCGCCTGTCGGTATCCTGGTGTTGGCCTTTACAAAGGCGCGCAGTTCATCGGCCTTATCGTCGTAAAGCCCGCCATCGCTGGCGACGATAATCATGTCCACCTGGTTCTGCAACTTAAGAAACCCCTTTTTCCAGTCTTCCATGTCTTTGGCATAGTAGGTGGTGACGTCATACCCGAAAATCTTCCTGTAATTGGCCGCCTCTTTCTTGGCGGTCAGGATATCCGGAGCGATAAAGCCTAGCCGGGTTCCCCTGGCATATGGTTTGAGCTGGTCGATGATCTGGGGAATCGGGGTAACTTCCACCATTCCGGTGGCGTTGCGGTAAGGATATCCGTAAACGGTGGCATCCCAGTTGACCCCGCAAAATACGAACGGCAGGTCGGCGTTTTTGAAGTAAGGTTTGACCAGGAACTTAGACGCATTGTCGTCCGCGGCGATTACCACATCCGGCTTGAAGGCTTCGATTTCGGCCTTGGCCTTGAGGGCTGCCTTTTTTTTGAATTCTTCGCTTGTGTTCCGTTTGGTGTCCATGCGGATCACCTTCAGGTTGATGCCGGTCCCCTCCAAGGTGGACCGCACCCCGCGGGTGATGCCGTCGCTCCAGGCGTACCCCTCATGGTACGAGTCGATGAAAAGCACCTTCTTGCCTTTGTAGTTATTTCCGAAGGCCAGGCCAGTCGAAAAAACCATCGTCATGCAGATTGCCGTTATGATAAACTTCTTCATTTTGTCTTCCTCCAGGTTATAAGGTTAATAAAAGGGCTCCGCAGCCCGCTGCTAAACCAGTAAGTAGTTTGGGCATGCCATCTATTCGATGCACATCAACTCACCGCCGGCGAAGCGTTTTCCATGCCGATCAACACCTTTGCGCTGCCCACCAATACCTTTGCCATGCTCTCCTGTGGGACATGGGTGCCGCTGCCTCCAACCGAGATTGGAGATCTCGCGACATTCCCCTATACCGTTTTATGGATTAGACTCAGCTCATCGCTGTTTAACACCTTGTCGATATCGATCAGAATCTTCACACCGTTTTCCAGTTTGGCCATGCCGAAAATATAGTCGGTATCGAGGCTGGCGCCGAAGCTCAGTTCTCCCTCGATATCGTCTTCGGAAATGTTGAGGACATCCGATACCGAATCGACGACAATCCCGATCATCACAGCACCGGATGGACCATCAATCTCCACGACGATAACGCATGTACGATCAGTGGATTCCACCGATTCCATTCCGAATCTCAACCGCAGATCGATAACTGGAATCACTTTGCCCCGCAGGTTGATTACGCCGCGCACAAATTCAGGTGTTCGCGGAACGGGGGTCACCGGCATCAGCCCAATGATCTCCTTGACTTTCATGATGCCGATCCCGTATTCTTCGTTATCCAGCGTGAAGGTCAAATATTTCCCACCCATAGCAGTTTTTGAATGTTGGGTTCCTTCTATCGGTCTTGCTTGGGTACTCATTTTTTCCTCCTTGCGGTGAAGGTATCGGGGCCAATGTGGTTTCGATTGATTCTTGCCGATGCCGTCCCGCTTTTATTTCAGCTTCCGGTAAACACTGGGCTGAATGTACGTTAACTTGTGGTTTATTCCGGTCAGGCTCTCTGCGTGCCCGACCATCAGATATCCGCCGTCGCTCAAACAGGCAGTGGCCTTGCGGATCAACGCCTCCCTGTACTCTTTGTTGAAATAAATCATGACATTGCGGCAGAATATGACGTCAAAACGAGACTCGAAATCAAAATGATCGGTTAAATTCTGGCGTCTGAATTCAACAAGGTCTTTGATTTCCTGCTTGACTCTGAAAAAGCCATCCTGCTTCCCGATTCCGCGCTGGAAGTATTTCCGCAGCTGGTATTTTGGTATTTTCTGAACCTGATTGGCAGGATAGACGCCTCTGGCCGCCTGCGCTAACACCTTGGTGTTGATGTCCGTGGCAATAATCCTGGTATCAACGGGAAGGCTGCCGTTCAAATTATCCTTCAACCATATCGCCAGGGAGTAAGGTTCTTCCCCGCTGGAACACCCGGCGCTCCAGATTCGCAGCATTCTGGTGCAGGATTTTTCATAAGATGGAAAGACCGTATCTTTCAGAAACTGAAAATGCTGTTCTTCTCTGAAAAAACCGGTGAGGTTTGTAGAGACGGCATTCAGCATTATGACCAGTTCTTCACCGGTTGCGTCATTTTTAATGATTCGAAAGTATTTATTGAAACTGCTGCACCCGATCTCCCGCATGCGTTTTCCCAAGCGGGCACGCACCAGTTCTTTTTTTCCATCATGCAGATTGATGCCGCAACTCTCGTGGATCAATTTGCTGAAACGTCTGAAGTTGCGATCTGAAATATCCTGAATAATCATGCTGTGTTGACGTTCCATCTTTCCGGTTGTGTTAAAACCACGATTCCACGACGGTCTCCGGGGCGAGCGAGCTGATCCACTTTCGTTCATCGATGCTGCCGCACAGTCGATATGATTTCCGGGTTATGAATTCCAGGGATACGACTGCCGCTGCTCGTCCGGATCCCTGCGGATTTTTTTTGGCACCAAGGTAAATTATTCAAAATTCGTGCCAGACACCGCGATTTATAAAAATTTTAATTTGAAATAGTAACAATGAGTTAACAAGTGCGAGGAAGGGGGATGATTTTGCGGGCCTTTGTAAACATGTAAAGTTTACAGTGTGGTAAATATACAACTGTGTAAAATTTACGATTTATCGGAAAATCAGCAGCCACCAGCAGAGCAGGGCGTATGAGGAATGTCTCTCGATGGGGCGGGAGCTACGCTCTGCTGGTGGCCGCTGATTTTTTAAAAGAATTTTGGCTTCAGCATACTTTTATCCTGGCGGTTTGTTTCTTCTCAACTTTTAATAAAATGGATCCGATCACGCTTTTTATCTGATCTGTCTTTTTAATAAGCAATTGCGCTACTCGCATGACTGTACAAGTCGTAATAAAGATAAACCAAAATTCTTTTGGTTTTTCTGCTGGAAAGGCTACTGCATCCGAAAGGTTGATACGATTTCCCGGGGTATTCGATTCAGCGGTACCACCTTCCCCGCGGCCCCGCGTTTTACGGCTTCCTTCGGCATACCGTAAATGACACAGGATTTTTCATCCTGGGCAATGGTAATGGCGCCGGCCTCTTTCATCTGCAGCAGTCCACGTGCGCCATCGGCACCCATTCCGGTAAGAATGATCCCGAGTGCGTTGGCACCGGCATTTTCGGCGGTCGATTTAAACAGGACATCCGCCGAGGGCCTCTGGTGGTTGACCATCGGCCCGTCTTTTACGGAAACATAATAGCGTGCGCCGCTGCGCTTCAACAACAGGTGACCGTTGCCGGCGGCAATCAATACGCGTCCGGAAACGACGCTGTCGCCGTTTTGGGCTTCCGATACATCGAGCCGGCACTGTTGATTCAGTCGTTCAGCAAACGCCCTGGTGAAATTCGGAGGCATGTGCTGAACAACAACGACACCGGGGATGGTCGGCGGCAAGTTGACAAGGATGCTTCGCAACGCCTCTGTTCCACCGGTAGACGCCGCCATGGCGATCACCTTGTTGGTCGTTTCTTTCAAGGCGCTGCCGCCGACGGGCAGCGCATCGATTGTTGGTTTCGCGGCCGTTTTCTGGGAAACGGTGACTCTGGCGGCGGCGCGGATTTTGTCAGCCAATTGCTGCCGCATTTCTCCAACCGAAAAGGATGATCCCGGTTTGGAAAGAACTTCAACGGCACCGCTCTCAATGGCCTCAAGCGCCAGTTTACCACCGCTTGGCGTCAAGGAACTGACAATGATTACCGGCATGGGGTGATAGCGCATGAGTTTTTTTAAAAACGTCAAGCCGTCCATTCGCGGCATTTCCAAATCCAGGGTAATGACATCCGGCTTCAATCGAACGATTTTGTCCCGGGCAACAAACGGATCCGGGGCGGTCCCAATGATGTCGATTCCCTGCTCATGGGACAGCACTTCGGTGAATACTTTCCGAACGACTGCAGAGTCGTCGACCACCAGAACTTTTATTGGTTTTCCCATGGGGGTCTAATTCTCCAGCTGCAACCGTATAAACAAAAATTTTTCCATGGTGTGGCTTTGATAAATGACAACATCCCCACGCTCCATTCTGTTTTCGATATCCCCGGCGGATACAATATCCGGAATCCCGAGATCGAATACGACCTGATCGTTGAAATTGGCGAGAGTATTTCCGGCAATCATGTTAACGATCTCTTTTTTGGTTTCACAGATATGCGTCGGAAGCACCTTTTCTTCAATGCTGCCCAAAAAACTGGCGGTCAGAAACAGTGCCAAATCGTCCGGAATCAATAGAAGTATTGATCCGGAAAAAATCCCGCTAAATTCCACTTCGACCAGTTCCAGGTTTTCGTTGAGCGCACTGTGAAACGTGTTTATCTCAACGATCTCCGTGCGATCTATCGGCAAAAAAAACATGGTTTCCAAAACTTCAGAAATCGAGATTTTCATCGCCTTCAACAGGTGGTTCTTCTCCATACTGATTCACTCCCAGAACGTTGTTTAATTTGTCCCGTGCCTCTTCAGGCGTAAAGGGTTTTTTGATGTAACCGGCAGCGCCGTTTTCCAGAAATGCGTTTATCCGACTCCGGCTGCCTTCGACGCTCGTCATGACAACCGGAACGGTCCCGAGCAATTCATCTTTTTTGATTACACGCAGCAATTCCATCCCGTCCATTCCCGGCATATTGTAGTCGAGCAAAATTATGTCAAGCCAATGGTTCTTTAATATATCCAATGCCTCAATGCCGTTCGCCGCTTCATAAAATTCCTTGACTGCGATGCCGGTGGCCTGGATGGTTTTTTTAATCACCGACCGCATGGATAACGAGTCATCGACAACCAAAACATTGTAAGCCATCTGATGCTACCTCCCGTTTATGATGCGATAACGGGACGTCCCGCTTCCTGATTCTCTGAGCCAGGTTCGCCCGTCTTCGACATCGAGCCTGAGCGTCCGGTTATCCGTACCGCCAACGCTCTGATAATTGACCATGACGTTGTTCTTCCAGAATATTTTTCTGACGGCGATGCCATTGCGCTTTCCGATGTTGAAAAAATCGCTTCCGTTGCAGACCTGGGCCCCACCGACAACAACCACCTGCATTCTGTTTTTCTTAGCGCCTAGCCGGTAGGCTGCCTTGAACAGACCGGGGATTCCGGTGTCGGCGAACATAAACGGATTGTTTTGGGCTTTCTCCGGGTCCAACTCCGAATCCGGGAGCATGAAATGCAGCATGCCGCCGACTCTTACGATCGGATCGTAAATCGCAACAGCGATACACGAACCCAGAGAATACGTCACCAGGACCGTTCCGGGTGTGTTGCTGATTTTCATATCCGACACTCCGACGATAATGTTCACAAAAACTCCCGCTTTATGCGACCCACCGTTTACAGCGCATCCTAGGTTAGGGAGATGTCAATCAGGTCCGGGATGTCGAGAATCAGACCGACCCGGCCGTCTCCCATAATGGTGCACCCGGCGACCCCCTTTGTGTTTTTGAGATGCTCTCCCAGGCTTTTTATCACAATTTCTTCCTTGCCGATGATTTCATCGATCAAGAGATATCTTTTTTTCCCATCATGGGTAATCGCTACCACCAGCGCGTCCCAAGGGTTCGTGTTCTCTCTCTTTTCCCCGAAAATGCGATCCAAACGGACCAGGGGGACCAGATCATTCCTGTATTTTATCATCTCGCCCTTTCCCTGGATGGTGAAATATTGATCCTCATGGGGAGCGAATGTTTCCAGAATGGACAATGTGGGGATGATGTATCTTTCCGTTCCCACGCGGACCAGAACCCCATCCATAATTGCCAGGGTTAGCGGCAGGCGGATAATAAAGGTCGTGCCGCTGCCGGGTGTCGATAGTATTTCAATGCGTCCCAGGAGTTTTTCAATGGCCTTTTTTACGACGTCCATACCGACACCCCGGCCGGATATATCGGTGATTTCCCTGGCGGTTGAAAACCCGGGATGAAAAATGAAGTCAAATATTTCAGATTCGGATAAGTTGCTTTCATTCTCGACCAGGTTCCTGGAAAGCGCCTTCTCCAAAATCCGGTTTTTATCCAACCCACGGCCATCATCCTCAATTTCAATGACCAGATTGCCCCCCCGATGAGACGCCCTGAGCTCGACGGTGCCCCTTGCGCTCTTGCCGGTTTTCTCCCTCTGTGCCGGATCCTCGATGCCGTGGTCAACGGCGTTTCGGATCATGTGGACCATCGGCTCGTATAATTCGTCCACCATGGTCCGATCGATTTCGGTGCCGGCACCCTTCATTTTCAGGCCCACTTCCTTTCCCGACGCCCGGGACAGCTCCCTGACGAGTCTCACCATTTTTCTAAACGTATTTCTGATGGGAATCATCCGCATGGACATGGTTGTCTTTTGAAGCGTGGATGTGATCTGGAGGATCTGGTTAAGGTTCTTGTGTAAAGTTTGGTCTTTTTCGGAAATAGTTTGAATATGTCTTCGCAAAATCGCATGGGCGATAACCAACTCGCCCGTCATGTCCACCAGCGTGTCCAACTTGTTGGTGTCCACTTTAATATTCAGCTCGCTATCCCGCTTTCCAAAGCGCCTTTGGTCACGCAGTGCGGAGATGATCTCCTTTGATTTCACCGCCTTTTTTTCAAGAAGTATTTCGCCGATCCGTTTAGCGGGATCTTTCTGTTGATCGATGAGGCCTTTTTTTACATCTTCGTGGTTAAGCTCTCCCTTTTCAATCAATATTTCCCCGAGGGATTTGTTGCCGATCGTTTCGAACTTGCTTTTCAGATTTTCGATGCGCCCGACAAGGTCGGTGCTGTCAAACGATTCCAAATTCGGGGAGATGTTCATGGCACTGCTGTTTTTCACCTCCAGCAACATACCGGTCAACAGGTCTACCGATTCCAGCACGATATCGACGATGGCCTCATTGATTGTGATCTCCCCGCTTCTGCTTTTGTCCAGTAAGCTTTCCACACTGTGGGCGAGTTGATTGATGCTCATCAAATTCAAAAATCCTGAAACCCCCTTGATCGTGTGAAATGGGCGGAAAATGGCATCTATGATTTCCAGGTCATCCGGATTTTCTTCAAGTTGGATGAGATTTACTTCTATGGTTTCCAAATTCTCAAGGGATTCTATGGCAAACTCATCAAGTATCTGGCGTTCTTCACTGGATATTCCGGCAGACGCCCTATTTTCTGCTCCTGCGGATTCCTCCATTTCGGGAGCACTTTCAAGGTCGCTGCCACAGATCTCATCTGTTGGCCGATCATCATCACATCCAAGCCTGCCCAATACTTTGGAAATATCCTTTTCGAACGATTCGCCGGACTGCACAGCGCGAAAAATCGATTGAAGGCACTTGATGCCCTCTTCAAGCGGGGCCGTTTCATCCGTCTGGTTCAACACTAGCCGTTCGATATATTCTTTTACCGCCTCTAGTACGGAATGAAGAGGCTTATTTTCCCAATCACTGCAGCCGTCTTCCATGGCGCAGACAATGTTCAGAATGTGGCCCATCCCCTGGACATCTTCACTGTCCAGGGTGACGGTCTCCAGGGCCAATTCTTCCAGCATCGTACCAAACGCAGTTACCTGATCAGACACGATCCAAACTCCTTACAGATACGCTTTCATTACTTCAACCGAGCGCCATCACTCGAGGTATTTCGTAAGTTTCGCCTTGAGCGCATCGGCTTTGAATGGTTTTTCGATATAATCGCTTGCCCCGGCCTTTACCATCTCGAGCAGGCTTTCCTTCTGGTCTGATGACGTCATGACAATGAACGGAATGTCGTCTAGTTCGGAATCTTGACGCAACGTGGACAGCAATTCGAGGCCGTTCATGTTGGGCATGTTGCAGTCGGATAGAACAAGATCGAATCGTTGGCTCCGGATCGACGCCAGCGCCTCCTTGCCATCTTCGGCCTCCTCCACATTCGTAAACCCCAGTGAATTAAGCATTAGCTTCGCAATCCGCCGCATGGTCGCAAAATCATCCACAATCAATATCCGTTTACTCAAATCCATTTGCATCCTCCTGTATGTTTTCCGACAATCGGGCCAGCAACGGCCGTGTGTTTATACCGGAAGCCCCATTAAGGTCCTGCAGCATGGTGTTGAGTATGGCCAGGCCTTCCAAAAGGAGGTCCAGGGTATTCGGGTCGTTGGGAATAGTCCCCGCCCGCATTTTGTCAAGCAATGTTTCCATGCGCAACGCCAGCTCAGCCATGTTTTCCAGTCCAAGAAAGCCGGCAGCGCTTTTGACGGAATGAACGGATCGAAACGCACGTTCTATGCGCTCTGGATCCGAATCGATCGCGCCGTTGCGAAGATACTTCAAATCCGTTTCCGCCACGTTCAGACAATCCCTGGATTCATTGACAAAGCTTTCCAGCATCTCCGGGTCGCTGGCGATGATGTCGTCAATCATGCTCTGGTCACTCATGTTATCGCCTCCTTCTTCGTAACCTTGTATGAAACTTCATGGAAAGGCGAATGATGATTGTCGATTGACGAATTGTGGATGTCGCTTCGCTCAGCTCTTTATTAAAATTAAAAAGGACAGATTTCCTTAATTCGACATTCGTCAATCGACATTCGACATTTATCATACCATGGTTTCTTTTTCGATTTGGCCGGCCGCTTTTTTGCCCGGCGGCTGTGCTTAAATCCAAATTTTGTTACAACTCGTCCTTAATCCGGGCCGCTTCCAGGAGCAGGGCGGTCAGTTTATGATTGATGGCCCTCGTAACTTTTCGTTTTGGCGGACGCCTGAAGTTAATAGACGGCGTATCCATGTTGATCAGTTTAATGGCGGCCTTTTCCCCCTTGAGCTCTCCACAGACGGCATGGAACAGTTCCCCGCCCTGAAAATAGAAGAACCCTTTAGGATTTCCTGGTGACTCGACCTCGCACAGGCAGGTTTTCTGCTCCATTTCAACCATTTGCAGGAAAGTGACCACCGAAATGCCGGACAAGGATCCATCAGGAGTATCGCGATTCAGAACGGACATGATTGTTCTGGCGAGTTCTTTGGCAGTAAACGGCTTTTCGATGAACTGCAAAATATCTTTCTTAATGGTTTCGATAATTTTCGGGGTTCCGTGCGCGGACATGACGATGCATGGGATGTTCGGATAGTATTTCGTGGCGAATGCCAAAAGACCAAGCCCGTCAATCCGGGGCATCTGCAAATCCGTGATCAACAGCGAAATCGGGGTCTTTTTCAGAACCTCGATGGCTTCCGATCCATCGTGGGCAGTAATCAGGTTGAAATCGTTCTGATATTTCTGGAAGGATTCCTCAAGGTAATTGATAAGCATCACGCTGTCATCTACGACTAGCACTGTTTTCATCTATTTCGCTTTCTTCGATTTCGGCAGCACGTTTTCGGGCGCTTTGTTGCTAGCCGAATCGTGCATTTCGTTTCCAGGCCCTTCGGCACCGGCAGGCCGTTGCCATTTTTGTTCGATATCTTCGATCTTGCAGTAAATGGACCTTGGGATGCGTCTCTGGGGCAGGTGACCGCAAGTAATGGTCGCATCTTTCATTCGCAACATTCTCAAGGCAGCTTTTTCGCCTTTCACGTTTCCATGAATGGCACTATACAGGCTGCCATTGTTGAACAGAAAATATCCTTTGCCCTGCTTCGCGGAAGATAGTCCACACAGGCAGGACAATCGTTCACTTTCGATGAGTTTCATGAAACCCGCCACGCTTACCCCGTTCAGTTTGCCGCCGAACTTTTCTTTCCGATCCAACACGGACAAGATGGCGTTCTCCAGTTCAGGTATGCGGAACGGTTTTTCGATGTAATATACGACTTCTTTTCTCAGCCGATCTTTCAGCCTACCCGAACTCTCGTCGGTAATGATGATACACGGCAAATCCGGAAAATTTTTAGACAAATATCCCAGAAGGACAAGGCCGTTTACCTTGGGCATACGAATCTCGGTAATAACCATAGAAAACGTTTGTTTCTGTAGTGCCAGTATTGCCTCCAGTCCGTTCTTGGCCGCCACGATTTCAAACTTGCCCTTATACTTTTCAAGGCTTTCCGTCAGAATCGTCAACAACTGGACGTCATCATCTGCTATCAGGACCCTATCCATAAGTGTATTCTTCCTTGTCCACAAGAACCATCAACATCGACGTAATTCCAACTGAAAACCAACCGTCATACGGTATCTCATTCCTCTTTCACCTTTTGTTGAAGCATAATGTTGTCCAGGAGAACGCCCAGATAGTTTGTAATTATGGAGATCGGATCTCCGATATCTTCATCATCCACTTCAGCAATCATCACTCCCCGTGAATGTTCCCGCCCTTTCAGGCACAGTGCGATCCAGCCTTCGAGCCGGTTTGATCCGATTTCGACCGGCTCTCCATAATCTGTCTGGGTTACAATTCGGGCTGTTTTAAGGCACTTGGCGAGCACATCGATGTCATCAATGCCATACCGGTTTCCGACAATTCCGTTGAGACCTCCAAATTCGGAAGCAGCGATGAACTCATTTGTGCGCTTGTCGTATAGAAACGCCGCCGCGCGTTTGGCCTCCAGATCGGTGACGACCGCCTTCGTAACAATTTCACAGAGTTTGACCGGATCCGATTCCTTCACCAGATTCATTTCCACGTGGTACAAGGAGGAAAGCTGCGCATTTTGCCGGAACAGAATTTCCGTCATTTCGTCCAGTTCCTCACACTGTTCATCCACTTTTTGATGAAGCGTGGAAATGCGCATAATCATGGCGGCAAATTGACTGATGAACTGGTACAGTTCAACCTCGGTTTGCTCCTCCGGGTCCAGAATCAGCATTCCCAGGGCCGTTGGTTTTGATTTAATGGGGAAAATAACGGGTGAGGCATATTCCGTCAGGAGCGCATTGAGCGTTTCTGACTCTGACGGCCATATGGTTACCTGCTCACAAATCACCCGTTTTAGTGCTTCGAAGGAATTGATCTCAAGTTTCCGGCGCTGATCCAGGTCGACAAGTTTTCCGTTCCGGGCGATTTCCACCAGTATGTTCGGCCTTTCGACAAGCCAAAACCCGTTGCGCTCCGGTGCCATCCTTTCGTGAATCTGATTCGATAAAAGAACGGCCAGGGATTCCGGATCGCTGAGGTGGACCGATTCGTAAATCAGGTGTTTCAGCGTCCCGAGCTGGTTGTAGCCGTCCCGGTATATCGTTAGCAGTTCCTCTTGCTCCCGGGACGCGTCATCGAGAAATTCGGTACAATCGCAATCGTCTTCAGGGTCCTGATTGGAGCGAATTCTGTCAATTTTCGTTAACAGTCCGGATATATCCGTATCGGTCTGCTCATTGGCCTCCGCCTTGTCGATCATTGAGGAAAATAGATCCAATCCTTCGTAGATGACATTAAAGCCGGAAGATCGGATTTTGATCTTTCCTTTACGGACGTCGCCGATCAAGCTTTCAAATGCCTTCGCCAGGGCACTGACGTGATCCAGTCCCGCAAAACCGGCTCCCCCCTTTAATGTGTGGAATACCCGGAACACCGTTTCGACAATCTCTTCATCGGCCGGGTCTTTTTCCATTTGGATTAGGCACAGATTCAGATGATCCAGATTCTCACGGGCCTCTGGCAAAAAGTGCGTTAACATCTGCCCCAGTATCTCTTGATCCATGTCTTTCATTTCATCATTCGCATCCATCCACGTATCTCCTCAATCGATACAAAATTATTGTTGGCCCTGGATTCCGGGTCTTCCAAGCTCCAAGGTCTATCACGTGTTGGGTAGGATTTTCTCCAGCAACATGAGCAACTGTGTTGGTTTAAATGGTTTTACCATGTACGCAGTAGCTCCCAACGCAACCGCTTTGTCTTTATCATCGTCCTGCCCTTCGGTGGTGAGCATGATCACCGGCAGGCCGGCATATTGATCGTCTGCCTTGATCGTGTGCAAGAATTCGAGCCCGTTCATTCGCGGCATGTTGATGTCCAGTATGATGGCGTCAAATACTTCCTGTTTCAATAGGTCCAGGGCTTCCAACCCATCTCCTGCCGAACTGACCTCATACCCCTTCGCCTTGAGGGTGAATTTGACCAATTTTCTGACGCTCGGGGAATCGTCAACGGTCAACATTTTTCTACTCATAAGTCCTCCTATTTTTCCGAATATGTATTCGTGTTTACGTTTATTCCGCTCGAATCAATCGGACTTCATTATTGTCATGCACACGCTGTAATCGCCCTGTCTTGAGCCGGTCTCGATCTTGCTTCTTTCGCTGACGAGGCAACGATCGTTAAAGATTATAGAGGATGAATATAGCTCCAAACTATTAATTTCCTTCCCGGATTCCAAATAATCCAGCAAGGCTTGGTTGTTATTCGGGACTACGACGTTGAATGTTTCACCCTTCTGATACGTGACTTCCAGCATGGTTTCCATTCCTTCACCCGATTCGCCGTTCATACACAGTTTGACCGCGATGATGTCAATATATTCATCATCCGGCGTACCTTGCTCATGATCAACATCCTCCACCCGTGGTGTGGTTAGCAAGGTGTTAATGTTCTTTTTATACATAATTGCCTGCAAAAACGTCCGGATGTTTTCAAGCTGATCAAGTGAAAATATTCCGGACAAGAACCATTCATGGTACTTGGCAATCGCATCATCCATGGCAGACATCCCGATGCAGCATCGCAGCACATTCTTTGCTGAAGGAACAAGCTTGTACTTGTTGTCGATCAATCGGTTGAATCCGAACAGCGCTTTGTCATACTGTCCCAGAATTAAATAGGCCCTCGCCACCTCCCAGGTGGCGGTATCCTCATCCGCCTCACTTGAGACGAATACCAGCCGTTTTACAATATCCAATTCATTGGTTGACATCTTTCGCGGCGTGCCGTTTCCCTCAAATATTCTGGCATCTTCCTCGATACTATTGATTTTTCGGGAAATCGTTTCCAACAAGGCTTCTTTGTGCGTGAATTGAGCACTATCTTTGACCAATTCAGCCAGTTTCACACAGCTCTGTTTCGCATGACTGTAGAGCGCGTGTGAACTGTACAGTTCAATTTCATAAAAGATTTGGTCGATTTGGTCTTTCAGGTTCATAATTTCGCTCGGCATTGCACATGTTTCCGTGCATCTGCCTTTTCGATCTAGTATATCCCGATCAACATCCAATGTGAATCAAACAGATCGCAACCGCCGGTACAGCAAGCCTTCGTCGATGGCATCCAATCCCTCCATCACGGCATTGGAAATCTCGCTCAATTCAAAAGGCGTGGTGAACACATTCAATATGTTAAATACGTTTACAGCTTCTGACGCATGGATGGCGGATTCGTTTTGCATCAGGATAAACGGCACCTTCAGGTGCCGGGTCGCGCTCCACGATATCAAATCGACGTGTGCGGCTGTTCCCAAGTCGATCCCTGCCACACACAGGACGATTGATTGCCCGGAAATCAGTTTCCTTGCCTGATCGTGAGTCGCGGCAACGACCAGCCCAAATTGCCCGTCATATTTCGACAACTCAGACACGATCCGGGACCGGAAATCGGCATCCTCTTCGTATAGCAAAACATTATCCACTGGCCTCGTCCTTTCGGCGCATGACTTCCATGATCAGGGCGGTGAGCGGTTTCTTGATGTTCTGATTCAATTTTCCCATTGGTGCTCTCTTAAAGCTGATTTCCGCATTTTTCATTCCGATGATTTCAAGTGCGGCCTCATCCCCTTTCAGTTTTCCATAAGCGGCATCAAAAAGAATGCCCTCTTGAAAATAGAATACCCCTTTCTTCCCAGGGGATTTTACTTCAAAGAGGCAGGTCTTCTCCTCCATTTCAATCATCTGCAGAAAACTGGATACGGAGATTCCTTTCAGCACCCCCTCAGGGACATCCTGATCCAGAGCCTGGAGTATTGCCTGGGTCAGGGCGTCGAAATGGAACGGTTTATGGAAAAGTCGAAAAATATTGCCATTCTGAAGCTTCTTTTTTACAAGCTGCGATCGGCTGCCTGTCATCACAATGCATTGTATTTGTGGATAATTATTGTGGATGTAAGTCAGCAGAGCAAGCCCATCCAGCTGCGGCATGACGACATCGGTGACCAGCAATGAGATATACCGCTTTTTCAAAATCTCGATGGCTTCTTTTCCATTAAACGCATGTATTGTTTCAAACTTGGTTGCGTGTCGTTTCATGCGCTTTTCAAGAAATTTTTGAAGCATAATGTCGTCATCAACGATCAGAACTTTTTCCATGAACTTCTCTCTCTGGATCTTTTGCAATGATCACACGGTGCGCCTGGCCCGTTTGGTATGGGTTGTGCCGCCCGACTCAACAGCCCCCTATCACAGCTGGTCCTCTAATGATTTCACGGTCAAGGCCATAATTTTCTTTAACGTGTTCCCCACGTTCGTTCCATCCAAAGCGCTGGCCTCCAATGAAGGTACCTTCAATTTTGAGTTCAAGGTGCTCTCCATCCTTTCCACCAGAATCAATGGGGCGCCCTGTTCGGAGAGATCCCTTTTATTGTATTGCAATACCAATGGGATTTTAAAAATATTCTTTGAATGAAGTTTTAAATTTTCCTGGAGATTTTTCAAAGACACGAGGTTGTTTCTTTCCCGACTCACCATGGAGTCTGCAACAAAAACGACACCGTCGACCCCCTTCAACACAACCTTTCGGGTGGCATTGTATTTCACCTGGCCGGGAACCGTGTATAGCTGAACTTTGACGTCAAAGCCCATGATTTTTCCCAACTCAAAAGGCATGAAATCAAAAAACAGTGTTCGATCGCCGTCGGTTTTTATCGAAATCATTTTCGTTTTTATGTGATCACCGAAATTCTGGTGGATGTATTCCAAGTTGGTTGTTTTTCCGCACCTTCCCGGGCCGTAATATACGATTTTCGCCAGAACTTCGTTTCTCTTGAGATTTACAAATGCCATCCCTGAATATCTCCACTTCGTTCTGTGTCTGCCGGAAATCGAACCGGCCGAATCGCTTCAGCCCTCCTCCAGTGAACTATTATTGCTCCAAAATCGTTTTCAGTTTCTGAGCTGCTGCAGCTATTCTTAAACGCAGCCTTCCCAATTTATCAGTATGTTGCCTGCCTGGTGCCTGGTCGATGTGGATGGCACTCTATAGCCCAAGAGGCATCAACGCCTTCTGCAGCACCCCTTCAATGATGCCGATATGTTCATGAATTTTACCGGACGGCATATTCATTACCCCTGTTTTAAGGCAAACCGGGAAGTGGTGGCCGACGGATCGCCCAACTCTTGCTGCAGCGATTCAAAAACAAACGTGCTAAGGGTCTCCATTTCCACCTTTCCTAGCATCCGTCCTTTTTCTTCTCCCCCAAAAAACAGGAGAAAGGTGGGTGTGCCTTCGATGGCCAATGTGCGATATGCTTCGTTCAGCCCTTCAAATAAAAGGCAAATCTTTAAATTGTGGGCATATTTCCTGGACACTTTTTCCAGGAGATCTATCTGCTCGCGCAACTCGAAGCCACGACGAATACAGGCCAGCAGGACCGGCTTCATTTCAAGCCTGATCTCTGAATCAAAATTATCCATGCCAACTGATGTAAACACGCTCCGTGTCTCCTTTCATCCGACGTACTCGGTTCCGAAGGATTCGTCTTTCTTTATGAGGAAATTCCATTCAATAATCGTGCCAGACGACGGGAATTGGAAATATGGCATTAAAATAATGGAAAACAGATGGTTAAATGAATGCAGGGCAACGGTAAGGTTTTCGACCCGTTGTAAACATGTAAAGTTTACAGTGTGGTAAAATTACAACCATGTAAAGTTTACGACTGCGAGGAAGGTTGGGAAAGCTTGAATTCTTTAATTTTTTGATAGAGGGTCGGCCGGATGATTCCCAAAAGCCGTGCCGCTTTCGCTTTGTTCCAATCCGTCTGGTTCAGGATCTGGAGGGTGTTCTGTGGCTCCGCGGACATCGCCTTTTTCGGGGAACGACCAGTTGCTTTGGACGTTTTCCTGAATTCCGGCGCCAGATGGCGGAGGGTCAGGGTGCTGTCGTGGCAGACCACAAAAGCGTGTTCAATGGCATGCTCCAGTTCCCGAATGTTGCCGTACCATGGGTATTCCATAAAGACGTCCAGGACGTCACTGGATGCCCCGTCAATATTTTTTTTCATCCGCTGGTTGAACCGGTCAATAAAGTGGTCTATCAGAAGAGGGACATCCTCCCGCCTCTCCCTGAGAGGCGGCAAAGAGAGTTCCACCACCTTCAGGCGGTAATAGAGGTCTTCTCGAAACTCTCCCGACTGGGTCTTTTTCGTCAGATTCCGATTGGTGGCTGCCACTACCCGTACATCCACTTTACGGGTAAGGGAATCGCCGACCCGTTCAAACTCTCTTTCCTGAAGAAATCGGAGCAGCTTGAGCTGGATTCGCGCTGAGATATCTCCGATTTCATCCAGAAAAATGGTGCCGCCGTCCGCCATCTGAAATCGTCCCTGCCGGTCCTTGACGGCTCCGGTAAAGGCACCCTTGACATGGCCGAACAGTTCGCTTTCAAGCAGGTTTTCCGACAGCGCGCCGCAATTCACCTTGACAAAGGGCATCGCCGCCCGGATGCTGTTATAGTGAAGGGCATCGGCCACCAACTCCTTTCCGGTCCCGCTTTCCCCCGTGATCAGGACGGACGTTTCGGTTTCGGATAGATCTTCTATGGTCTGATACAATCTCTGCATGAATGGGCTCTTGCCGATAATTCTGTGGAATTGCTGCCTTTCTTCCAGTTCTCGTTCCAGGTCGCTCAACCGGGTGACATCCCGGACCACGAGAACGGCGCCGCCAAATTTTCCCCTGGAATCCAGCAGGGGTGAACCGGTAAGCAGCACTACCTGCCGGCTCCGATCAGCGTGCTGACTTTCAATGCGAAATTCTTTAATGGTGCTTTTCGTCTTCAGGGTTTCCTTGAGGACGTTCACGCAGGCTTGTTTGCAATTGGTCTTCAATTCACCGAAGCCTTTGTTCAGGATCTGCTCCGGGGAAAAATCACATATGTTTTGTGTCGCGTCGTTGGCTTCGATCACCTCCATTTCCGGATTTACAGTGATCACGGCGTCCTGCAGGCTTGAAAAAATCGCCTCAAGGTGGCGTCGATAGCGTTCGTTTTCTGTTTCCAACTGGAACTTTTCCTCCAGCACACCTTTGTGTCGAAGGGCGTTTCGGGTTGAACGCAGTAGTGCGGAACTATTGACGGGTTTGACAAGATAGTCGAAGGCGCCGGCGCGAAAAACTTCGGCAGCCGTTTCAAAATTCGGATTTCCAGTAACCATAATCACCGGGCAAATCCTCTTGAGGTCCGTGACAGCATTAAGAATCTCCAGCCCACCGCTGTTCTCCAGGCGAATATCGGCGATTATCAAATCCAGAGGTGTCTCGGAAATGATCTCCATGGCCGAGGTCTGGGAATCGGGGGTAACCACCTCATACCCCTCCCCGGTCAATTGGGTATGGAAAATATTTAGGATGTCCGGATTATCGTCAACAACAAGAATTCGATACTTCATCGGCCCTATTTCCTCTAAAACCACCGGGTGATGGTCTGGTTTGATCCGGATTCGTCCTTCTGCCCCATATGCAGACCCTCTTGACAGCAGCGATGGAGCACACCGGTTTTTATCTGTTTGCTGGGTGTAAATCCGGATATCAATCCGGCCGCGGTTGATAGGAAAACTAATCGATTAAAATAGTCCAGCAGGCTTTCCAGGGTTCCATGACGATCATTATATCATCAGGGCATCTTTTTCTCAAGGGCTGCCATGGTCGAGCTACGACAAGTGATTGATATTGCAATTGAAATGGTAAAAAATCCCATTTAAAATGGTTTTGATCCGACCGGGTTTTTCCCCAAAATTGTCCTATTAAGAGAGTCGAACAAAAATGGCTCATGCTAAAAGACCAATATATTTGTTACCCAACAAGGTCACCGGCGCAGCCAGCATGGAGGTAGCGGTTTTACGTAAAGTCCGTAAAAAATTGGGATTTATATAGGCCGCCGCCGACCGGCGGAGATTCTCTGCCTTAGAAAAATTCTTATAGCTTCTTGCCTCAAATATATTACACGTGTACTATGTATGACCAACCATGCCTTTAGCAGAGGGAGCCTCGAATAACCGTTAATGAAAGAGAATTTTTTACCCCATGTCATCATTTTAGGCTGCGGTCGAAGCGGAACATCGATTTTTGGCGAACTTTTCGATCATTTGGCACCGTACACCTACTACAGTGAACCCTCCTTCGCAAAGCTACTTGAAGTTGATTTTACCCGGCCAGTTGCCGTCAAAGTGCCGAAGGAAAGTCCGGATTATCTCCCAACACCCGGCCTTTCATTTCCGCTATCGACTTTATTGGCTAAGATACCCAATCCAAAGTCCTTATATTGGCAAGTCAGACATCCGCTTGATACCGTTTGTTCATTACGGGTGGGCATATCAAAAGACTGGGGACATCATCCCAAACCGCCGGATTGGCGGGATTGGCTTGAATATCCTTTGGTCGAACGCTGTGCATATCACTGGAACTTTATTAATTCATTCGGGTACGAACAGGTTCATGCACTGGTCAGGGTGAAGAAATTTGAAGATATGATTCATGCACCGCGGCAATTTGCGAATGCAATTAGCAGGGAGATCGGCCTGGATATCGAGGCACATGAATTGGCATTAGCCGAATGGGCGAATCGGGTACAGAATACGAACAATGAGCACTTTGTTGAAGCGATAACATCTCGAAACTATTCGAGGGCAGATCATCAAACACGTATAGATAGATGGAAAGAAAATCTGAGTATGGAGGATATTAATAGGGTGGTTCCTATACTGCAAAAGACAGCCAAACAGTTCGGTTATTCCCTAACCCGGACAAACCGGAACCAAAAGTAAATTAAACCACGAAGAACACGAAGGTAAAAATTAAATTTTGGGCTTTATGATTTCTTCGTGAACTTCGTGGCCTTCGTGGTGAAACAAGTTTTTTCATACATGCATTCTTGATTTAGATCGAAACACTGGAGTTGATTATGAAAATAATAGACGTCACATTAACTTACGAGGAAGGCATGCGTGGAGTCGCATTTGAAAATACCAAATCCAAATCAGTTGATGGATGGAATTCGAAAACACTTCACTTGTATTCCCATTCAGGCACGCATATGGATGCTCCTTTTCATTTTGAGGTTAATAACCAGACAATAGACGAATTTGAAGTAAGCAGATTTGTTTGTGATTCATGGGTAATTTCCATCGACGCATATGCCGGACAGAAAATAAAGTTGGAGGACCTGGGCGTATATACAGATCTTATCAAAAAGGGTGATGGCGTTATCCTTAAAACTGGTTGGTCTGCAAATGTCAATGAGAATAAATATCGAGAAGAATTGCCCGGGATTCATGAAAGCCTGGCCAATTGGCTGGTAGGCAAAGGCATCAACATGCTTGCTGTGGAAACACCTTCTATAGCAGATGTGATGGATCTCGAAGAGGTGACTAAAATCCATGAAATTTTGTTAGGTGGTGATATCATCATTGTGGAGGGATTAACAAACCTGGATTCAGTTTCAAAGGAAAAAGTGAAATTGATCGCTTTGCCACTGAAGATAAAAGGAGGAGATGGTGCGCCGGCTAGAGTGATTGCAATGGAAAAATGATCAGCACAGGCAATGCGGTAGCTGACCCACATCAACCGCACGTCGAATATTTTCACTTATGTCCATTTATCATTACAATTGAAGCACCCGTAGTCACCAACAACAATCACCCGAATAACCCAAAGGGATAGGGTCGTCTAGATTGTTTTTTTTGCTTCTGGTACACTCCTGACCGGCGCAGTGATCGAAGCTGTTGAAAGCGCAAAAGGCTTACGGGCTTTACTGAGAGAACCGTACATGCTATTTAAAGGGCCACGATCAGGCGCAATATAAATAACGGCACTGCAGGGGAATATGGTAGTCGGGTCGATGCGGCAACAGCCTGCATCGGCTATAAATCGCAAAAAAAGGAACATCGGGAGAGGCAACAACAATGGCTGTTTTTATCACCGGCGGACACGGACATATAGGCTCTTGGGCAGCCTATTTTCTAGCTAAAGAAGGGCAACGGGTTATTTTGTATGATACGAATCCGATGGTCCCGGATCATCTGAACGATATCGACCGCTGCATTACGTTTATCAAGGGCGATGTGCTGGATTTTGCACGTTTAACCGATATTTTTAAACAGTATAAAAATGAAATTGACGGTATTTTGCACACTGTCGGCATCATGGGAGAACTGGTGCTTGAAAATCCCTATGGCAATGTGAGGCTCAACATCGGGGGGACCCTTAATATATTGGAGATAGCCAGACAGTTTGAAATTCCCAAAGTCGTCTATACCAGTACCGGAGCGGTTTATGGAGCGGTTACCGGGACGGTGGCGGAAGACCAGTATCCGCCGATTCCGTGCGACCTTTACGGTTCGACCAAAGCCAGCTGTGAATTTTTAGGGCAACAATACGCTAATTCCTTTGGGTTCGAGTTTCGAATCAGCCGAGTCTATTTTTGCTACGGCCAGGGCAAATGGCCCTCCCGCTTTATCAGGCTTTATCGGTTGGCCTTCGGTGCGCTTGAGGGATTGGAGGATTTGACGATGGACAAAGGAGCCGACCAGAAGCTGGATTTCACCTATATCGAAGATGCGGCCCGGGGAACCGTGATGCTTTACCAGGCGAAAGATCCCAAACATAATATCTATAATATTGCCACGGGAATGCCGACCAGCGTCGGCCGGGTGGCCGAACTTTGCCGGAAGTATTCACACTTTTCGGTCAAGGTTGAGCTGGGCCCCGGTGAACTGATGCAGCGCTGTGAAGCCCTGGACATCAGCCGGGCCAGAGAAGAGTTGGGGTTTGAACCCCGATACAGTGTTGAGGAAGGCATAAAGAAATATGCCGATTGGATGAAAAAGGCGACAAAATAACCGAAGGTTATTTGAAATTTGGAATTCGGATTTAAAAAAGGAATTCTATCGATTTAATTGAGGAGTTCAGAGGTATAGGAATTAAGGAATTAGTGGAATTCTTTCTATATCAAATAGCCAGCCTTCTGTTCCAGTGCGGATCATTCATTCCGCTAAAATCATAGGGATGGGACCAAAATTTCCCGAACCCTTTATTAAAATTATCGCGAAAAGGAAGAAAAGTTATGCCGTTAGATCCTCAAGTAAAGAAAGTTCTGGAAGATGCAGCCGCGCTCGGACTGATGGATTACCAGGATTTATCGCCGATACAGGCAAGGGAGCAAATGCGGGAGCAATCGCCTCCGGTTCAACTTGAGCTGTCAATTGAAAAGGTGGTTGACCGCAAAATCCCCGGTCCGGGCGGTGAAATTCCAATACGGCTTTACTACCCTGCGGGCGATGCACCGTTTGCCACACTCGTCTATTTTCACGGTGGCGGGTGGGTGATAGGCGATCTTGATACCCATCACGGTTTTTGTCACGCCCTTGCCAAAACAAGCGGATGTCTGGTCGTGGCGGTCGATTATCGCCTGGCGCCCGAACATCGCTACCCGGCCGCAGTCGAAGATGCCTATGCGGCCACCCAATGGATAGCCGAGAATTCAGAGCTTATTCACGCAGATGCTGACCGATTCGCTGTCTGTGGCGACAGTGCCGGGGGCCATCTGGCAGCCGTTGTGTCATTGATGGCCCGTGACCGCAACGGCCCCCCCATCGATCTGCAGATTCTCATTTACCCGATTACGGACTGCAGTTTTGGTACGCCTTCCTATGAAGAAAACAGGGAGGGCTACATGCTCACCCGTGATCTGATGAAATGGTTTTGGAACCACTTTATCAATGAAGACAGTGAAGCGGATGATCCTTATGTTTCCCCTTTGCGGGCCAAAAATTTCAGCAATCTTCCCCCGGCATTAATCCTGACGGCCGAGTATGATCCTCTGCGCGATGAGGGAGAGGCCTATGGTAAAAAGCTACAGGAAGCCGGCGTGAACGTGACCCTGTCGCGCTATCCCGGTATGATTCATGCGTTTATTCGCATGTTGGCTGTCTTGGACAAAGCCAATGAAGCGTTAGGACAGGTTGCAGCCGCGTTAAAAGATGTATTCAAAATCTCTGATTAATAACCACTGTTAATGAACTATCGGAGGGAGCAAATATTGATTACAAGAGAGGAGCAGCATGCGGCTCAGAAGCAGGCCGCCGAAATGATCCGGCAGGCGGGTATCATGATTACTGATGAAGAAGCCGACAGTATCGAAGTCGTTGATTTTGGTTTGAGCAATCTTGAAAAAGAAGGGGTCCAGGTGCTGACCCTGGTTCAGACGGACCGGATCAGCGTCAAAGTCTTGACGATGCTGCCCAATCAGACGGAACCCGAACACTGGCACCCGCCGATCGATGACGACCCCGGCAAGGAGGAAACGATCCGGGTAATCGCAGGTACGGTTTATTTCTATGTGGCCGGTGAAGACACCTTTGATGAGGGGTTTATCGTGGAAGGCAAGGATGAGTGTTATATTACGCGCAAGGAAATCGTGATGAAGCCCGGCGATCAATTAACCCTGGCGCCGGGAGAAAAACACTGGTTCCAGGCCCGGGAGGGCGGGGCCGTAATGTATAGCTTTTCGACCATCGCCCGGGATGCGCTGGACCAGTTTACGGATCCGGATATCGTCAGGATTACCAAGGTGGTGGATGAAAAATAATGAACACCCATAAAAACAGGAAAATTATTGTGGCTGTGGCGCCGGTGGGCAAAGATATCGAACCGCCGGCCAAGAATCCACTGACTCCGGAAGCGGTTGCCGCAGAAGTCGTTGATTGCACCCGGGCCGGCGCCAGCTTTGTTCATTTGCACGTGCGGGACGATAAAGGCGAACAGACTGAAGACCTGAACTATTTCTCGCGTACACTGGATTTGATCAGGGAATCCTCAGACATTATCATCCAGGGATCCACCGGCGGGTTGTCGGAGCTTTCTCTGGAAGAACGCTGTGTGGCCCTGAACGACCCGCGGGTCGAAGTGGCATCCCTCAACATGGGGTCGGTAAACTTCGGCGAGAATGTCTATATCAACCGGTTGCCTGATATCCGTTACTGGGCCCGCCGGATGGAAGAAACCAATGTCATTCCCGAGTTGGAAATATTTGAAGCGGGCATGCTGACCGCCGTGGCCAAATTGGTGGAAGAAAAAGTATTGAAACCGCCGTTTACCTATGGGTTTCCGCTGGGCTTTAATTATGCCCTGCCGGCCCACCCGCACAGCTTGTTTTTCTTAACCTCGCGCCTGCCCGTACCGGCTCCCTGGGGTGTTGTGCACGAAAGCATGCAGGATTTTTCACTGCTGGCAACGGCCCTTGGTATGGGTGCCGCTGCCATCAGGGTTGGATTTGAAGACAGTATTTGTTATGCACCGGGCAAGGCAGCCGAAACCAACGCCGACCTTGTCGAGAGAATCGTGTCTCTCATCCATCAGATCGGATATGAAGTCGCAACGCCGGTTGAGGCACGGGAATTGTTAGGGTTGGCACAACTTTAATTATCACACATTGAATATCGGATGATAATGTGTCCTGACCTATCCTTGGGTTGATAGAATCGCGAATTGCATGAGATCAAACTTCGATTGACAATTTGATATCACCTTTTTTAAACGTTTTCCATACTTTAGATAAGTTTACAGTATATGTAATTTTACTATGTCGATTATTTTGCATATACGTTGGAGATATATGGAATTTTAGATTAGCTATGCACCCTCCGGAAACCCAGCCTTGCGCAGGCCGTCGGTAATGCGCTTAACATCAACTTGATTTTTATACCGAGACCCTTTTAAAAAGAATGTCACGGAGAGTCCAGGAAATAATTCTAAGCATTTCATTGCTGATGCTCTCGCCTCTTTTTCCCGGTCTAATAAAATATAAGTCACAGCCAAATTAGCATGGAGGGGGGGAGACTCCGGAGCGAGTTGAACCGCTTTCTTAAACCTTGTTAGAGCTTTCTCGTACTGCTCCTTCTGCAAATAGCAGAGTCCTAAACTTTGAAAGTACATATAGTTAGGAAAAGGATTGAGTCGAATCCCTTTGATAAGATACTCTATGGCTTCATCCGGTCTCCCTGCATAATGTAGCGCTTGACCCAAAAGCAAATGTACCTGTGCCCCATTTGGATCAAGCTCGATAGATCGCTTCCCTGAGGCAATTGCCTTCTCATGTTGCCTCATCATCGAGTAGACACCATTTAATAAGCCATAGGACATGCCATCAGATTCATCCAGAGAAATAGACTTTTGCGCCAGTTCAAAGGCTTTTTTCAAATTCTCCCGTGGTTCCTTGCCGATTATCGCAAGGAACCAATGATGCCAACCAAGGCTTCTATAACCAATCGCTAATTCGGGTTCCTTTTCCATGAGTTCTTGTGCTATCTGGCCATGTCGCATATGACTTTCTACTGTGCCTTCCCGCCAAAGCGATAGTAGTTCCATAGCTTTTAACTGTACATCAAGGGTTTTATATCTTTTGGCCCAAATACGCATCTGCTCGCCCTCAGTAAGTTCTACTTGAAGAGCGGTTATTATCTTCATAGTGATCTCATCTTGCACAGCAAAAATGTCATTTAGATCGCGATCGTAGCGTTCCGACCACAGGTGATGGCCCGTAGTGGCATTGATCAACTGGGCGGTAATTCTCACCCGATTTTCAGATTTTCGGACACTACCTTCGAGCACAAAACGTACGCCCAGTTCCCTGGAGATTTGCTTAACATTGACCGGCTTGCCCTTATATACAAACGATGAGTTGCGGGCAATCACAAAAAGCTGATCCGTCTTTGAGAGGGCGGAAATGATCTCTTCCGTAATACCATCGCTAAAATACTCCTGCTCAGGGTCGCCGCTCAGGTTATCGAAAGCGAGGACTGCTATAGAAGGTTTGTCGGGTAGGGGGAGTGACGGTTTGTCTGGGAGTCCCGCTTTGTGCAAATTACTAATGATGAGTTCATTATCTGCTTTCTTTTTATATCGAAGATACTTTGAGTACCGCTCCAATGTAAATTTGGGATTCATTTCGAGGATTTTCGATGCAACAGAATTGGCTTCCTCTTCACGACCTGTAGCACCATAGGCTGCGGCCAGGCATAGGTATGAATCGAATGTTTGGATTTTATCCGAAACTGCTTTACATGCTCCAATCGCCTCTTCGTGTTGCCCGCTAAGAAAATATGACCACCCCAAGGCTCCTAGATAGAGGGGCGAGTATGGATCAAGTCGGATCAGCTTCTTAAGATAAGGGATTGAATCTTCCGACCTACCCGCGTACCTTAATGATCTACTCATTGCCCCAATTGCTATTTTATTATTCGGTGCAAGGGAAAGCGCTGTCTCTGCTTCCCTAATAGCTTTCTCATGCTGCCCCATTGCTGCATAGATATAAGATAGCATGCCGTGAGGTCCAGCAAGTGCAGGATTTAGTTCCATTCCTTTTTTAGCCATTTTTATGGCAGTAATGAAAGACCACTTAGGGGATTTTGACAAGCCAAGATTAACATCCATCATGTGTATCCCACCAAGAAGTGCAAAAGCGCATGCATATTCGGGGTCCAGCGCTACGGCTTCCTCGGCTAAACGCTTAGCGGCAGCATTATCGGTCTTGTTATACCGCAAGGAGAGTTTTATCGCTTTCAAATACTTCAAATAAGCTTCAAGGTTCATTGAACATGGTTCTGCATAACGTAATTGTGCTGACCCTGCTAACTTTTCGCGCAATTCAGTAATGACCTTAACCGTGATCTCTTCCTGCACAGCAAATAAGTCTTCTATGTTTCGATCATAGGTTTCGGCCCACAAATGATGCCCCTTTAGCGCATCGATGAGTTGGGCTGTTATTCGAACTTTTTCTCCGGATTTGCGCACGCTTCCTTCTAAAACGTACTGTACCCCCAGCTCTTCACTGATTTGTTGGACTTTCGTGGGCTTACCTTTGTAGGTGAATGTCGAGTTACGGGCGATGACAAAAAACTCAGGGACGCTTGAAAGGGCTGTAATGATCTCTTCTACTAAACCATCACTAAAATTTTCCTGTTCAGTATCACCATCAAAATTATCAAAAGGCATCACCGCAATAGAGGGTTTATCAGGCAACGGGTATGCCATCTTTTCCACTGATGCAGGCTCCACTGATTGAGTTCTCTGAGAAAACTGCCAGACCCCTATGGCCACAATCACGATAACAATTGCACCAGCTGAAAAACCTATTTTACGCCATCTTCGCCCTAAAGACTCTTTGGCTTGAACCGCTCGATTAGCAGCTGCACCAGGATAGGACAGCACCCGATAGACTTGTATCGGTCTTGAAATGTTCTTAACCTCATGCTTACCGAGGTCTTCGTATTCCAAGCCCAGTTTGTTTTCCACCTGATCATGAACCCTGCCGGATATGCAGATACCGCCAGCGTCAGCCAGTGATTCAACACGGGCGGCAATGTTGACACCATCGCCGTAAATCCGACCGTCTTCGTCA
>Ga0056115_1000191_pt1 | contig 30683 bp, 29 predicted proteins | sample WorMetOlspDAHAB1_FD_77007 | JGI IMG/M metagenome (GOLD analysis project Ga0056115, IMG submission 77007) | Marine gutless worms symbiont microbial communities from Max Planck institute for Marine Microbiology, Germany - Olavius sp. DAHAB.1 ...
CCCCAACCCCTCTCCCCCCTGGGGAGAGGGGCTTTTGTTCCCTTCTCCCCAGGGGGGAGAAGGTGGCCTGAAGGGCCGGATGAGGGGGTTCCGGTCTCGTGGATTTACAGATCCCCCATCCGCTTGAACATGTCCTCGACCTTGCCGTAATCCGCATCGAGGCGCGCCGCCGCCTCGTCCTGGCCCTGCCAGTGAATCAAGGCGCCGGTGTCAGCGGCGATCTGCTTCGCCTTTTCGCCGGCCACGACCGCCGACGCGACCGCCGCCAGCTTGTCCTTGACCGCCTGGGGCGTTCCCTTGGGCACGAACAGGCCGTTCCACAGGGCGATGTCCACGCCTTCGACCTGCTCGCCCAGGGTCGGAACGTCGGGCAGCAGGGCGATCCGCTGTTCGGTGATCGAGGCCAGGACCTTGACCTGGTCAAGGCAGGGCAGCACGAGCTGGATCGTGGTGTTGATCACGTCGGCGTCGCCCGAGGCCAGCGTGTTGCAGTCCAGCGCATCGAAGGCCGCTTCGCTGCCGAACTCGAAGCCCAGCTCCATGCCGGCAATGACCGAGGCCCGGGTCGGGACCAGCCCGTAGCCGAAATGGCCCAGCGCAACCTTGTTGGATTTCGCGTAATCGGCCAGTTCCGCCATGTTGGAATAGGGCGCATCGCCGGCGGCGACCAGGACGAAGGGATAGGTCAGGAAGATCCCGACCGGCTCGAAGGTCTCGCGGTTGAAGCCCTGGATGCCCAAGAGCGGCCCCACCGTGGGAACGCCGATCACGAAGGACCCCACCGTGTGGCCGTCGGCGTCCGCGCGCGCAACCTCGGCGGCGCCCGGGAACGGCCCGGCGCCGCCGCCCGGCTTGTTGACGACCGCAGCAGCGGTTCCTGTCTGGGACTGCATTTCCTCGGCGATCAACCGGGTCAGCACATCCTCCAGGTCGCCCGGCGGGAACGGAACGATGAACTGGACGGGACGTTCGGGGTATTCCGCGGCCGCCGGCATGACGCAAACGGCGGCAAGGCCCAGGCCCGCAATCAGACCTGCGAGAAGACGTTTCATCATTCCACCTCCCTGATGTTTCGGGCGTTCTGGTGCGACACCCTTGCGGCTAGATAATTAACATGTTTACTATCTTGCATCAACCGACACAGCAAGCGTAACAGAAACCGGCGCATTCGACAGGGTGTTGGCAAACCCATGCGGGACGAAAGCAAACAGGCATTGATCCTGGATTTCGGCGGGGTGATTTCGCGCACCTTCTTCGAAACCCACGCCGCGAGCGAACGCGCCCTTGGCCTGCCGCCCGGCACGCTGACCTGGCGGGGGCCATTCGATCCGGCCTCCGACCCGTTATGGCAGGAGATGCAGCGGGACGCGATCAGCGAACGCGACTACTGGCTGACGCGGACGCGCGAGGTGGGCGCGCTGCTGGGCGAGCGTTGGGAAAAGATGGAGGACCTGGTTCGCCGGGCCCGCGGCGCCGACCCCGCCGCGGTGATCCGGCCGGAGGCGGAGGCCGCCATCGACCGGGCCGCAGCCGCGGGCATCAGGTTGGCCATCCTGTCGAACGAGCTGGACCTCTTTTACGGCGCGGATTTCCGGGCCAGGCTGCCGTTGCTGGACCGGTTCGAGACCGTCGTCGACGCCACCTATACCGGCATCCTCAAACCGGACCCGCGTGCCTACGGCCTGTGCCTGGAGGCGCTGGATCTGCCGGCCGCGGCCTGCGTCTTCGTCGACGACCAGGACCGGAACGTCGAAGGCGCCAGGCAGGCCGGCTTGACCGCGGTTGCATTCGATGTGTTGAACCCTCAGGATTCCTTCGACCGCGCGCTGGCGGCGTTTGCAGCCGCCTGAGATGCGCAAAGGAGCACGCAAGATGCATGACGCCAACTTCCTGATCGAACAGAACGCCCGCCAGATCTGGCACCCGATGGCCCACCCGGCAGAGATGCAGTCGGTGCCGCCGCGGATCATCACCAAGGGCGAAGGCGTGCATGTGGAAGACGTGCACGGCAACCGGGTGCTGGACGCGGTCGGCGGGCTGTGGAACGTCAATCTGGGCTACAGCTGCGATCCCATCAAGCAGGCGATCGCCGACCAGCTTGCGACGCTGCCGTATTATTCCGCCTTCCGCGGCACCACCACCGATGTGCTGATCGAGCTGTCCTTTACCCTGGCCGAATGGTTCGAACCGGACGGCCTGGTGCGCAGCTTTTTCACCTCCGGCGGTTCGGACTCGGTGGAAACGGCGCTGAGGCTGGCGCGGCAATACTGGAAGATCAAGGGCGAGCGCGACCGCTACAAGGTGATCAGCCTGAAGAAGGGCTATCACGGCACCCATTTCGGCGGCGCCTCGGCCAACGGCAACGCCAATTTCCGGCGCAACTACGAACCGCTGATGCCGGGCTTCTTCCACGTGCCCTGCCCCTGGCCCTACCGCAACCCGTTCAACGAGACCGATCCGGAGGTCTTGGCCCAGCTCTGCGCCAACATGCTGGCCGACGAGATCGCCTTCCAGGGCCCGGACACGGTCGCCGCCTTCATCATGGAGCCGGTGCTGGGCGCGGGCGGCGTGATCGTGCCGCACGAGAGTTTCATGCCGCTGGTGCGCGAGATCTGCGACCGGCACGGGATCCTGTTGATCGCCGACGAAATCGTTACCGCCTTCGGCCGGACCGGCGCCTGGAGCGGGTCGCGCCTGTGGGGCGTGAAGCCCGACCTGATGTCGATCGCCAAGGCGATCACCTGCGGCTACTTCCCCCTGGGCGCCACCTTGATCGGCGAGACGGTGGCCGAGGCCTTCGAGCATGACAGTTCCAGCTTCGGCGCGATCGGCCACGGCTATACCTATTCGGGCCATCCGGTCGGCTGCGCCGCGGCATTGGCGGCGCTGGAAGAAACCAAGAAGCTGGCGGTGCACGAGAACGCCGCGGCGCGCGGGCTGGAGCTGGGGCAAGGCCTGGAGGAGCTGAAGGACCGGCATGAGCTGGTGGGCGACGTGCGCTACAAGGGCCTGATGGCGGGCATCGAGCTGGTCTCCGACCGCGCGACGAAGACGCCCGTATCGAAGGACATCGCAGCCGCGGTCGCCGACGGCGCCTTCGAGGCCGGCGCCCTGGTCCGGGTCTCCGGCAACATGGTGATCCTGTCGCCGCCGCTGGTGATCGAGACCGGCGACGTGGAGACCATCCTGTCCGCCCTGGACGCAGGGTTGAAAGCCGGCGCGGCGGTTTGAGCGGCACGGTCGTGGTCGAAAAGGTTTTCTGGGAAGACCCCTACCTGACCGCACTGGACGCCCGGGTCGTCACCGTCGACGGCGCAACCGTCACGCTGGACCGGACTGTCTTCTTTGCGGAATCGGGCGGGCAGGAAAGCGATGCCGGCACCATCGCCGGACTCCCGGTGACCGAGGCGCGCAAGCAGGGCAAAGAAATCCTCTATCGCCTGCCCGACGGCCACGGCCTGAGCCCCGGCGACCCTGTCCGCATCGAGATCGACTGGGACCGGCGCTACCGCCTGATGCGGCTGCATTTCGCCGCGGAAATCGTGCTGGAGTTGGTGTATGCGGCTTTCCCGGGCATCGAAAAGGTCGGCGCCCACATCTCCGCCGACAAGGCGCGCATCGATTTCGCGCTGGACGAAAACATCGCCGCCCACTTCCCGGCCCTCCAGGCAAAGGCCGACGCCATCATCGCCGCCGACCACGCCATCACCAGCGCCTTCAGCGATCAAGCGGCCGAGCGCCGCTACTGGAAGATCCCGGCCTTCGCCGCGGTGCCCTGCGGCGGCACCCACCTGAAGCGCACCGGGGAGGTCGGCGCGATCCGGCTGAAACGCAAGAACATCGGCAAGGGCAAGGAACGGATCGAGGTGACGCTGGCGGCGCGCTAGATTTGACCTCTTAAGTGTGCTGTCCCTTCTCCCCATAGGGGAGAAGGTGGCCCGAAGGGCCGGATGAGGGGGTTACGCTGTCAGCCGGCACCGGAACCCCCTCACCCGGCCCGCGGCGCGCCGCGGTCCACCCTCTCCCCGCCGGGGAGAGGGGAACCAAACCCGCATCGGCGCTTCGGTCGGCGCGAAGGATGCGTTACAAACGCACCCAAGATGGAAACTGTCCTCATCCTCCTCGGCGTGACGCTGGCGCACCTGGTCGCCGTGATCAGCCCGGGCCCCAGCCTGGTGGTCAGCATGCGCACGGCGGTGTCCGCCGGCCGCCTTGCCGGAACCTGCGTCGCGTTCGGTTATGGTGTCGGGTCGCTGGTCTGGGCCTCGGCCGCGCTGTTCGGACTTAATCTGCTGTTCGTGGCGTTTCCGTGGATCTACACAACAATGAAAGTCGCCGGCGCGCTGTACCTCATCTATCTGGCGATCGGGCTGTGGCGGCAGGCGAAGCAGCCCCTGTGTCTGCCGGCAGGCAAAGCGGTCGTCCGCACCGGCCTGTTGGCCGCCTGCCGGCGCGGATTGCTGGTGCAGCTTTCCAATCCAAAGGTCGTGGTTTTCATGGGATCGATCCTGGTCACCCTGCTGCCGCCGGACCCGCCGGGTTGGATGGCGCTGGCGCTGCTGGCCATCGTCTTTTTCAACGAGTTCGTATGGTACACCGCGGTGGCGCTGGTCTTTTCGACACGCCGGGCTCAGGAGGCTTTCACCCGTTTGAAACAGGCCATCGACCGGACGTTCAGCGCCGTCTTGGGTATTCTGGGGCTGCGGTTCCTGTTGGCTGAATAGTGCAGTCTGACCACCCGAGCGGTTGCTGCCATATGGTTCGAGACGGCGCGCTTACGCGCGCCTCCTCACCATGAGGGTAAAACTGAGTCGCGGCCCCATAAAGCCTCACCCTGAGGAGCGCCCGTAGGGCGCGTCTCGAAGGGCATGGCTGCAACCGGCACTACCCTTCATTCCCGCAACAGGTCGATCGCGGCGCGAACCAGATCCGGATAGCCGTTCATCACATCGTTTTCGGTCAGCCGGTGCAGCCGGTCCGGCTGCACGCCCAGGTCTTCCAGGGGCAGGCCGGCGTTCTCGCCCGCGCGCGTCGTCCTGCGGATGGCGACCCGCATGTCGGCGCCGTTCGGCAGTTGCTCGAAGGGCGAGTCCGGTCCTTGCAGGACGAAGCGCAGCACCTGGTGTGTGAACACGTTGGCGCCGCCGGCGCCGGTGTTCTCGTCGACGCCCAGGATCTTGCCCAGCTTGTTGTCCTGGAACCCGGCGGCGAAAATGTCGGTGGTGCTGTAACAGCGCCCGTCGGTGATAACCACCACCGGGCCTTCGTAGCGGCGGCCAATCGCGTTTGTCATTTCCGGCGGTTCGATCGGGAAGCCCTGGGAATAGACCGCGCCGGTCGACACCGACAGATCGATCGACCGTTCCCACCGGTTCGCGAAGCCGCCCCAGGCGGGCGACCGGGCGATCGCCAGCGTCAGCTCGTTGTTGATGAAATGCAGACGTTCGGCTTCGACCTGCTTGTTACTGAAAAGCTGCAGCATGCGTTCGCCGTTCATGATGATGCCGCCGCCGTTGCCGCGCACGTCGATGATCAGCCCGTCCTGCGGCAGCAGGCCAATGATACGGATGACCTCGTCGATGAATTGCGGCGGCTGCGGATCGCCGAAGGTGCGGATCCTGAGATAGCCGACCGGGCCGCCGGCATCGTTGATGGTCTGGAACTGAAAGGTGTCGGGGAAGAAACTGTTCTGGGCCAGGAACGAGCCGGTTTGTGACTGAGCATCGGCGCCCTTGCTCCGCAGGTCGGCCGCCGTGGCGCTGCGTTGCGCGGCGCCCTCAACAAAAAGCGCTTTGCGGGCCTGGTTCGTCAGTTCCATGTTGAGGTCCAGGCCGACGGCGGCGACCGAGGCATCGCCAGTGTCGGTGCCGGTGCTGCCGCCCGAAGGACCGGGCCTGAACACCCGCCAGGGCAGGCGGATCTCCAGATCCGCGCCGTCGTGGCGATATCCGACCTCCACCCATTCCGCGTCCGGCGGCAGGGACATCGCCATCGGCCGCACGGTCATCGCGTCCAGCCCGCGCACGTGGCGCGCCGCCTCGTTGCTGCCGGCCTCGCGGTCGGCGTTGATGGCAACGGCCCGGTCGATGGGCACGCCGCTCCAATGGGTGACTTCCACGCCGGGGCCGAACGTGGGGTGCTGCATGCCCAGCAGCATGCGCGAGACGACGTAATGCCGCTCGCCGTCGGCGTCGTAATACTCCTTCATCATGAAGGGAAGAAAGGCGGTATGGAATTTGTAAGGGGCGGGCAGAATGTAGTTGGTATGCAGGTCGCGCAGTCCCTTGAAAATTTCGATCATCGCGTCGTGGAACCGACGCTCGGTCAACTGCCCGACCTGACGCCTAAGAAGCTTCAGGCTTTGAACCGGGTCAACCGCATGCATGGAGCGTTTCAGCGGGAGGTGGACATAGGCGTCGTCGATCAGGGTCAGGGCCTGGTCGACGATGGTTCGGCGTTCCGCAATGGTCAGTTCGCCCGCGGTGTCGAGGAATTCGTCGAGTTCGAGGATGGCTCCCTGGAACTGAGCATCGGCGCTGACTGACATTGCATCGTCCTCCCAAGACTGCCTGCGTTCACCGTTGACTGCAGTATGGGTTGGAGCACGCCTCGCCAAATATGAGGTACGTCACTGACGGTTATATTGCCGGCGGTTGTACGGCCGGCCGACCCTCAGGGATGCATTCTGGCGCCCAAACACGGTCTTGGCCGGCGCACGCGCCGGCAGCGTTCCGCCCGTTTCGAGCGTTGCCTTAACGCATTGTAAAGCATGATTGGCTCAGTTTTCCGGGCAGAAACCGGCATCGCGGTCCGTCAGTCATGCGCCGGACGCGAACCGACCATCGCCGCACGCCGGTACCGGAGAAGACGTGATCATGCCCTTCCCCTCAGCAAGCGCGAAAAGCCGAACCTCCGCCCGCAGCACGGCCGCGGCGCCGTTTGTGGTCTTGGCCGCGTGCATCCTGGCCACGGCCGGGTTGATTGCCATTCTGGCCTGTCTTCTGATCGCAATGGACTTCCTGACGGCCGTCCCCACTTCCCGGATCGACGCTGCCTTCACGGCCATCTTCTTGTTCTACGCGTTTGCGGTGGTCTTTCCCGCAGTCCTGTTCATGGCCTGGAGCAGAGAACCCGGTCATGCCCACAGCAGCCAGCGGGTCCCGAGCGAAGCCGAACTGCCCTATGTCAGCATCGTCATTCCCGCTTACAACGAAGAAGCGCACATCGCCCACGCCGTCGCGGCAGCAAGGGGGCAGGACTATCCGCGGTTCGAGGTGATCGTGGTAGACGACGGATCAAGTGACCGCACGGCCTGCCTGGCCAGAAGGACGGGCGCGCAGGTTCGCCGCCTTTGTGAGAACCGGGGCAAGGCCGAGGCGGCAAATGCCGGGCTGGCCCAGGCCACCGGCGAGATCGTCATCTGCAGCGATGCCGATACCGTTCTGCACCCCACGGCCCTTCGAAATATCGTCCGGGAGTTCCACGACCCGCTGGTCGGTGCCGTTGCGGGAAGGGTGGATATCGCGCAGCCAGGCGCATTCCTTCACGACCTGCAGGCGGTCGAATACACCTACGGGCAACAGATCATCAAACGCGCCCAAACCGGAAGCCAATGCCCGCTTGCCGTCTTGCCGGGGCCCCTGATGGCCATACGCCGCCGCGTCTTCGACGAGATCGGCGGGTTGAGCAGGCGGACCCTGACCGAAGATTTCGACGCGACAATCGAAGTCATCAGGGCCGGGTACGACGTCCGGTACGCGCCGGATGCGATTGCACGGACCGTGGGCCCGGGGACCTGGTCGGCCCTGCACCGCCAGCGGCTGCGTTGGTCGCGCGGCATGTTTCAGACGCTGCTCACGCACCGCACCCTGCTGCTGAACCCGCGCTACGGGCTGTTCTCGATGTTTTGGCTGCCCTACTACCTGGTCTCCGGCTTCTGCACCCTGGCGCTGGACGGCTTGCTTGTTCTGCTGATTGCGGCGTTGATGTTTTGGGGCGGCGTCGGCGTGATCACGCCGGAACGAATAATCGTTTCAAAGCTGGTCATCGAGGCTCTTTCCAGCCTTGCCCTGGTCGCGGGACTGGTGTCGACCGGCGAAGGATCGCTGCGCCTGCTTAGCCACTGCTGGCTGATCAAGCCGATGAAGCTCTTTCTGGCATGCGTGCGCACCCAGGCCCTGTATCAGGAATGGCGTGGAAAGGCAGCGACATGGTGAAGAAGACCTTCTCAACCGGCCAAGTATCGCGGGCATTCGTTTGGCTCTGTGCCCTGTGCGTCGTGTTTGCGGTCGCCGCGGGCAACGCCAGGGCGGCCGCACCCGCTGCCTTTGGATCCAAGACGCCTGTCCTGCTGACCATCGATGTCGAAGGGGCACGCGACATCGAGGCGCTGGCATCCATCGACCTGCAGGTGCCGGCGACCTATTTCATCGTCGGCCGGTTCCTGCGGGAGTATCCCGACTATGCGCGGGCCCTTTCCCTGGGCAATACGATCGGCGCGCACAGTTACAACCATCCTGACCTCACGACCCTTTCCGCAGAGGAACTGGACGACGAACTGGCGCGCGACATCAATGCGCATCTGAACGTCCTGGGCCGCGCACCCGCCTGGTTTCGCGCTCCGTTTCTTGCTATCGACGACACGGTAGAAGAGGCGCTCGCCCGAAACGGATACACCTACGATTCCTCAAGGCCGGAACGCTGGGCCGGCGCAGACGAACTGATCGAACTTCCGATCTCCACGGCCGACTCCTTCACGCTCGCGTCCGACTACGACCTCTTCGTCCGCATGGAACTGTCCGGGGACGCGGTGCTTGCCTGGCTGAAAAAGCAGTTTGACGACCGCCACAGGACCGGCCGGCCCCTGGTGATCCTCCTGCATCCCTACATCGTCGCGCCGCATGCGGCGGTTCTGAAAGAGTTCATCGACTACGTGCAAAGCAGCGGCGGCGTCTTCGTCACAGCCGACCAATACGCGGCGGCGGCGGAACAGACGAACGCCGACCGCCAGGCGATCTGGCTGACCCTGGCGCATGGTGAGATCGACGAGCAGCAGGCTGCGGACATCCTGAGCCGGTCCGGTTTCACCGATGTCTTCGTGATGGCGCGCACCCCGGAGGGCGAGGTCTATTTCGGTCAGGATGACGATCGTTTCGGCCCAATGGTCGCGGCCCTCAAGGCGAAGGGGCTTCGGGTGCACGCCTGGCTGCCCGTGTTGAAGAACGACGCGCTTGTCGCGGCACATCCGGACTGGGCGATGACAGGGTATGCCGGCGAAGCGATCGAGCATTGGTGGTCACCCACCCAGCCGGAGGCGCGGCAGCGCTTCCTCTCCGTGGTGAGGCAAATTGAAACGACCTACCCGGTCGACGGCATTCATCTGGACTATGTCCGCTATCCCATGATGAACGCCGATCTTGGCGAGCCGGTTATTGCCCGTTTCCTCGCCGACCGCGGGATCGCGGGACCGCTCTCCTTCGACGAGATCATGCGCGATCACTTTGTCGTCTGGAGCGACTGGCGTGCGGAAGCGATCGCCAACCTGGTTCGGGACGTCAGAGAGGTCCTGTCCCCCGAAACGATCCTGTCCGCGGCCTTGATGGCGGAAGCGGCGACGGATTTCCGCGCGCACGAAACCTACGGCCAGGAGTATGCGCTGCTGGCAGAGCACCTGGATATTGTCGTCCCCATGGCCTATGCCAATCTGAAAGGCAAGGATCCTTCCTGGATCGACCAGGTGCGCCGGCAGACGCGGTTCCGTGTCGGGCGCACCGCTGTCTGGCTTGGCATCGAAGGCTATCAGGAGCCGGGGCACCGGCAGCTGGGACGGTCGGATTTCGCGGCCGCCCTTGCGCGCGCACGAATTGGGAGCGAAGGCATCTCCATCTATGCCTACCCGTTTCTTTTCGGCGTGGAAGAAACGCCTTGGGACATGCCAGAAGGCAGCGAGGCGCTGCTTCTTCAATAAGCCGCGCAAATCGCCGACTGCCCTGGCGCCTTCGATTGCGCGCCATTTTGCCGATGGTTTGACCGTCAGCCCGGGCCCAGCACCCCGCGTCAGGTCATGAACCCTGTGCGTCTGCCGCAGCTTTCGGCGACCGATCCAAAATCCGGACCATCTCCGAAAGATCCACGTCGCGCCGCTGTTTCAAGGAGACATAAACGAACGCCATTGTCGCGCGCTCGCGGATCATGCTGGCGGGAAACGGCAGGTAGACGAGGTCGCCCGAATTGAACCCCGGCGACGCCGTAGCAACTTGATAGGCGCTGCGCAATTCCACACCCACAAGCCGCAGAACATCGCCGTCGTCTCCATGGAGGTGCAACGGGATCTGCGCCGCGCGCAAGAACCTCGCTTTGTCCGACTAAGGCATCCAGTCGCCCACGGGTGGGGTCAGGTCGGGAAGATCGCGTACCTCGGCAAGCGACAGCTCAAGGCGCTGATCGCTCGTCAAGTACACGAACCGCAGGCGGCCCCTGTGCGACACATGGCTGGCCGGCAATGGCGCAACCCGGTGCCCGCCGCCCCCCATCCACGGGGTGACCGACGCCACGTCGACCGTGTTCTCGACCTGGACCCGCAACAGCTCCAGCTTCGCCCCGTCACGCTCGGTCACGAACGGAACCTTCGCCAGACGCAGAAAGCTCGTCGGATCGGCAGCCGCTGCGAAGCCTTGGACGAAGGCCGTCTCCACCAGATCGAGGTCCGGCTCCTTGGGCTCGGGCGCCTCTTGGCGATGATCGTGCGGAAGGTGCGGGGTCTGCCACTGGGTCGGCTTGCCGCGCCCAGAATTGTGTCCGAGATCAGCCATCAGAAGCTCACCGGCTTGTCGATCAGATCCTTGTGGGCGCCGAGCTTGTTGTGCGCCACCATCGACCCGAGCACATCGACCATCACCCGGAGACCGAATAGGGCCGAGATGTCCGATGTATCGTAGGGCGGCGATACTTCGACGACCTCGACACCGCAGACCCCTTGGGCTGCCACGAGCCCCACGATCTTGAGGACCTCCCGCGGCAGGAAGCCACCGGGTTCGGGCCAGCCGGTCCCGGGGACGAAGCCGCAATCCACGCAGTCGATATCGAAGCTGAGATAGACCATATCAGTGCCGTCCCAGGCGAGTTCGAGCGCGACCTCAGCGACTTTCTCGGGCCCGAGCCTTTCGACGTCATCGATGGTAAGGACGTTCGACTCCCGTTTCGTAGTTGTAGGGGGTATAGAGCGCGGAGATCCGACGGACGCCCTGCGGCCCGAAACGTGCGCCCGGCCGATAGGTCGTGCCCCCGTCAAAGGGAACGCCGATGACCGCCGCGTCGTACTTGCCGACGTCGCGCACGTTCTCCACGAAGGGGGCCTTCATAAAAGTGTTGATGCCGGCGAAATGCGGCTTCTCGCCGCGCGAGAAGGTGGGGATATCGCGACTTGTCAGGGAATCGGCGCCGGGAAGTCCCATCTCGAGCGCCCATTCGAGCTCGCGCCGGTAACCCGATTCCGACAACTTGCCTTCGGCTTCGGTGGCCTTCCAGCCCTGGCTGTTCAGTTGAGCGTAGCTAGGGTGATGGAAGCGTCGCTCGTTTGGCAGTTGCCGCTGCGCCGGTAGGGTCCCACTCACATGACGTCGCATACTACTCCTCCCTCTGTGCAGGTCTGAAACGTTGCAGCCATTGAAACAAAAGGGGTTGCTGCTGTCCAAGGTCCACCGCACACAGGCTCCCCACCATCAATCCTGTCCCGATGAAGCCTTCTTTTCCGGGAATTCCCTAAGTGGTGACCTCGGACGACCTCGATCGTCGCTCGATCGCTGCTGTCGTGCAACCGGCGTGGCATCGAGGTGACGGAAACAGCTCCGATCGGGCGTCGCGGTCCGGGCAACGGCCCTGCCCGTGGCGCGCCAGCAATCATCAAATGAGAGCGTCGGCCGTTTCCTCGATCGTGGGCTGCGTTTCATGCTCGCCGATCCCGGCAAGATCCGCCAGCGCGTCGGGATCCTGTTTCTTTTCGTCCAGCGGCAGGTCGTAGGTGATGGTCGCGCCGTAGGCCTCGGGCACCTGCGGGTCCCAGCGCAGCTTGTCGAATACCAAAAGCCGGGTGCCCAGCTTGAAGCCCTCCTGCAGATCGTGCGTCACCATGAAGACGGTCATCCCTTCCGCTTCCCACAACGCCAGCAGGATGTCGTGCATGCGAGCCCGGGTTCCGGGATCCAGCGCACCGAACGGTTCATCCAGCAGCAACACCTTCGGCTTGGGAATCAGGGCCTGGGCGATGGCCAGGCGTTGCTGCATGCCGCCCGACAGCGTTTTCGGATAGGCGTCGCGTACATGGGAAAGCCCGACCCGCTCCAACAGGTCTTCGGCGTGCCCAATGGCCTGGCGGCGGCGCGCGCCGAACAGCTTGCCCAGGAACGGCGCCTCGCCCAGTTCCTGCGGCAGGATCAGGTTCTGCATCACCGTCAGGTGCGGAAAGACCGAATAGCGCTGGAAAACCACCCCGCGGTCGGCCCCGGGTTCTGCGGCGATCGGCGCGCCGTCCAACGTGATCTCCCCGCGGGTCGGCCGCTCCTCGCTCAAGAGCAGGCGCAGGAAGGTCGACTTGCCGCAGCCGCTTGCCCCGACGATGGCGCAGAACGCGCCCGGCTCCACATCCAGGTTGATGCGCTCCAGCACCGTCACGCCACCGTATGCCTGTTCAAGGTTGCGGATAGAAATCGCGCTCACGGGGCCTGCTCCTCGGGCATCCAGCGGAAGGCGGCGCGCGACAGCAGATGCAACAGGTAGTCCAGCGTGAAGGCCAGCAGGGTGATCCACGCCACGTAAGGCAGGATCACGTCCATCGCCAGGTCGCGGCGGACCAGGAAGATCCGGTAGCCCAGCCCTTCCGTCGCCGCGATCGCCTCGCTGGAAATCAGGAACAGCCATGCCGGTCCCAGCGACAGGCGCAGCGCGCTGACCAGCCGCGGCGTGATCTGGGGCAGCACCACCCGGGTGACGATCTGCCAGGTTGTAGCGCCCAGGGTCTGCGCCTTGATGAGCTGTTCCCGGGGAATTGCCGAAACGGCAAAGGTCAGGTCGCGAATGAGAAAGGGCGCGATGCCGAAGACGATCAGCACCACCTTGGCCAGCTCGCCAAGGCCGAACAGGATGAACAGGATCGGCAGCACCGCCAATGGCGGCACCATCGACAGGGCCGCGACGAACGGCGCGAAGGCCGCCCGCATCACCGGCAGCAGGCCGACGGCGACACCGAAGGCAAGCCCCATGACCGTCGCCACCGACAAGCCCAGCACCAGCCGCATCAGGCTTGCCCCGGTATCGACCCAAAGGATGTAGGTGCCCTTGCGCGGGTCGGGCAGAAACGCCAGCCGCTCGATCGCCGCCGCGAACCGGTCCAGCGACGGCAGCAGCTTGTCGTTGGGGTTCACCTCCAGCCTGGCGTCGGAGGCCAGCAGATAGGCCGCCGCCAGGATGACGAACGGCAGTGCCGCAAGAAAGATGCGCCCGGGCCGCCCCGGGCGCCGATTGATCAACCGCACGACGGACCTGCCGACGGAAGCGCCGCCGCTACAGCTTGCCCTCCGCGGCCATGGTCATGTAGGTGGCGTCGAAGCGCAGCTTGGTGTTGGCGCTGTCGCCCAGCGCCCCGCCGGCGGGGAAGGACATGCCCACATGGTCCGGGCTCGCCGCGCCCTCGCCCAGGATGCCGTGGTCGAACAGGAAGTTCCGGACCACGTCCATGGTCTCGATCAGCGCCTCGCTGTTGACGAAGGCCGCCGCCTCGGCCGGCGTGTAGAACATCTTGGTGGTGGCAAGCTGGGCGTCGTAACCCGCCAGGTCGGTGCCGGACATTTCCGCCATGAAGGTGCGGGCCTCGCGGCCGGCGGCGTCGTCCTTGGACATGATGCTCATGGTCTCGTACCACGCGCCCACCAGCGCCTTGCCGAAGTCGGGATTTGCGTTCAGCGTTTCGGTATTGACCACCATCATGTCGATGATCTCGCCCGGGATGTCGGCGGAGGTGTAAAGCACCTTGGCGCCGGGCTCGGCGGCGATCTCGCTGAGCAGCGGGTTCCAGGTCACCGCCACTTCCACGTCGGGCGTCTTGAAGGCCGCGACCATATCCGCGTCGGAGGTGTTAAAGACCGTGACCTCGCGCTCGGCCAGCTCCACCTTATCCAGTGCACGCGCCAGCAGGTAATGGGACACCGACAGTTCCACCAGGTTGATCTGCTTGCCCTTCAGGTCGTCCAGACCGAAGTCGCCCTTCGCCACCAGGCCGTCATTGCCGTTGGAAAAATCGCCGACGATCAGCGCGGTGGAATCCAAACCGCCGCCCGCCGGGATGCTGAGCGCGTCCATGTTGGTCATGACGCAGCCGTCATAGGCGCCGGCGGCGAACTGGTTGATGGATTCGATGTAGTCGTTGATCTGCTCGACCTCGATGGTGATGCCGTACTTGTCCGCCCATTTCTGGACGATGCCCTTCTCGGCTGCGTAGGCCCAGGGCATCCAGCCCACATAGATGGACCAGGCGATGCGGAAGTTCTCTTTCTTGGCGGCGAAGGCCGGCCCCGCCGCAAAGGCAAGGGCGGCGCACAGCGCGGCCATGACGAATTTCGATGTGAGAGTGCGCAGCATTTCAGACCTCCTGTTCGATCTTGCGTCCCCTTCGGACCGCGGCGCCGGGAATATCCCCGTCCCATGGCCGCGCCCGACCCTTGTTGCAGTGATCTCCCGGGATTTTGGCCCGCCGTGGCTCCGGCGCATGTGCGCGGAGTGCGTCTCTCGGACCAGGCGCCGCGCTGTTGCGGCCGGAACCCTAGACGCCCTGCGTCTGATCACGTGGCAAGGTCCGTGCCAGTTCGACGGCGGCGCGCGTTACTCATGGGGAACCGTTGAAGGGCAACTACTTAAGTCGACATCGGCTGTTTCACCGATGGGCCGACAAGCGCCATCCATGCCTATTTCTTATGCAGTACACCGGCGTTGCTCTTGTCTTAGGCAACAGAGGAGGATTATCTCAGTTCAGATCACCCCAAATGCGACATGTCGTGCCACTGGCAGCCACGCCCTTCGAGACGCGCCCTACGGGCGCTCCTCAGGGTGAGGTAAGGGGGCATGGGCGTAGCCCCACCACCAGAGGAGCGATGGTCCAATGCACACAACCAATCACCTCACCCTGAGGAGGGCCGAAGGCCCGTCTCGAAGGGCATGGCTGCAATGGACTCGATGCGTCCAGCGAGTCTGATCATGGCCTGGCTAGCAATCCAGATGACATCGTTTGGGCGCTGACGCATCCGCACAGGCAATTGCAAAGACGGGGCCGTTCCGTAACCATTCCGGCCGCTCAATCTTAGAGGAGACGCAGCATGGACCGTTTTACCGGCGGCTGCCTGTGCGGCACTGTCAGACTTGTGGCGTCGGGGGTCCCATACCGGGTCGGCCTCTGCCATTGCCTCGACTGCCGCAAACATCACGGGGCCCTGTTTTACGCGGCCGCTGTGTTCCCGGAGGATGCGGTGACGATCGACGGCGAGACGCGCGATTACAACGGGCGGCATTTCTGTCCCCGCTGCGGGTCGTCCGTTTTTGCGCGCAGCGCCGACGAAATCGAGGTGCACTTGGGCTCCCTGGATGCCCCGGACCAACTGACGCCAAGCTACGAAAGCTGGACCGTCCGTCGGGAATCCTGGTTGCCGCCGTTTCCGCTCATGAAACGCTACGACCGCGATCGCGAGGCCACAGGTCGTTCAGAGGAATAGGTTGCGCGAACGGTGCGACATCGCTGTTCCGCAGATCCTCAGGGTTAGACGCCATGAAGCTCCATAGATCCCAGAACTCGAGAGCTTATATCGCCACCTTCCGCTTAGATCGGGTAAAGTCAGGCTATTGAAACCTCACCCGCTATCTGGACCCCGACGACAGGCGGTCCATCGAGAGACGAGCGGTCCAATCGGTGACACAAGCACGGAGGACCGCGGTTCACCCAATGACCGATAAACACGAAGGCTGGGACAGACGGATTGCCGCGCGCATCGATGAACTGCGTATCGACATGACCGGTGGCATTCCGGGGTCTATGCCTGATGTCATCGAATCGCTTCGACGCCACGGTTTTGCGTTAATGTCGGGTCTGAGCGCCGGCAATGAGAGAAGCGCGGCAGCGGGAGCGCTGATCGAACTCGCTTCTCATCTCGGCACCGTGGTTCCACAGTCGCCCCGGGGCGAAGAGGTCGAGGATGTCCGGGATTTCTCCGACGTCGAGGCAAGCGACAATCGGGGTTATCGGTCCGGCGGCGAAATCGCGCCGCACTCCGACCCGCCGACCCTGATTGCACTGCACTGCCTGCAACCCGCGAAGTCGGGCGGAGACAGCTATATCGTCAATGTCCGCGCCATCCATGACGCCATTGCCGGTTCGGACCCTGAACTTCTGGCGGTCCTTTATGAGGAATTCCCTTGCTGGCGCGTCGAAGGTCAATACGGCATTCAAGAAGCCGGCCCGGCGTCAGAGCGACGGGCGATCTTCGCCTTGCGCAACGACCTGGTCAGCTGCGTTCACTATCGGCCGTTCACGGAAATGGCGGCAGAGGCGCTGGGCGAACCGCTGACCGCGCGTCAGATCGCGGCCCTGGATCTTTTCGATGCTTGTGCGTCGTCGCCGGAACTGGCGCTGCGCTTTCCGCTGCAGGCCGGACAGACCATGGTGCTGCACAACCGAACCGTTCTTCACGCGCGGACCGACTACGAGGACTGGCCACAGCCCGACCGCCGCCGGCATTTGTTGCGCGTCTGGATCGACGCGCCCGACCTGCTGCCCGTTTCCCCACAGCACGAACTGGGCGATCTGTTCGCCCCGAACGCGCAACAGGGCGCTATTGCGGCACGTCGTCCGGCGCGTGCCGAATGAACGGCGAGTAAACGGGCGCGCCCGGAACCAGCCTTTCCGTTTCATCGAAATCCTGGTCGCGGTTGTACCGGACAAGGGGTCGCGAAGAGAGCGTCTCCAGGACATCAGTCCAGCGCCTGGCATGCGCATCCATCCTGCTCGTGCCGCCTTCGTGGCCTTCCGTGAATGCGGCGCCGGCTACGCCGTGAAGCACCTCGGGTTCGTAAACGTCAAAACCGACATATCTGAAGGAATAGAGCAGCGGCCAAAGATGCAGCCGCGTGTCTCCTTCCTTGCCGGAAGGAGAACAGGTTTCCTCGCCCGCACCGGTGGTCGCGCACGCGATCATTGTCTTTCCGGAACAGACGCCCGTGTCGTACCGCATGGTGCTTCGGTGCAGGCGGCCATGCACCAGAACGCGGTCGATCCAGCCCTTGAGAATGGCGGGCGCGCCGAACCACCAGATCGGGAAATGAACCACCAGCAAGTCGCTGTCCAACAGGCGTCGGATTTCCGCCTCCGCATCCGGCGGCGTGGTGCGGTTTTCCGCGTTGAAGCGCTGTTCGCCCAGCACATCGAACACGTCCGGGTTCTTGCGGGACCTGTAGTGGTGCGGCCCCTCGCGCGGGTCGAAGTCCATGGCGTAGAGATCGGACAGCGTCACCTGCCATCCGGCGGCGCTGAGGACACGCTGAGAGATGCCCGAGAGCTGTCCGTTGAACGACTTCGGCTCGGGGTGGGCTAAAACGATATGGGCCTTCATTCGGACAGTCCTCGCCGTGCCATCAACCAGGGTCGCTCGTAGCTGCCGTGTCGTCTGCGCTTTGTCAATTTCTCCCGTTTGCGATGAAACAAACGTCGACGGGCGCTAGAGAACGGCCCGTCACGCCTGTCGCCGCCATTCGTGGAAATCCACCCTAGTCCTTGACGTCGTCCAAACCGCTCAGCTCGTCCAGCAGGGACAGCAACTGCTCCAGCTTCTCGCGTCCCACCGTGCGTTCGATCGTCTTGTAGGCGGCCTCGGAGTGGGGCGCGATGGCGTCGAAGACGGCGCGGCCTTGCGCCGTCAGGCCGATTTCCCAACGCCGTCCGTCGCCGTTGGCCTTGGCCCGTTCGATCAGATCGCGGTCTTCCAGCGTGCGCAGGATGCGGGTCAGGCTGGGGGTCATGATCACGCTGCGCGCGGCAAGTTCGGTGGCGTCCAGCGTCTCGGCCGCGCCATCGGCCAGCGCGCGCAACACGCGCCATTGCTGTTCGGTCAGGTCGTGTTCCGCGATCAAAGGCCGGAACCGGGCCATCGTGGCTTCGCGCGCGCGCAACAGCGCAATGGTCAGCGACCGGTCCATCTCGCGGAGGTCGCCGCCGCGCGCGCGGCCGCCGGATGGCTTCGATCGGGTCACGCCTCCTCCGCCATCACGCCGTTGCGCAGCAGACCCACGCCCGCGACCTCGACCTCGACCACATCGCCGGATTTCAGCCAGCGCGGCGGGTCGAACCGGGCGCCGGCGCCGGTCGGCGTGCCGGTGGCGATCAGATCGCCCGGCAAAAGCGTGCAGAATGTGGAGACGTATTCGACGATCCGGTCGAACGGAAACGCCATCGAGGCGGTTGTGTCGGCCTGGCGCGTCTCTCCGTTGACCCGAGTTTCGATCTTGAGGTCGGTCACGTCCAAGGCGGACAGATCGGTTTCGATCCAGGGACCCAGCCCGCCGGTGCGGTCGAAGTTCTTGCCCTGGGTCACGTTGAACTTGCCGTGGCGCAGCCAGTCGCGGACCGAGCCTTCGTTCATGATCGTCAATCCCGCCACATGGTCCAGCGCGTCGGCCCGGGGGATCCGGCGGCCTGGCCGGCCGATCACCAAGACGATCTCGCCTTCATAGTCGAGCTGTTCCGACTCCCGGGGGATCACCAGGGCGTCGCCATGCGGCACGAAGGACAACGGGTTGCGCACGAACAGACTTGGATATTGCGGCGCCCCCGACCCGTCCTTGTATTCGGCGTTCCTGTCCATGTAGTTGACGCCGACGCAGAAGATCTTGGCCGGGTCCGTGACCGGCAGGTCCAGCGCCACATCCGCCAGCGCCATGTCGGGCGCGTTCCCGTCCGCCACCCTGCGCGCCTCCTCAAGCCGCCCGTCCGCGATCAACGGACGGGTTCCCGTCACGCCCAGCCGCGCAGTCAGGTCCACGACACCGTCGCCGACGACCGCGCCGATGTGGGGTGCGCCATTCAGGCGGTATGAGATCAGGCGCATGGCAGATCCTCCGAACCGATCGGCCGGGTTGACTCACCCGGCACATATATTTAACATGTTAATTGAATAGCGGTCAACGCGGTTGGCGCGAAAGGCTGGTCCGAATGCCTCATTTCACGATCGAATACTCCGCAAATCTGGACGGATACGTGGACTTCGAAGCGCTGTGCGAGACCGTTCGCAAGGCGGCGATCGAAACCGATATCTTTCCGTTGGGCGGAATTCGCGTACGCACCATTCGATGCGACCATTATGCGATTGCAGATGCAAAGCCGGACAACGCCTTCATTGACATGGTGCTGCGGGTCGGAAAGGGCCGCGACCTGGAGACCCGCCGCGAAGCCGGCGAGACCGTCTTCGCGGCGATGCAGGAGCACCTGGCGGACCTGATCGATGCGCGTCCGTTCGCGCTGTCTTTCGAGATCCGCGAAGTCCATCCCGATCTCAACTGGAAAAAGAACACCATCCACGGGCGGCTGGCCGCCGCCGCAAAGGCAGAGGGTTCGGCCCAATGACCGCGCAGAAACCCGAAAACCCCGCGCTTCAGGCCAATCTGGCAAAAAGGGACGCGTTGTTGGCGCGGTTTGCCGAAACCGGCGTCCGGAACCACATCGCGGGCGAAAGCGTGCCCGCGGCTTCCGGCGAGACCCTGGAAACGGTGACGCCCGTCGACGGCAGTCCGATCACCACTCTGGCCCGCGGGAACGCCGAAGACATCGACCGCGCGGCAGCCGCAGCAAGGGACGCCTTCCCGGCCTGGCGCGACATGCCGGGCGCGGACCGCAAGGCGCTGCTGCACCGCATCGCCGACGGCATCGAGGCGCGGGCCGAGGAGATCGCGGTCCTGGAAAGCTGGGACACCGGCCAGCCGATCCGGTTCATAAGCAAGGCCGCAATCCGCGGCGCAGAGAATTTCCGGTTCTTCGCCGACCGCGCCCCGGAAGCGCGCGACGGCGCGTCGATGCGCGCGGCGGGCCAGTTCAATTTCTCCACCCGAACGCCGATTGGCCCGATCGGCGTGATCACCCCGTGGAACACGCCCTTCATGCTGTCCACCTGGAAGATCGCGCCGGCCCTGGCGGCAGGCTGCACGGTGGTGCACAAGCCGGCGGAATGGTCGCCGATCACCGCCAAGCTGCTGGTGGAGATTGCCGAGGAGGCCGGCCTGCCGCCGGGCGTCTGGAACCTGGTGCACGGCCTGGGCGAGGAGTCGGGAAAGGCGCTGACCGAACATCCCGCCATCAAGGCCATCGCCTTCGTCGGCGAATCCCGCACCGGGTCGATGATCATGGCCCAGGGCGCGCCCACCCTGAAGCGGGTGCATTTCGAACTGGGCGGCAAGAACCCGGTGGTGGTGTTCGACGACGCCGACCTGGACCGGGCGCTGGATGCGGTCGTCTTCATGATCTACAGCCTCAACGGCGAACGCTGCACGTCTTCCAGTCGCCTGCTGGTGCAGCGGTCGGTACACGACCAATTCGTTGCGCGCCTGGCGGAGCGGGTCGGGCGCATCGCCGTCGGCCATCCGCTGGACCCGGCGACCGAGGTGGGCCCGCTGATCCACCAGCGCCACTTCGACAAGGTCTGTTCCTATTTCGAGATCGCCCGCCAGGACGGCGCCACCGTCGCCGTGGGCGGGGAACCGGTGGGCGGTTCCGGATATGCGGTGAAGCCCACGCTGTTCACCGGCGCCCGCAACGACATGCGTATCGCCCAGGAGGAAATCTTCGGCCCCGTGCTCACCGTCATCCCCTTCGACGACGAGGACGAGGCGCTGCGGCTGGCCAACGACGTGCAGTACGGCCTGACCGGTTATGTCTGGACCGCCGACGTGACCAGAGCGCTGCGTTTTTCCGATGCGTTGGAAGCGGGCATGATCTGGGTGAACTCGGAGAACGTCCGCCACCTGCCCACCCCCTTCGGCGGCATGAAGGCAAGCGGGATCGGCCGGGACGGCGGCGACTATTCCTTCGAGTTCTATATGGAGACCAAGAACATCGCCTTCGCGTCCGGCACGCACCGGATCCCGAAACTGGGCGCCTGAGGAGCGTACCGCCCATGAGCCTCTACCATGTCCAGAAACTGCTCTATCTGTTGAACCGCGACCCGGCCGTCCGCAAACGGTACGACGAAGACCTGGACGGGTTGCTGGCGGATTTCGAGCTGACGGAGGAGGAACTCCGCGCGATCCGGGAGCCCGACATCGGCCTCTTGTACGTGCTTGGCGTCAACGGCCAGATCCTGATGCACTACGCCGCGCTGCACCAGATGCCCTGGGACGACTACCTGGAAGCGATGCGCGAAGGCGTGCGCCGGCACGGGCCGATCCGCGCCGGCGTCTATCTGATCACCGGGTACCAGGGCGTCGAAGCGCATGACGCCGAACTCAAGGCCCGCCGGGCCGCCGCGAAGACGGAGTAAACAGCCATGCCGTTGGTCTTTGCAGGGGTCTGCAGTCACGCGCCGGGGATCACCGGCCGCGCCGAACGGGCCGACCCCGACAGACGCGACGCCTTCTACGATCAGTTTCACCGCATGGGCGACGCCATCCGCGCCGCCGGCGCCGAAGCCCTGATCGTCGTCGCCGCAGAGCATTTCGGCAATTTCTTCATGAACAACATGCCGGCCTTCGCGCTGGGTATGGCCGATGCCTACGAGGGCCCGATTGAGGACGAGGCCTGGCTGGGCATCGAACGCCGGAAGGTGCCGGGCGACGCGGCCCTGTCGAAGAGCCTGATCCAGCACGTCATGCAGACGGTGGACGTCGCCTATGCGGAGGAATGGAAATTCGACCACGGCATCATGGTGCCGTTGCACTTCCTGACCCCGAACTACGACCTGCCTGTCATCCCCGCCAACATCAACTGCCAGGGCCCGCCCCTGAGCCCGATCCAGCGATCCTGGGCCTTCGGCGAGGCGCTGCGGCGGGCCTGCGACGCGGTGCCCCAAAAGATCGCCCTAGTCGGCACCGGCGGCATCTCCCACTGGCCGGCGACGCCGGATTCCGGAAAGATCAACGAGGACTGGGACCGCGCCTTTCTCGATCAATGGGCGGCGAACGACCGGGACGCGCTGCTTTCCTACCGGGACCTGGATATCTATCGCGACGGCGGCCAGGGCGGTTTCGAAATCCGCACCTATGTCTGCGTGGCCGGCGCCTGCGGCGGCGGCAAGGGCGATGTCTGGTTCTACGAGCCGATCCCGATCTTTGCCGTCGGCTGCACGGTTGCATCAATGGCGGTCGCATGACCGAGGATTTCCGTAGCTGGGCTCATCGCGCGGCTGACTGGGGCAGCGACTACCTGGAGACGATCCGCGACCGGCCCGTCCGGGCGCAGACGGCGCCCGGCGACATCATCAAGCAGGTGCCGCCCTCGCCGCCGGACGCCGCGGAACCCATGGAGGCGATCTTCGCCGACTTCGAAGAAATCGTGCTGCCGGGCATGACCAACTGGCAGCATCCGCGTTTCTTCGCCTACTTCCCCGCGAACATCAGCCGGCCTTCGATAATCGCGGAGTACCTGATGGCGTCGATGGGTGCACAGTGCATGCTGTGGCAGACCTCGCCGGCCGCGACCGAGCTGGAAACCCGGGTAATGGACTGGATGCGCCAGGCGATCGGCCTGCCGGACAGCTTCCAAGGCGTGATCCAGGACTCGGCCTCCTCGGCCACCCTGTGCGCGATCCTCACCATGCGCGAACGCGCTCTGGACTGGGCCGGCAACGCCAAGGGTCTGGCGGGCCAGCCGGCGGTGCGCATTTATTCGTCGGACCAGGTCCACAGCTCCATCGACAAGGCGATCTGGATCGCCGGCATCGGCCAGGAAAACCTGGTGAAGGTGCCCACGACCGGGCCCGCATTCGCCATGGACCCGGTCGCGCTGGAAGCGGCGATCGAACGCGACCGCGCCGAAGGCTACCTGCCGGGCGGCATCGTCGCCTGCATCGGCGGTACCGGGGTCGGCGCCACCGACGACATCGCCGCGGTCGCCGCCGTCGCCCGGCGCCACGGGCTCTATGTCCATGTGGACGCCGCCTGGGCCGGCGCGGCGATGATCTGCCCGGAACTCCGGCACCTCATGAACGGGTGCGACACGGTAGACAGTTTCGTCTTCAACCCGCACAAGTGGCTCGCGACCAATTTCGACTGCACAGCCCATTTCGTGCGCTCGCCCGAGGATCTCACCCGAACGCTGGCGATCCGGCCGTCCTACCTGGAGACCCACGGTGCGGACGGCATCATCAATTATTCGGAATGGTCGGTGCCGCTGGGCCGGCGTTTCCGGGCGCTGAAACTGTGGTTCGTACTGCGCGCCTACGGACTGGACGGGTTGCGTGCGATGATCCGCAACCACATCGCCTGGTCGGAGGAACTGGCCGGCCAGATCGACGCCGCGCCCGACTTCGAGCTGGTGACGCCGCCGATGCTGTCGCTGTTCAGCTTCCGCTACGCGCCGACGGGCGCCGGAGACCTGGATGCGCTTAATCTGCGTCTGGTCAACGCGATCAACGACGACGGCCGGATCTACCTGACCCAGACCCACCATGCCGGGCAAATGGTGATCCGGTTTCAGGTGGGACAAACAGAGGCGACGCGGCAGGACGTGCAGGACGCCTGGGCGGTGATCCGGGAGATCGCAACAACGCTGCGGCACTAACCTTAGGGGGTCGAAAAAACCCCTCTCCCCCGGTTGGGGAAGAGGGGCTTGATAAGGAGAGTCTGGCTACATAATGCCCCTGCAGCCGCTCCAATCTGCCCTGCTGCCGTTTCCCGGGTCAGGCAACCCGGGCCGGCAGATTGCGGACATTCGCACCGGTCTCCTGGTCGAATAGGTGCATCAGGTGGTCCATGAGCCGCAGCGGGATCAAAGCATGCTCCCGCATTAGGAACTCGGCGCGCGTCCCCTCCTGGTTTGAAATCGCTTCGGTAATCAGCACGTGCTCCCTGGCCGATCGGCCTAGCGCGCAGGCAATCTGTTCAGGTTTCAGCATGAACAAGAAACGGCTCGAGCGGATTGGCAGCGGTGCGTCCTTCTCCAGAAGGCGCGTCAGGGATGGACTGCCTGCCGCATCGGCGATCGTCCTGTGAAAGACCTCGTTGGCGTGGGTGAAGACCATCAGGTCTTTGCGCGTGGGATTCGCCTTCTCGACCAACCGCTCAATCAGCGCGTTGCAGCGCTCCAGCGTTCTGCGGTGCGGGGCAGACAGCCCGCGTTCCGCCGCCAGGCGCGCCGCCATGCCTTCCAGTGTGGATCGAACGGCAATCGCGTCCTTGACCTGGTCCAGCGTGAACCGGCGAACCCGGAAACCGCGATTGGCCGCACCTTCGACGAGATCCTCCTGCTCGAGGATCGCAAGCGCCAGGCGGACCGGCGTTCGGGATACGCCCAGTCTGTCGGCCAGGGAGGATTCGGTGATGCGCTCGCCCTGGGCGAGGTCGCCGCGCAGGATCATGCTGCGCAGTTGCCTGGTCACTTTGGTCAGTTGGTTGGACACCGCACACCCTTATTTTGCATGCAATAGGCCCACAACCACTGCCAAAATACTAGGGATAAGGCGGCCAAGATGCAAGAACTGCCGCATATTGCATGCAAAGCGCCGATACAAACACGACGGCGGCGGTTTGGGCATTGTGTTTTTGCGGTCCCAGGGGCCGTGTCGCCCAATTCCGCCATGCTTGTCATCGAGGATTTCACCTTGCCGCCGCGCCGTCCCGTGCCGACACTCACCCATCGGGTTCACAGCGTGGGTCCGCAGCCGAAAAACAAGCCCTTCGCCAGCGCGGAGACAACGATCGGAGGAGGCTTATGGCAACAAACCGGGTGGTTGTCACCGGCGCGGCAACGGGGATCGGCGCCGAAACCGTGCGCCAGATGCGCGCAAGAGGCGCCCATGTCACCGCGCTGGACATTGCCGAGCCGTCCGACACGGTTGATGCCTACGTTCCTGTCGATCTGGGCGATCCCGCTGCGATCGACCACGCAGTGGCCGCGCTCGAGGGACCGTTCGACGCCCTGTGCAACATCGCCGGCCTGCCACCGCGCGAGAGATTGGCGGGACCGATCCTGAAAGTGAATTTCCTGGGCCTCAGACGGTTCACCACGGCGATGCTGGACCGCATGGCGCCGGGGGGTTCCATCGTCAACGTGGCTTCCCTGGCCGGCATCCGCTGGCACGAGAACCTGGCGCAGGTAAAGGCACTGATGGCGCTGCCCGACAACGCGGACACCGCCGCATTTTGCGAAGCCGACGGCATCGACCATGTGCGCGCCTACAACCTGTCGAAGGAGGCGGTCATCGTCTGGACCATGGCCCAGACCGAGGCACTGATCGCACAAGACATCAGAATGAACAGCGTCAGCCCCGCCGCCGTCGCAACGGGAATTCTGGACGATTTCAAGACCGCCTTCGGCGAGCGCACGGCAAAGAACATCGCACGGGTGGGCCGGACAGGAACGCCGGAAGAGATCGCCGCGGTGATCGTCTTTCTTGCCTCACCGGCCAGCGGTTGGCTGAAGGGGATCGATATCCGAATCGACGGGGGCACGGCTGCGCTCAACATCAGCGACAACCTGGGTCTTTAGCTCGGATTTGATTCACGGGCCTTCGCCAAGGGCCGCTATGGTTAGGCAAAGGCCCTGGAAAGGGGCCGGCAGGACAGGGAGGAACCGGTGGCGACACCAGGCCGATTGCTCATGGCAGGACGTTTCCTGGCCAATGCGCTCGCCCTGGGGCTGGCCTGCCTGGCGATATACGTTGCCGGATTCGGCGTTTTCGACAATGCCATTGTCTCCGGCGGCACGGTCACCCTGGGACTGGTCGTCGGCTTCCTGACATTCCTGTCCGCGGACGAAGACGAACGGCGCCGCCCGGGTTGGCGCCTCAAGGCAGCCCTCGATCTTGCGATGGCCATCATCTTCGTCTGGGTCGCCTGGCATTGGCTCCAGATCATGCTGGAGCAGGAAGAATTCTTTATCGAATTCGAGCAGTCCGACTACGTCATCGGCTGGGTCGGTTTCGTGATCGTGGGCTGGGCGTCCTATCGCTTCTTCGGCATGCCCATGTTCGTGGTCTACGTCCTGGCGGCGGTTTATGTGCTGTTCGGCGACTGGTTTCCCTGGATTTTCAGGGGCGCGGCCGAAGACTGGACCCGGGTTTCCGAGAACCTGTGGTACTCCACCGACGGCACTTTCGGCCGGCCGGTCGAGGTGGTCAGCCGCGTCGTCCTGATCTTCATCGTTTTCGGCGCGGTCCTGCAGGCCAGCGGCGCCGGCGCGGTCCTGTTGAAGATGGCTTTTGCCGCAACCGGCCGCTTTGCCGGCGGCCCGGCGCATGCCTCGATTGTCGGCAGCGCCCTGTTCGGGACCATGTCCGGGGCGGCCGTCGCCAACGTCGTGTCCACCGGCATCTTCACGATCCCCATCATCAGGAAGGCGGGCTTCTCGCGCCGGTTTTCCGGCGCCGTCGAGGCCGCGGCATCGACCGGCGGCCAGATCATGCCGCCCGTCATGGGGGTCGTCGCTTTCCTGATGTCGGACGTCACCGGCATTCCCTATATCGAGATCGTCGTCGCCGCCCTGATCCCCGCGGCCTTCTATTACGCCAGCCTATTCGCCGTGGTGCTGATCGAGGCGCGCCGCCAGGGCGTGACGGCGACGCCGCCGACGGAACGGGAACACCTGACCCGGCGCGACTATGTGCAAAGTCTGGCCTTCTTCATTCCGCTTGCCGTGATCATCGCCGTGCTCTTGACCGGGCGGACGCCGCAAAGCGCCGGTTTTGCTGCCCTGGTCTCCGGATTCTTGCTGTGCCTGATCCTGTTCCCCGACTTCCGGTCGCCGCGCAAGATCCTGGGCGCGTTGGTCAGCGCCGGCAAGGTCAGCGCCACGTTGATGATCATCGTCGCGGCCATCGGGCTGGTGATCGGCGTCATCAACATGACCGGCGTCGGGCTGAAATTCGCCCAGGCCATCCTGACCGTCTCGGGCGACGATCTGTTGATCTCGCTGGTCCTGGTGATGATCGGCTGTCTGGTCCTGGGCATGGGCGTTCCGTCGGGCGCGGCCTATCTGATCATTGCCCTGGTCATGGGGCCGGCCCTGCAGCAGCTTGGGCTTCCGACAATCCTGGCCCACCTGTTCGTGGTCTATTTCGGGGTCTTGTCCGCGGTGACGCCGCCGGTGGCGCTGGCCGCCTTCGCGGCCGCGCCGATCGCCGGATCCAGACCCATGGAGACGGGCCTGGAGGCGGTGCGCCTGGCAATTGCCGGTTTCCTGATCCCCTATATCTTCGTCTACCATCCCAGCGTTGTCCTGATCTTGGGATTCGATCCGGTCGGGCTGGTCTGGGCGATCGCGGTGTTCGCGATCTCGACCTGGGCGATTGCCACCGGTCTGGGCGGTTTCGAAACCCGTCCCCTGCCCATTTGGGAGCGGGCCATCCGGATCGGCGCGGGCCTGGCGGTGCTGATCCCGGCGCCGGTCTATGCCGGTCCCGCCGCCATTGTCGTGCTGATGCTGATAGCGCGGCAGAAGTATCAACTGGGGATCCGGCCGCAGGCCGGCTAACCTCAACGAAAAACGAACGGAGGAAGCAATGAAACGAACTCTGGTGTTGGCCGCCGCAGGCCTTGTCGCCGCCTCGCTGGCAGGCACGGCGTCGGCGGCAGAGGTCATGAAGATGGCCACCATCGCCCCCGGCACGTCGGCCTATCTGACCATGACTACCATGGCGAACGTGGTGAACCAGCAGCAGGACGAATACGAACTGCAGGTGGATTCCACCGGGGCCGCGACAAAGCACATCGTCGAGATGGCCCAGGGCAAGCTGGACATGGTGATGACATCTCCTGCGGTCTACCGCTTCATGCGGGACGGCAAGGCCATGTATCAGAAATTGAAGAGCGCCCCGGAACTGTCCAAGAACGTGCGGCTGATGTTCTGGTTCCCTTACGGGACCTACCACGTCACCACCTATGCCGAGGACGGCATCGAAAACCTCCAGGACATCAAGGGCAAGAAGGTCTTCCTGGGCCCGCCGGGCGGCGGCGCCTGGCGCGCATCGGCAGACTGGATCCTGGCCACGACCGGCTACAAGCCCGGCGACGACTTCGACAGCGTCAAGGCCTCGTGGAGTTCGGCCCTGCAGAGCTTTCAGGACCGGCAGATCGACGTCTATATCGGCGGCTGCATCGATCCCTGCCCGCAGTTCGAACAGCTCTCGGTCACCAGCAAGCTGCGCTTCCTGGGCGTCGACAAGGAAGCCGCCGACAACCCGACCGACGCCATCAAGAAGGCAATCCCGCCCGGCCGTTATATCGACGTCGTCAAGGCGGGCACCTACGGCGACGGCCAGGTCAACGAGACCGACGTCTATACCCTGGCAGCCGTTGTCGGCGTGGCCGTGCGCAAGGACCTCAGCGACGAGGCCGTCTACGCAATCACCAAGGCGTTCTGGGAAGGCCTGGACGGAATCCGCGCGGATGCACCCTGGGTCGACAACATCACGCTGGACTTCGCTGTCCAGGACGGTCCGCTGCCGCTGCATCCCGGGGCGGTGAAGTACTACGAGGAGATCGGCCTGACGATCCCCGACGCGAATCGTCCTTGAACGCGGCAAGACGGCATCCGGGCCCGAACGGCCGGCCCGGATGCCGATGCCGAACCTGACCCCGCCGACCGGAACGGACAGACATGGGTAGCGACGCGCAGAACGTGCTTTTCATCATGTGCGACCAGCTTCGCTGGGACTACCTGTCCTGCTATGGGCATCCAAGACTGAAGACGCCCAACATCGACCGGCTGGCGGCGCGCGGGGTTCGTTTCACCAGGGCCTATGTGCAGTCGCCGGTGTGCGGGTCTTCGCGCATGAGTTTCTACACCGGCCGATACGCCAGTTCGCACGGGGCCACCTGGAACAATATCCCCTTGCGCGTCGGCGAACGCACCCTGGGCGACTATCTTCGGCCACTGGGCGTGCGCACGGCGCTGGTCGGCAAGACCCACATGTATGCCGACAAGGACGGCATGGCCTGGCTGGGGCTGGAACCGGATTCGGTCATCGGGACCCAGGTCGCCCAGTGCGGCTTCGAGCCGTTCGAACGGGACGACGGCCTGCATCCCACCGGCCCCGACGGCGCCTACAACCCGACCCGGCCCCGCTATAACGACTACCTCAGCGAACAGGGTTTCGATACGGAAAATCCCTGGGACGACTGGGCCAATGCGGGTGAAGACGAGGACGGCGGGTTGAAGTCCGGCTGGTTCCTGCGCAACGCCGTGCGCCCGGCGCGGGTTCCCGAGGAGCATTCGGAGACACCCTACATGACGCGGCGCGCGATGGACTTCATCGACGACGCGGCGGGCGGGCCCTGGTGCCTGCATCTGTCCTATATCAAGCCGCACTGGCCCTACATCGTGCCCGCGCCCTATCACGACATGTACGGACCAGGCGATGTTCTTCCCCAGGTGTGCGCCGATGCCGAGAAGGAAGACCCCCATCCGGTGCTGGGCGCCTTCCAGGATGCCCGCGTCTCCAGAACTTTCTCCCGCGAAGAGGTGCGCACCGCGGTCATCCCGGCCTATATGGGGTTGATCAAGCAGATCGACGATCAGATCGGCCTGCTGCTGGATTTCCTGGAGGAACGCGGACTGATGGAGACGACGATGATCGTCTTCACCTCGGATCACGGCGATTACCTGGGCAACCACTGGCTGGGCGAGAAGGACCTGTTTCACGACTGCGTCTCGCGTGTCCCGTTGATCGTCTGCGATCCGCGAAGCACGGCAAACGGCACGCGCAGCACCGCCAACGACGCCCTGGTCGAGGCCATCGACCTTGTGCCCACCTTCCTGGATTTCTTTGCCGGCCCGGCCCAGCCGCACCGGCTGGAAGGACACTCTCTGACGCCGCTGCTGGCCGGCGACACCCCGGCGGACTGGCGCCGCTATGTCGTCAGCGAGACCGATTATTCCATGCTGCCAGCCCGCCGGGCGCTTGGCATCCCTGTTTCGCAGGCGCGGATGACCATGATCGCGACCGAACGCTGGAAATATGTGCATGCGGAAGGGTTTCGCCCGATGCTGTACGACCTGGCCGAAGATCCACAGGAACTGACCGATTTGGGCGCCGACAACAGCCACGAGGCCGTGCGCCGCGAGATGGCCGAGATGCATTTCGAATGGGCCCGGCGGATCAGCCAGCGGGTCACCAAAAGCGACGCCGAGATCGAGGCGATGTCCGGCAAGAACGCGCGACGCGGCATCCTGCTGGGATTCTGGGACGAGTCCGACCTGCCGCCGGAGTTGCGGAAATGACCACCGCGACCGAAAAGCTGCGCGCCCACAGCGAGGAGTTCCGCAAGGACGTCATCGAGGTGACGGACGGCGTCTATGTCGCGATCGGCTATGCAGCCTCGAACGTCACCATGATCGTCGGCTCCGACGGCGTCGTCATCATCGACACGACGGAAAGCACCCGCGCCGCCGCCAACATCCTGGCCGCGTTCCGCAAGATCACCGACTTGCCGGTGAAGGCCATCGTCTATAC
>Ga0056115_1000192_pt1 | contig 30662 bp, 30 predicted proteins | sample WorMetOlspDAHAB1_FD_77007 | JGI IMG/M metagenome (GOLD analysis project Ga0056115, IMG submission 77007) | Marine gutless worms symbiont microbial communities from Max Planck institute for Marine Microbiology, Germany - Olavius sp. DAHAB.1 ...
CAACAGGACCAGGCCGAGGCACAGCGCGAACAGCCCGACGAGACCGGTCTCAGAGGCGACTTCGTAAATCCAATTGTGCGGGTGCGACGGCACGAAAGTTGCCCAATGCGAAGGGACGAGCCGGTCGGCGCCCTCAATAAGATTGATCGTGTTCGGCCCGTGCCCGAACACAGGGCGCTCCCAAATCGCCGCCACCGTGAACGCCCAGATGAACTGTCGATGTCCATCGACCATCCATGTTGGGATCGACCGCTCGTTCCTGTAGTCCTCGTCGATCTCCGGCAACGCGGCGGTCACTGCGACTGCCGACATCAAGCCCGCAACCACCAAACCAACACTGGCGACAACCCGTAACCGGTGCGGCAGTCGTCCGACATATCGAACAGCACCCAGCAGGACGACCGCCGCGGAAAGGCCCAGGATCGCTGCAAGGCTGATGTCCTCGCCATTCAGCCAAATGGACGCCGCCGCCAGAAGCAATATGAGCACCCGTAATGCCTTGCGGACTGTACCGGGACCAGCAGCCCCCCAGAGCGCGACCGGCAGCAGGCAAACCACCGCTGAGGCAAAGCCCTTGAAATTGAGTGCGACCGGATGGTGGATTTCCGATCCCAGCGCAATCAGAAACAGCGCCTCCTCGGCGACATTGACGGCGATGACCACATAGCTCAGCGCCACAAGGCTGGCGACTACCAGTGCGCGTCGGGCCAGATCGAGGGCTTGTCGGTCGCGCATCAGAACCTGTGTTGCGGTCAAGCCGAACAGGACAAACGCCACGGTCCGGGCCCAGGTCTCCAGGGCCTTGGAAGCATGCTCGGATGAGATGACGCCGATCAAGGCGGAAGCGCCTAACAGGCAAAATGCCAGCCCGGTCGGACTGCGAACGCTGTGCACGACAGCCTTCCGGATATCGCTGCGGGTCCATGCAAACAAGACGACCAACACGGCCGGAACCAGAACGACGCCCAGCACGGCCTTGCCGAGGACCGCCGCCGGAACCGCAGCGCCGATGCAAAGCGCCATCACCGCAGCCGCGGGGGCCGGCACGCCGCTCGCCCCGGCCGCGCCTTCTACTCTTCCGGTGGCTATGCTTGGGCCGTCCGCACTCATCTATCGCCGTGCATTCAAGGTCATTCCCGGTCGTCCGGGTGTAGCATCGGGGACAACGGGCCACAACTGCCGCACAGGGCCCGAGCGGTTGCACCGCGGCTTGTGCCCGGCAGCAAAATCGTGTTTTGATCCATGGTCATAGGGCCGGCCGGGGCTGGAGCGTTGCCAGCCTGTCTTTGCGCCGAAATCAGGGCCAACGGAGGAAACAAGGGGAAGCACCCATGGGACGAGTTGCAGTGGTAACCGGTGGCACGCGTGGCATCGGCGCGGCCATCTCGATCGCTCTTCAGGACGCGGGCTACTCGGTCGCCGCGACCTTTGCGGGCAATGTGGAGAAGGCCAACGCTTTCAAGGCGGAAACCGGGATTGGCGTCTATCAGTTCGACGTCGGCGCCTTCGATGCCTGCGTGGAAGGTATCGCCCAGATCGAGAGCGATCTGGGCCCGGTCGAAGTGCTTGTCAACAATGCCGGCATCACACGCGACGGCACGCTGCACCGGATGAGCGACGAAAACTGGAACGCGGTTATCGAAACCAACCTGAACTCTTGCTTCAACATGAGCAGGGCGGTGATCGAAGGCATGCGCGACCGGGGCTTCGGCAGGATCATCAACATCAGCTCGCTCAATGGACAATCGGGCCAGATTGGCCAGACCAACTATTCCGCTGCGAAGGCTGGCATGATCGGTTTTACCAGGGCCCTGGCCAGGGAAAGCGCATCCAAAGGTATTACCGTGAATGCCATCGCCCCCGGATACATCAATACCGAGATGGTCCAGGCGGTTCCGGTCGAAGCCCTGGAGAAGGTGATTGCAGGGATCCCCGTTCGTCGCCTGGGCGAACCCGAGGAGATCGCCCGCTGCGTAACCTTCCTGGCCGCCGACGATGCGGGGTTCATTACCGGTTCAACCCTGTCCGCGAATGGCGGCCAATACATGACCTGACCAGGACCGGGGACAGTTCGCTGCGTGAAACGGGGTGCCGACAGGCACCCCGTTTGCGTGCGGGCATGAAAGTGCCGCAGCCGAAGCGAAAAGCTCTTGGGACGACACCATGACCGACGCATTCATCGGACCGAAACCGGGGGTTGGCGTCGTCGTGCGAAAAAGCACGCCCGATGGAGACCGGGTCCTTCTGGTCCGGCGCGCGAAACCCCCGCACGCAGGAAAGTGGAGCCTGCCGGGCGGACATCAGGAGTTGGGTGAAACCGTGCGTGAAACAGCGGCGCGAGAAGTCTATGAGGAGACCGGATTGACCGTCACCGTCGCCGAGTTCCTGGACGTCATCGACGCCATCACGCCAGATGGCGAGGGTGGTACCGCCTATCACTATACACTGATCGATTTTGCCGCCGACTGGGTGTCGGGCGAGCCGGTCGCCGCGTCCGACGCCGCCGAAGTGACCTGGGCGGATCCAGGAAACCTGGCCGAATTCGCCCTGTGGCGCGAGACCCTGCGCGTCATCGGCCTCGCTTTTGCGCCAAGGACGGAGCGAGACCCTTGAGCCGGGATCGTTCCGAAGCGATGGCCACCTTGATCGGCGGCAGCGCGGTTGCGATGTGGGGCAGCCTCGCCCTTTTGACGACCTGGACCGGGCAAGTTCCGCCGTTCCAGCTCGTCGCGATGTCCTTTGCGATCGCCTTCCTTCTCGCCCTGGGAAAATGGGGGGTCCGACGAGAAGCGTTGCGGACCCATCTGCGGCACCCCGCGCCGGTTTGGGCGGTGGGCCTGGGCGGGTTGTTCGGCTATCACTTTCTTTATTTCGTCGCCCTGCGTAACGCGCCACCCGCAGAAGCCAGTCTGATAGCGTATCTTTGGCCCTTGCTGATCGTTCTGTTCTCCGCGTTGCTGCCGGGCGAACGTCTGCGCTGGTACCACGTTGCAGGTGCGGCAACGGGCCTGGGAGGATGCATCGTTCTCATTGGCGGCGGCGGAACGCTCGAGTTCGCGAAAACGCACATGGTTGGCTATCTCGCGGCGATGGCAGCCGCGCTGTTCTGGTCGAGTTATTCCGTCCTTTCCCGCCGATTCGGTAGTCTTCCAACAGATACGGTCGGCTGGTTCTGCGCCGGCAGCGCGGTACTCGGGCTGATGTGTCACATCCTGTTTGAACAGACGGTCTGGCCGGACGGGGCGGGCCAATGGCTTGCCGTACTGGGCTTGGGACTGGGCCCTGTCGGGCTGGCGTTTTTCGTTTGGGACATCGGGGTCAAACGCGGCAACATCAAAGTTCTAGGCGCCATGTCGTACGGAGCGCCGCTGATTTCCACGCTCGCGCTGGTGGCGTTCGGCAAGGCCGAGCCGACACCAACACTGGGGTTTGCCTGTATCGCGATCGTCGGCGGTGCCGTCCTGGCGGCAAAGGACATGTTCCGCCGCCCTGTTGCCGCATGAATTTCTTTGCAGGGACATACCTGCTGCCACCGGTTTCCTTGGTGGTTCTTTTGTCCATCGCACTGCTTTGGCTGGCGCGAGGCTTGCCTCGCAAGACACGTCGCCGGACACGCAGCCTCTGCGTTGCGCTGGGCGCGGTCGGTTTGCTTGCGACGCTGCCGGTCACTCCCAAGCTATTGTCATGGCCGCTCAGGAGCCTCGTCCCCGGTTGGGAAGAAGAGAACCGCCCACCCGTGGCCGCTGTGGTCGTTCCAACGGGCGAGTCGTTCGCCGACCCCACCGGTCGCCTTTGGCCGTCAAGCTCAACCGTGCGCCGCACGACAGTGGGGGCGGCGCTGGCCAAGGAAACAGGTTTGCCGTTGCTGGTGACCGGCGGTTCACCGTTGAACGAGCCTATCTCCGAAGCTGCGCTGGTGGTCGACCTGCTGAACCTGGACCACAGCACATTGCTGCTGGACACAACGGCCAGAAATACGCACGAAAACGCCCTGGCTGTCGCCCGGCTGCTGGATGCACAGGCCATCCGAAGCGTTGTCGTCGTGACGGACGGCATCCACATTACGCGCATGTCTGCATCGCTGCGGGCTGCAGGCATCCGGCCCTACGGCCATACCTTGAAGCTGCATCTGGACGCGCCCATCGAAGCAATGGACTTCGTGCCAAGCAATCGGGGACTGGGATACCTGCGCCAGATCGCGTCGGGCTATACGGGCGTACTGTACTATCTCGCCAGGGGCCGTTTCTCCATTGGTGACCTGCTGGGAACCACCCGGATCGACAGCCCTGACCCGCCCGCCGACTAGACTTGGCATTGCGCCAGGATAGCGAGGTGACGCTGGAAACCTGTTGCCGGGAACGCCACCTGATGGTCAGGCAGAACCGGGACGATCATGTCCGTTGCGACAGGAAACGGGAAACGCAGATGTCCGGCAGTGCAGCAGACACGGGACTTCGCACGGTGGTGTTCGGTCTCGGGTCCATGGGCGGCGGCATGGCCCTGCCCGATCGGGACTGAGGGCGACCGCCCGTCATGCTGTGTCCTTGGCCGATGCTGCCCTGGGCGTCGGTCGCCAATCGGGTGGCGCCAGCTCGAAACCGTCGAACAGGAAGCCCGGCGAGACGGTGCAGCCGACCAGCGTCCAATCGCCCAGGCTTTCGGCCGTCTGCCAGTGTCCAGCCGGAACCAGGACCTGGGGCCGCTCGCCGGCCCTGAGGTTGGGGCCCAGCCGCACCGCGGACGCATCATGGCCGTTGGGCGAAACCGTCAGCACCAGCGGACCGCCGGCATACCAGTGCCAGATCTCGTCCGCGTCCGTAACCCGGTGCCAGTGCGAGTATTCGCCCGCCTTCAGCAGGAAATAGATTGCCGTGCCGGCGCCGCGCCCGCCGTCCGCCGGCTGTTGTCGATACGTCTCGACATACCAGCCCCCTTCCGGATGCGGGTCCAGTCCCAGCAGGGCGACGACCTCGTCCGCTGTCATCACGGGTTCCGCGGAACCGTCGCCTGCATGGACGGCCGCTCGGAGAACCGCGCGTACCAGGCCGCGAGCCTCGGGTGCTTTTCCCGCCAGTCCAGATCGGGAAAGCGGAAGTCCCGGTAGCCCAAGGCGCAACCCGCGGCGATGACGCCGACGGTCAACCGGTCGTCCAGCATGTCCGCGTCGTCCTCCAGCGAATCCAGCGCCGCGTCGACCGTGGCCTGCTGTCGGTCGATCCAGCCTTCGGACTGCTGCGGCGGATCGCGCCGGCTTTCCAAAAGCTGCAGGACCGAAGCATCCAGGATGCCGTCAGCCAGGGCTTCCAGCCTCCGCGCGGCCCAGCGCTCCGGTCCTTCGGGCGGCAGAAACAGCCCCTTGCAGTGGGCCTTGTTCAGGTATTCGCAAATCACCGGCGAATCGAACAGGACCGTGCCGTCGTCCAGTTCCAGCGCCGGCACCTTGCCCAGGGGATTGACCGCGCGATAAGCGCCCTTGTCACCCCAGACATCGGTGCTGACCAGGTCCAACGCATCGGAGACGCCGGCCTCGTGCGCCAGAACCATAACCTTGCGGACGTAGGGCGAGGCCGGGGAAAAGCGCAGCCGCATCAGATCGCATCCTTATCAATGGTCGTATTTGGCACGTGCAGGTTCGAGAACATAGGCGTGGCGGCGCGTCGGGGCCAGAGCGGTTTTGGGCATTGGCACCCCCCCGAAGCGCAGCGTTATGGTTAATGTATCATTGCGCGCCAGATCGGCCAAAGGATTAGCCTGTAAAGGCTTTTTCCGTATAGAGTGGCGCCCATGTGGACTGACGTAATCGATCTGAACGACTTCTACAGGTCGCGGCTGGGGAAAGTGGCCCGGCGCGCCGTTCAGGATGAGGTCCGGTCTGTCTGGCCGGACGTACGCGGCATGACGGTGGCCGGTCTGGGTTATGCAACGCCCTACCTGTCTCAGTTCGCCGACGAGGCCGAACGGGTGGTCGCGGTGATGCCGGCGCACCAGGGCGTCACCCACTGGCCCCGGGAGGCGCCCAACCTGGCGACGCTGGCCGACGATGCGGAACTGCCCTTTGCAGACCTGTCAGTCGACCGGCTGCTGCTGGTCCATGCGCTGGAATGTTCCGAGCAACTCCGGCCGATGATGCGCGAAGCCTGGCGGGTCCTGTCGGGCAGCGGGCGTTTGCTTGTGGTCGTGCCCAGCCGGCGCGGGTTCTGGGCCCGTTATGACGGCACCCCGTTTGGGCACGGTTATCCCTACAGCCAGGCACAGCTGAAACGGGTGATGCGCGACTGCATGTTTTCGCCGACCCAGACCTCGCGGGCGCTCTACATTCCGCCGGTGCGGTCTCGATTCCTGCTGCATTCGGCCCAGACGGTCGAGCGGTTGGGCCACCGCTGGTTCGCGACCTTCGGCGGCGTCAACCTGATCGAAGCATCAAAACAGATCTACGCCGCCACGCCGGCTCCGGCCCGCAAGGCCGCGCCGCGCCGCCTGGTGGTGCTGCCCGGTCGCCCGTCAGCGGCCCGGGTCGGGCAGAAGCGGATCACGCCGAAAGACCCAGCGACGTAAAGCCCCTCTCCCCGGCGGGGAGAGGGGTTGGGGCGAGAGGTTCCGGTCTTTGCCGAGGGGCTACCGGTTCATCCGGTTGTCGATCAGGTCGTCGACCACCGCTGGGTCGGCCAGCGTGGAGGTGTCGCCCAGCGCGCCGTATTCGTTCTCCGCGATCTTGCGCAGGATCCGGCGCATGATCTTTCCCGAACGGGTTTTCGGCAGACCAGGCGCCCACTGGATCAGGTCGGGGCTGGCGATCGGGCCGATCTCCTTGCGCACCCACTGGACCAGCTCCTTGCGCAGCTCCTCGCTGGGTTCCTCGCCCACATTCAAGGTCACATAAGCATAGATCCCCTGCCCCTTGATGTCGTGCGGATAGCCCACGACGGCCGCCTCGGCGACGCTGTGATGGGCCACCAAGGCGCTTTCCACCTCGGCCGTTCCCATCCGGTGGCCGGAGACGTTGATCACGTCGTCCACCCGCCCGGTGATCCAGTAGTATCCGTCCTCGTCCCGCCGCGCGCCGTCGCCGGTGAAGTAACGGCCCGGATAGGTCGAGAAGTAGGTCTGGATAAACCGTTCGTGGTCGCCATAGACGGTCCGCATCTGGCCCGGCCAGGATTCGGCGATGCAGAGGTTGCCTTCGCAGGCGCCGGTCAGTTCCACGCCTTCGTTATCAACCATCTGCGGTACAACGCCGAAGAAAGGCCGGGTGGCCGAGCCCGGTTTCAGGTCGGTGGCGCCCGGCAGCGGCGTGATCAGAATCCCGCCGGTTTCGGTCTGCCACCAGGTATCGACGATCGGGCAGCGTTTGTCGCCGACGACGTCGTAGTACCAGGCCCAGGCCTCCGGGTTGATCGGCTCGCCAACGGTTCCCAGCAGGCGCAGCGACTGGCGGCTGGTCTTGGTCACCGGCTCGTCGCCCTCGCGCATCAGGGCGCGGATCGCGGTCGGCGCGGTATAGAAGATGTTGACGTTGTGCTTGTCGCAGACCTCCCAGAACCTGGACATGCTGGGATAGTTCGGCACGCCTTCGAACATCAGCGTGGTCGCGCCGTTGGCCAGCGGCCCGTAGACGATGTAGCTGTGGCCCGTGACCCACCCCACATCGGCGGTGCACCAGTAAATGTCACCGTCGTGATAGTCGAAGACGTACTGATGGGTCATTGCCGCATAGACCAGATAGCCGCCACTGGTGTGCAGGACGCCCTTGGGCTTGCCGGTCGATCCGGAGGTGTAAAGGATGAACAGCGGATCTTCGGCGCCCATTTCCTCAGGTTCGCAGTCCGCATCGGCCGCCCCGACCGCCTCGTGATACCAGACGTCGCGGCTGTCATCCCACGGAACGTCGGCTCCGGTGTGTTTGACAACCAGCACCTTCTTGCAGCAGGCCGTGTCCGGGTTCGACAGCGCCGCGTCCGCGTTCTTTTTCAAGGGCACCGTACGCCCGCCGCGGCGGCCTTCGTCGGACGTGATCATGAAGCTGGAATCCGCGTCGTGAACACGGCCGGCCAGCGCGTCGGGCGAGAAGCCGCCGAACACTACCGAATGGACCGCTCCGATCCGGGCACAGGCCAGCATGGCGACCGCCGCCTCGGGGATCATCGGCAGATAGATCGTGACCCGGTCGCCCTTCTTGACGCCAAGGTCCCGCATGGCGCTGCCCAGCCGGCAGACCTGCTCGTGCAGTTCGCGGTAGGTGATCTTCTTGTCGACGGACGGGTCGTCGCCTTCCCAGATGATGGCGACCTGGTCGCCCCGGGTCGCCAGATGGCGGTCCAGGCAGTTGGCGGCCACGTTCAGCGTGCCGTCCTCGAACCACTTGATCGAGACGTTGCCTGGGCCGAAATCCACGTTCTTCACGGTCGTGAAAGGCTTGATCCAGTCGACGCGCTTGCCGTGTTCGGCCCAAAAACGATCGGGATCCTGAACCGACTGCCGGTACATGGAAAGATAGGTGTCATCGTCCGCAAACGCCCGTTCTTTCCAGGCATCGGGCACGGGGTATAGCTCTTCGTGCATGGCCGGACTGATCCTCCCTGTGCTGCACTTTGTGTGACTTTGGGCGGTCAGTGCACCCCTGCCTGGCCGCAGTTGCCGGCATAATGGTCAAAAAGCCGTCAAATCTCAAGCCGATGCGCCGATCTGCCGCCCGGAGCGCAGACAACGACCGCGCCCCGCTCGATCGCCACCGGATACGGCGTCAGATGCGCACCGACACAGGGCCCTGAGACGCACCGGCCGTCATCGGGCAGAAACCGGGCGCCGTGGGTCCTGCACAGCAGGAATCGCCCATCGCGTGTGAAAAACCGGTCCTCTACAATATTTAGTGGCGTGCCCACATGCGGGCAGGCATTGACGTAGCCGGCCACGGCGTCGCCGGATCGGACCACGAAAATCTCCACCGGCCCCTCCGGACCGGGCACCTGGAAACCGCGCGCCGTGCCTTCGGGGATCTCATGCAAATGGCAGAGTTCATGCGTCACGGCTGCCACCAGGCACAGCGACGTCAGGCGTCCGTCTCGCCCATTTTGCAGATTTTCTTCCAGGATTTTGCATCGATGGGCATCACCGAAAGCCGCGTGTGCCGCACCAGCAGCAACTCGGCAAGGCTGGGCTCGGCCTTGATCTCGGCCAGGGTCACGGGGCGGGCGAACGGCCGGACGGCCTTGAAATCCACCATGCCGAAGCGGCCCGACGCGTCGGTATGGTCGGGATAATACTCCTTCACCACCTCGACAACGCCGACAATGCGTTTCTCGTTCACCGAGTGATAGAAAAAGGCCAAATCACCGATCTTCATGGCCTTCATGTTGTTGGAGGCCTGATGGTTGCGGACGCCATCCCAGTGGGTGGTGCCGTCGCGCACCTGATCGTCCCAGGACCACGTGTTCGGTTCCGATTTGACCAGCCAGTAGGCCATGCCTCTCCGCTCCCCTCGTTTCTTGTCGCGCAATCGCCGCCGCGGTTCTAACGCGTCCTAGCCGATCACGCCATCGCCGAACTCGGCGGTGAAAGGCCGGCTCAGCAGTTTCTCCAGCGTCGCATCGATCGCCGCCCCTTGGGCCACCACCTGAAAGACCGCGTCGCAAATCGGCAGATCCAGGTCGCCGGCGCCGGCGGTCGACATCACCGCCTGCGCCGTTGCGACGCCCTCGGTCACGGACCGGCGCGTCTTGAGGATGTCGTCCAGGCTGCGCCCTTCGCCCAGCGCCACGCCCAGCGAGTAGTTGCGGCTTTGCATGCTGGAACAGGTCAGGATCAGATCGCCCAGGCCGGACAGCCCCAGGAACGTCTCGCGCCGGGCGCCGCGGGCCACGCCCAGCCTGACCAGTTCCGGCAGACCACGGGTGATCATGGCGGCGCGGGCGTTCTCGCCCAGGCCGTGTCCCAGCACGATGCCGCCGGCAATCGCCAGAACGTTCTTCAACGCGCCGCCGACCTGCGCCCCGATAACGTCGTCGGTCGTGTAAGTCCTGAACCGCGGGAGGCCCACCGCGCCGACGATCGCCTGCGCGGCCGTGTCGGTCGCGGCGGCGACGGTAACGGCCGTCGGCAGGCCGCGCGCCACCTCGCCGGCGAAGGTCGGCCCAGAAAGCACGACCGGCTTGGCAGCGGGACAGGCTTCGGCCAGCACCTCGCTCATCAAGAGACCGGTCTTCAACTCGATCCCTTTGGCGCAGAGCGCGACCGACAGCCCCGGACCGAAGTGGGCCGCCATCGCTCCCGCGACCTGGCGCAGCGCCTGGGCCGGGACGGCCAGCAGAACGGCATCGGCATCCGCTAGCGCGGATTGGAGCTCCGTTGTCGCCTGGATCCCCTGCTCCAGCGGCAGGCCCGGAAGGTAACGCCGGTTGCCGCGCCCGGCGGAAATGTCGTCGACCAGGCCGGCGTCCCGGGCCCACAGCCGGACCTCATTGCCGGCGCGCCGGGCGACGCAGGCCAGCGCCGTTCCCCAGGCGCCGGCGCCGACGACGGCAACTTTCATTTGAGACATCGGAGCCCTCTCACCCCAGAGGAGAGGGGCTTTTGGTCCCTTCTCCCCCGGGGGGAGAAGGTGGCCCGAAGGGCCGGATGAGGGGGTTCGGGTGCCTGATAGGACACCATCCTAACCCCCCTGCGGCAGGGAGAAGTTGAAGGCGATCGAAATCCGCTCGCCGGCGCCGCGGTAGGGTCGCACGCAGTGGCTCAGCCAGGCCGGGAACATCAGCATGGTGCCGGCCTGGGGCCGGATCAGCTCGGACGCCCCGACCGACAGTCTGCCCGGCACGTTTACCGCCAGGTGCGGTGCGTACATGGCAGGCGCGACGCCGCGCGGGTCCTGAAGTTCGAACTCGCCGCCCAGCGCAGGGTCGGCTCCGGCGCCGCCGTCGTCCACGTAATAGGCGCCCGACCAGTAGCTGCCGGGATGGGTGTGAAACTCGTTGCCGTGATCGGGACCGTTGACGTTGGCCCAGGCGTTTACGACCCAGTGGACGTTTGCCGGCCGCCCGGTGCGATCGCAGGTCAGGTGATCGGCCAACTGGCGCGCCGTCGACAGCAGCGCCGCCCCTGCCTGGCCGCCCCATTCGGCGAAATCCCAGTCGGACTGCCAGCCTCCCCTGTTGGAGTGATCGGTCGAGGCGCTGGCGCCCATGCGCACGCGAATCGTCTCGGCCAGACGACGGTTCAGGTCAGCGGCGTCGGGCAAGCGCATGACCGCCAGGGGGGTCGCGAAATACGGCCGAACTTCGACATTTGCCGACGGCTTCTGGTCCTTCGTTGTCATCTTCATCCGTCTCCGGCCGCCGCACCCGATGGAACTGTCAATCCAGCGCCGCGGTCTCGTCAAGCGGCCAACGCGGCCGCGGCTTGAATTCCCATCCGTCGACGCCGCCGCGCCGCAATCGCTCGACGCCGGCCCAGGCGATCATCACGGCATTGTCCGTGCACAAGTCGGGCGGCGGCGCAGCGAATCCGAATTCCGCCGCGCCCGCGGCGTTTTCCAGCACGGCGCGCACCGTGCTGTTCGCAGCGACGCCGCCGGCGACAACCAACGTCCCGCCGGGCCCGTACGCCGACTGGAACCGCGCCATCGCCCGGGAACACCGGTCCGCCAGCACGTCGGCCACCGCGGTCTGGAATGCCGCTGCAAGATCCGCCACGTCCGCCGGCGGCAAAGGGTCGATCAGCCGCTCGACGGTCTTGCGCACCGCCGTCTTCAGGCCGGAAAAGGAGAAGTCGCAGTTGTTCCGGCCTTTCATCGGACGCGGCAGCGCAAACCGATCCGGATCCGTCGCCGCGGCCGCAGCCCGCTCGACTTCCGGACCGCCGGGATAGCCAAGTCCCAGCAACTTGGCGGTCTTGTCGAAGGCCTCGCCGACCGCATCATCGACCGTGGTCCCGTACAGACGGTACCGACCGACGCCTTCAACCGCGACAAGCTGGCAATGGCCGCCGGAGACCAGCAGCAACAGATACGGAAAATCGCACCCGTCGGTCAGGCGGGCCGTCAAGGCGTGGCCTTCCAGATGGTTGATCGCAAGGAACGGCAGCCCGCGCGCAAAGGCGATCGCCTTGCCGGTCATGACGCCAACCATGACGCCGCCGATCAAACCGGGCCCTCCGGTTGCGGCGACGCCATCCAGATCGCCGAACCCGACGCCGGCCTGTTCCATGGCCCCGGCGACCAGGCCGTCCAGGGTCTCCAGGTGGCTGCGTGCTGCTATCTCCGGGACGACGCCGCCATAGGGGCGGTGTTCGTCCAACTGGCTCAGCACCAGATTGGCACGCACCCTTCCATCGCCGTCGACGACAGCCGCCGCGGTTTCGTCGCAGGAGGTCTCGATTCCAAGAACCAGCATAAGGCGGCGTTGTAGCGGCTGGGGCGATTGCCGCCAAGGGGCGCAAAGCTCTTCCGACAGCGGCGCGCGCGCGTTACAACCCGGTCTATGAATCGTTCGACGATCCGCATCGGGACCCGGGGGTCGCCGTTGGCGCTGGTCCAGGCTCGCATGGTGCAATCCCTGCTGCAGGACGCGCAGCCGGACCTGGAAACCGAAATCGTCATCATCAAGACGACAGGCGATATGGTGCGCGACCGGCCGCTGGCCGAAATCGGCGGCAAGGGTCTGTTCACGAAGGAACTGGACGCCGCCCTTCTCGCGGGCGACATCTCCTGCGCCGTCCACTCGATGAAAGACATGGAGACAGCGCTGGCCCAGGGCATCGCGGTGGGCGCGGTCCTGCCCCGGGAAGATCCGCGCGACGCTTTTCTGTCGCCGGTCGCCGAAAGCATCGACGACCTGCCGGAAGGCGCCGTGGTCGGCACAACGTCGCTGAGGCGCCAGGCGCAGATCCTTGGCCGACGGGCCGACCTGTCGGTCGTGACCTTCCGGGGCAATGTGGACACCCGCCTGAAGAAACTGGAGGCCGGCGACGTGCAGGCAACGATGCTGGCGATGGCCGGTCTGAACCGCCTGGGCCGCGACGATACCGGCGCCGTTCCGCTGGAACCCGAGGAAATGCTGCCGGCCGCGGCTCAGGGGGCCGTTGCGGTGACCGTGAAGTCCGGCGACGACGCCATGGCGGAAACCGTCGCGGTGTTGGACGACGACGTCACCAATACTTGCGTGACGGCGGAGCGCGCCTTTCTCGCCGTCCTTGACGGCACCTGCAAGACGCCCATTGCCGCCCTGGCCCGGCCGGATGGCGAAGACCGCATTCGCCTGCGCGGCCTGGTCGCGACGCCCGACGGCAAAACCATGCGCGACGGGTCCCGCACGGGGGACGCCCGGGAAATCGCCGACGCCGCGCGCGCACTGGGCGCCGAACTAAAGGCGGCCATGGGCGACGACATGCCGCGCTGAAGGGAACCGACCGGTGAGCGATCGCATAATCCACTGGATCCTGCTGCCGTGACCGGAGCGCGTCCGCATATCCTGATCACGCGCCCGAAGGACGATGCCGAGGTGCTGGCGGCCGATCTCAAAAAGCGGGGCTTCACGCCACTGATCGCGCCGATGCTGTCGATCAAGCCGATCGCCGACGCCGAACTGGTGACCCGGGGAATCCAGGGTGTCCTGTTCACGTCGTCCAACGGGGTGCGCGCCTTCGCTGCGCGCAGCGACCGTCGTGGCGTAACGGTCTGGTGTGTCGGCGCGGCAACCGCGGCAACCGCCCGCCAGACCGGTTTCCACGACGTCCGCACCGCCGCCGGCAACGTCGAAGAGCTTGCCAGGCTGGTGATCGACAACGTCAAACCCAGCGAGGGCGCCCTGCTGCACGCCGCCGGCAGCACGGTCGCAGGCGACCTGGCCGGGGTGCTGTCCAAAGCAGGGTTCATCATCGATCGCGCCATCCTCTACGAGGCCGTCCCGGCCACAGTGCTGCCAGAGGAGGCCGCCGAGGCCCTGGTTGCGCGAACCGTCCGCGCGGTCCTGTTTTTTTCTCCCCGCACCGCTGAGACCTTTGTTAGGCTTGTTGAGGAGGCTGGACTTGCGGATGCCTGTCGCAGCGTCGATGCGGTGTGCCTCAGCGAGGCGGTGGCGGAAACCGTGCGACGCCTCGGATGGGCAAGAATCGTCGCGTCCGAGCAACCGAGTCAGCCCGCGCTGCTGGCGGCTTCCGACCTGGCCGTCAATCGCCGCAAAGGAGCACCATGAGCGACAGCGAGTCCCCGGAAACACCTGGCGGCACACCGCTGCCCGACGCCAATGCCGTCATCGCCGCCTTCGGCGGTATCAGGCCGATGGCGACCCAGATGGGCATAGCGGTCAGTACCGTTCAGGGCTGGAAAATGCGCAACGCCATCCCGGAAAGCCGCTGGGCCGATGTGGAGGCGGCGGCAAGCGCCCTGGGGATCGATCTGGCGTCGTTATCGCGGGCGCCGGCCGACGGCCACGGCGCAACCGACGAAGAGGCGGACAAGGCGCCCGAACCGGAAGCCGCGCCGGATTCCGAAGGCGGCCCGGCCTCGGAAGCCGATGAAGACCAGAAAGATCAGGGTCCCGCCCGGGACCTGGCGCAGCCCGGCGCCCCGCCAGGCATGGATCTGCCGCCGCTGAACGGACGCCGCCGCGGCAGCGCCATCGTCGCCTGGTCGGCGCTGCTGATCGGCCTGATCGCGCTGGTGGCGATCGTTGCCCGGCCGATCTGGGCGCCGTTCGTGCAGCCGTTCGTAGAACCGGTCGTCGAAGCCTACCTGCCGAAGATCGAACCAACCGAGCCGCCGGCGGCCTCGGTTTCGACGGTGGGCGAGGCCGAAATCGCCGAACTGGCGACGCGCGTGGGGGGCCTGGAAACCAAGATAGACAATCTTGTCCGCCTGCAGGAAGACATCACCCGCCTGGACACCCGCATCAAGGGCCTGGCCGACCGGCCCGCGCCGGAAGGCGGCGTTGCGGCCGAAGACATTGCGCCGCTGGCCGAGAGGCTCGCCGCGCTTGACGGGCGCCTTGCCGAGGCAGAAGCGAAGCTTGGCGACACTGTCTCCAATACGGCCTTCTCCCAGCGCATGGGCGAGCTTGGCCAAAGCCTGAAGACCCTGTCTGACAGCGTCGAAACCGTGCGCGGCCTGGCGGCGAATGCGGGCAGCGCCCTGAACTCAATCGAAAGCGACGTCACCGCAGTCAATGCGCGGCTCAACGACATCGCCAACCGGCCGGTCCAGTCCGGCGCCCGGGCTGCGGCGGTGGTGCTGGCGGTCGGCCAGCTCGAAGCCGCGGTCACGGCCGGCGCTCCCTACAAGGGCGCGCTTGACCATCTCGCCCGCCTGGTCGGCGACGACGCCGGGTTCGCCGGGCCCATGGCGGCGCTGTCCGCCCGGGCCGCCCAGGGACTGCCGACCCGGACCGAGCTGACGCGCCGGTTTGCGCGGCTGGCGCCCCAGGCGACCCGGACCGCGAAGCTGGAAGCCGCGGACGGTTGGCTGGACAAGACCATGGCCCGGGTTTCCGGGCTGGTGACCGTGCGCCGCGTCGACGGCGAACCCACGGGGCCGGCCGCGCCGGTGACGAAGGCGGAACGGGCGTTGGACGAAGACGACCTTGCCGCGGCGGTTGCGGCGCTGAAAGGGCTGGACGGACCGATCGCCGCCTGGGTCCAGGACGCCGACGCGCGCCTGGCGGCCGAACAGGCGCTGGCCACTTTGCGTGGGCTGGCGATTGACCGGCTCAGTGCCGCGGAGGCAGAGCTTGCCGCGGAGGCTACCCAATGATGCGGCTGCTGATCGTTCTGTTGACCCTGATCGGCATCGCCGCCGCGACCGTCGGCGCGGTCTGGCTGGCCGAAAACCCCGGCGAGGTTTCCGTCCAATGGCAGGGCTGGAACATCTCGGTTTCCGTTGGCGTGTTTGTCGGACTGTTGGTCGTGCTGTTTGCGCTGGTCGCAATTCTCTGGCGGGTGCTGCGCGGCATCCTGACCTCGCCCGGCCGGCTGGTCGGCTACTACCGGCACCGCCGGCACGAGGCGGGCAACCTGGCGCTGTTGCAGGGCATGGCCGCGGTCGCGATCCAGGACCGGCGCGAGGCGCTGCGCCAGGCCAAGATCGCCCGGGACAAGCTGGGCGACCCGGTTCATGCCGCCCAACTCTCGGCCCAGGCGGCGCTGTTGACCGGCGACCGCGACACCGCGCGGCGCCATTTCGAGACCCTGTCCAACAAACACCAGACCACCGTGGTCGGCCTGATGGGCCTGATGAGCCTGGCGCTGGAAGACGGCGATCGCAAGACGGCCCTGGCCCATGCCGAACGCGCCTACCGGCTGCGTTCTGACCTGCAGTCCGTGGCGCAGCAGCTTCTGGACCTGCAGATCGCGGAGGGCAAGTGGGCCGACGCCGTCGGCGTGCTGGAAGAGGCCATGAAGGTGGGCACCATCGACAAGGCGGAGGGCCGCGGCCGCATGGCCGTGTTCCAGCTTATGCTGGCGGCCCAGGCGCGCGACGAAAGCCGCGGAACGGCGGCTTTGAACCACGCCAAGCGCGCCCACGCGGCCGACCCGTCGCTGGTTCCGGCAACGATCGCCTATGCCCGCCAGCTGCGCCACGAGGGCAAGCAGCGCAAGGCCACGGGCCTGATCGAACAGGCCTGGCGAACCGCTCCCCATCCCGACCTTGCCCAGACCTATCTGGAGCTGGCCCCGCCGGGCACCTCCAACCTGGACCAGGTCAAGCGCGTGCAAAAGCTGGTCTCCGGCGCGCCGAACGCGCCGGAAAGCCGCATTGCGCTGGCCCGCGCCGCGCTGGCCGCGGACCTGTGGGGCGAAGCGCGCAGCCAGCTGGACGTGCTGGCCGGGGACGAGCCGACGGCCACGGTCTGCCGCCTGATGGCCGACCTGGAGCTGGCCGAACACGGGGACAGCCGCAGCGCCGCAGACTGGCTGACCCGAGCGGCCAACGCGCCGGTGGACCCGGCCTGGGTGTGCGAACGCTGCGGCGCCGTCGCGCCCGACTGGGAGGCCCATTGCGGCAACTGCGGCGCCTTCGACACCATCGGCTGGCGCACCCCGCCGCGGGTGGTCCGGCTGGACCCGCACGCCGCCTTGCCGGCGGCCACGGAAGCCGAGACGGAAGAACACGCCCCGCCGCCGGTTCCCGCACCGCAGGGCGCCGCCCAGTCGCCGCTGGCGGCGGACGCTTAGGCGCGTTCACTGGGCGCGGCATCAGCCACGCCCCCGTCGACCCCCCTCATGGCTCGAGAAAACCGCGAAGCGGTCGTCTCGACGCATCCGGCTGCCACCCGCACCGCCCACACGCATCTCTTGCAAAAACCGGGTTTAACCAATACAGTCCGCGCCGTTTCGAAGGGGCGAATCGCAGTGTCGCCGCTTCCCCAGGGCCGCCTTAGCTCAGTTGGTAGAGCATCGCATTCGTAATGCGGGGGTCGCGTGTTCGAGTCACGCAGGCGGCACCATCGCACCACTCCCTTCGTTCGATCGAACCCGCGCATTCTGCGTGCCGAATCCGCTATTTGCCGCCCGCGCGAGGCGAACATTTGCCCTTTGTTTACCACCTCTTGCGTATGGAAGCGGAACCAGATATCGCCGGCGTCGCCCGACCGGGTGCCGGTGTTCCGCGTCGAACACGAAGGGAAAACCATGACCGTCACGAAGACTCAACTCGCCGACGCCTATTCCACCGCCCTGAACAAGCAGCTTGGCGCGGAATGGGGAACCAAGTTCAGCCGCAAGGATGCCAACAACCTGATGGACATCCTGTGGCCGGTGGTCTCCGACCTTGCGCTGAAGGACACCAAGAAGGCGACGCCGGGCAGCGTGCCGATGGGGCCGCTGGGGCGCCTGAAGATGCGATACAAGGCGGCCACCCAGGCGCGCAAGGGCACCAATCCGTTCACCGGCGAACAGATGATGTTCAAGGCCAAGCCCGCGACGCTGCAGCCGCGCTTCACCGCCGGCAAGCCGCTGAAGGACGCAGCGGCCAAGTACTCCAAGTCGAAGCTGAAGTAACCCCTTCCCAACACCGGGACCGGCCGGCACACCGGCCGGCCGCCGATCAAGACCCGACCCCGGCTTCTGCCGGGGTCGTTTCTTTTCCGGTCAGGGCGATCCCGCCAGGGGGTTGAAACAGGCCGAAGCGTGCCCGCCACCACCCGGTTCGATTTCCGGCATATCGGTTCGACAGCGCTCCAACGCGCGAGAACAGCGCGGGGCGAAGGCGCACCCGGGCGGCGGCGCCAACGGGTCCGGCAGTTCCGCCGCCTGGCCCTCCGCCTGCACCTGGCGCCGGCCGGGCACCGGTGCACTGTCGAACAGCAACCGCGAATAGGGATGCCTGGCGGCAGTCAAAAGCTGTTCCGACGTCGCCCGTTCGACGACCTTCCCGAAATACATCACAGCCACCCGGTCGCTGACCGCTTCGACCACCGCAAGGTCGTGGCTGATGAAAACGTAGGTCAGGTTGAACCGGCGTTTCAGCTCGTCCAGCAACGCCAGGACCTGCGCCTGCACCGAGACGTCCAGCGCGGAAACCGGTTCGTCCAGCACCAACAGCTCCGGCTCGGCCGCGAGCGCCCGGGCGATGCCGATGCGCTGCGCCTGGCCGCCCGAAAACTCGTGCGGATAGCGGTCCAGAAACTCCGGCCGGAGATTGACATCGTCCATCAGCGCGGTCATGCGCTCCTCCGCCCGGGCGCCGTGGAGGCCGCGCAGGTGCCTGAGCGGCGCCGACAGGATCTGGCGGATCGTCTTGCGCGGGTTGAGCGAGCTGATCGGGTCCTGGAAGACGTACTGGACCTGCCGGGCGAGAACCGAAAGGCTTTCCCGTCCAGGCCCGAAAAGCGGGTCGCCGCCCAAAAGGATGCGCCCATCCGTCGGCCGGTCGAGGCCGACCAGCAAACGCGCCAGCGTGGACTTGCCGCAGCCGGATTCGCCGACGATTCCCAGAGTCTCGCCGCGCACGACCTGCAGCGACACGCCGCGCACCGCATGCACGGCTGGCTTGGCGCGCCCGGTCCAGGTCCTGCCGCCGCCGAAGCTGCGGACCAGGTCGCGGGCCTCCAGCAGGATGTCGCTCATGCCGGCCTCACATCGCCGGTCAGCGGCTTCAGGCACCGCACCGCGCGGGCCGCGCCGACGGACGCCAGCGCAACATCGCCCTGCCGGCAGGCCTCCTCGGCCAGCGCGCACCGGTCGGCAAAGGCGCAACCGGCGGGCAAACGGTTCAGGGCCGGCGGCAGGCCCGGTATCGCTTCCAGCCGGTGGTCGCGGTCGCCCAGCCTGGGCACGCAGCCGATCAATCGGTGCGTATAAGGGTGGGCCGGGCGCGACAGCACATCTTCCACCGGACCCAGCTCGACGATACGGCCGGCATACATCACCGCGACGCGGTCGCAGATCTCCGAGACCACGCCGAAATCGTGGGTGATGAAAAGCAGGGCCGCATCGTGGTCCCGGCGCAGGTCGTTCATCAGGTTCAGGATCTGCGCCTGGACCGTCACGTCCAACGCCGTGGTCGGTTCGTCGGCGACGATGACGTCCGGGCCGTTGGCCAGCGCCATGGCGATGCCGACCCGCTGGCGCATGCCGCCCGAAAGCTGGTGCGGCAAGGCGTGCGCGCGCCGCGCCGGGTTCGGGATTCGGACCTGCCCCAGAATCCCCACCGCCCGGTCCCAGGCCTGGCGGTAGGGCATGGAGCGGTGCGACAACAGCGCCTCGGCGACCTGATCGCCGACGGGAAACAGTGGGTGCAATGTCGACAGCGGGTCCTGGAACACATAAGCGACGCCGTCGCCGCGCACGGCGCGCAGGGATTCCGCATCCGCCGACAGCAGGTCGCGACCCTGAAACATGACGCGCCCGCCTTCGATCCGGCCGGGCGGCGAGGCGACGAGCCCCAGCAGGGAAAGCGCCGTCACCGACTTGCCCGAACCGGATTCGCCGACCAGGCCCAGACATTCGCGCGGTCCCAGCGTGAAACCGACGTCTTCGACCGCCTTATAAACCTGGTCGCCGAACCGGAAGCGCGTCTTCAGGCTCTCCACTGTCAGCGCACTTCCCTGCTCCGCCGGCCCGGGGCTGGCCGCTTCGGCATCGCGGTCGATCTCGGTCACCGGGGCGGGCCGCGCCAGTGCGCCGGCGCGCAGCCGCGGATCGAGCACGTCGCGGATTCCGTCGCCCAGAAGATTGATGCTCATCACGATGACGAAGATCATCACGCCCGGGATGGTCGAGACATGCGGCGCGGTGATCAGCAGCTTGCGCCCCTCGCCCAGCATCGAGCCGAGATCGGCCTGGGGCGGCTGGGCGCCCAGTCCCAGAAAAGACAATCCCGCGGTCTCCAGGATCATCCAGCCGATCGTCGTCGACATGGTGATGACGATCACCGGCATGACGTTGGGCAGAATCTCGGTCGCGAGAATCGAAAGGCTGCCTTTGCCCGACAGACGCGCCGCGTCGACGAACTCCCGGTGCGCCAGACCCACGGTGACGCCGCGGATGTTGCGAGCGAAGAAGGGAATGTTGACGATCGCGATCGCATAAAGCGCGTTCATCAGGCCGGGGCCCAACACGGCGACGATGGCGAGCGCCAGCAGGATGTACGGAAACGCCATCAGCATATCGATGCCGCGCATCAGGACGTTGTCGGTCCGCCCGCCGAAAAAACCCGAAACAATGCCGATGGCGGACCCAACCACGGCGGCCACCAGGCTTGCTGACACCCCGACCACAAGACTGACGCGCATGCCCCACATAAGGCGGGAAAGAATGTCCCGCCCAAGATGATCCGTGCCCAGGATGTGTCCGTCGGCCAGCGGCCGCAACAGCCGGTTCGCCGGCGCGGTGACGTCCGGATCGGGCAGCGGCAGGAAGGGCGTCGCCAACGCCGCAAGGATCACGATGCCCAGAATGACGGCCCCTGCGGCGGCCAGGTGGTTGCGGGCCAGCAAACCCAGCGGCGACGGGCGCCCTTCGTCCGACGGCGCGAACAGACGGCGGAAAAGAGCAGGCGTCGCCACGGTTCCCTCAGGCCTGGACCCGGGGATCCAGCACATGCTGGACCACGTCGGCCACCAGATTGAACAGCACGTAGCTGGCAGCGACCACCAGCACGCCGCCCTGGACCAGCAGCATGTCGCGCGTCGAAATCGCCTGAACCAGCATCCGGCCGATGCCGGGCCACTGGAAGACCGTCTCGATATAGACCGCGCCGCCCAGGACGAAACCCGCCTGCACGCCGATCACCGGCACGATGCCCACCAGCGCGGCCTTGAACGCGTGCCGGCCGATCACCCGGCGTTCGCGCACGCCCTTCGCCCGGGCGGTGCGGATATAGTCCTGCCGCAACACCTCCAGCATGTTCGAGCGGGTCAGCCGCGCAATGACCCCGGTCGCCACCACCGACAGCGTGACCGCCGGCAACAGCAGGTGTTTCAGAAGATCCGGCAGATCGCCGCCGCCATAGATCGCGTACATGCCGCTGGCCGGCAGCCAGCGCAGCTCGACCGCGAACAGCAGGATCAGCAGCAGGCCAAGCCAGAAAGACGGCACCGAGATGCCGATCAAAACGAAAAACGTCACGAACTTGTCCGCCCACCCGTACTGGCGCACCGCCGAGACGATCCCCGCCAGGAGCCCGAACAGGGAGCACAGAACCAGCGACGCGCCGGCCAGGATCAGCGTGGCGCCGAAACGCTCCAGCACCTCGTCGGCAACGGGCCTGTTGAGGCTGTAGGAACGGCCGAGATCACCCTGCAGAAGGTTGCCGATCCAGATCAGGTACTGCTCGGCCAGCGATTTGTCCAAGCCGAGCTGGCGGTTCAAGCGTTCGACGTTTTCCGGCGTCGCATAGGCGCCGAGGATGGCGATCGCCGGGTCGCCGGGGATCATCGCCATGATCAGGAAGACGATCACCGTCAGCCCGAACAGGACCGGCACGGTCGTCAGCAGGCGTTTCAGAATATAGGCATGCATGGCGCCCCGGCCCGACCGCCTAGGTCCACGTCATCGCGAAACGACGGGGCGGCGACCGGCGCCGCCCCGCTGTCAGAAACACCGTGCGTCCTCAGTTCTTGGCAACGTCGCGCAACAGCAGGAAGAAGGACGGCTCCAGCCGGAAGTTCTCCACCCGGTCGCTGGACACGGCGTTCTGTTTCCAGTTCGCGATGAAGGCCCACGGGGCGTCCTCGTAGACGATCTCCTGCATCTGCTTGTACAGCTTCGCCCGTTCCGCCTGGTCGGTGGCCCGGCGCGCGCCGTCCAGCAGCCTGTCCACCTCCGGATTGGAATAGTAGCCGGAGTTGAAGCCGCCCTTGTCGGGCCATGCCTCGGTGCGCAGCGCCAGATAGGGCAGCGTGTCCGGATCGTTGGTCATCCAGGCCATCTCCGCCATGTCGGCCTTGCCTTCCAGGCCGGGATTGACCTTGCCCAGGAAGGTGTTCCACTCGTAGGTCTCGATTTCGACCTCCAGCCCGACCTTGGCCAGGTCCGCCTGGATCGCCGCGCCCATGGGCACCGGGTCCAGCATGCCGGATCCGCCTTCGGTGACATAGAAGGTCAGTTTGGCGCCTTCGTGGCCCGCCGCCTTGATCAGCTCTCTGGCCTTGTCGGGATCGTAGGGATAGGGCTGCAGCGCGTCGTTGTAGGCCCAGGCAAATGCCGGCGGCGTCGGGCCGGCCGCCACGCGGGCGGTGCCCTGAAGCACATTGTCCACCAGGGCCTTCTTGTCGATGGCGTAGTTCACCGCCTGGCGAACCCGTTTGTCCGCAAACGGGCCCTCCTTGGCGTTCAGGATCAGGAACCAGACATGGGGGCCGGCCTGTTCGTGAACCGCGAAGGCCGCATCGTCCCGGAACTGGGCCACGTTGTCGGGCGGAACTTCCACCATCAGATCGATGCCGCCTGCCAGCATTTCGGCGACGCGCGTGTTGGCGTCCGTGATCGGCCGGTAGACCACGGCCTCCAGGCCCGGCGCGCCGTCCCAATGGTCATCGTTGCGGGTCACCACGACCTTGGCGTTACTCTCCCACTCGGCGAACCGGAACGGGCCGGTCCCGGACGGGTTGCGGCCGAAGTCCTTGCCGTGTTCTTGCACCGCCGCCGGCGAAACGATCAAACCGGTCGGGTAGGCGAGATTGGACAGGAACGGCGCATAGGGCGCGTTCAGCGTGAACCGAACCGTCCCGGCATCGACCGCCTCGACCGTCTCCACCGCGCCGAAGAAGAAGGACAGCGGGAAGGGACCGGTGTCGTGATAGGGGTGGTTCTCGTCCAGCATGCGGTCGAAGTTGAACTTCACCGCCTCGGCGTCGAAGGCCGACCCGTCGTGAAACGAAACGCCCTGGCGCAGCGTGAAGGTGTAGACCGTCCCGTCGTCGCTGATCTCCCAGCTTTCCGCCAGGGCCGGCTCGACCTCCAGGGTTCCGCTTTTGTAGCGGACCAGGCCGTCATAGACGTTCATGAGAATGCGGAAGTCGTTGACCGCGGTCACGGCGTGCGGATCCAGCGACTTGGGCTCGGCGATCTGGCCGACAACCAGCACATTGGGGGGTGTCTGCGCGACGCCCGGTTGAACCCACAGAATCGCAACCGCCAAGGCCATCAGACCCGCGGCTGCCGCATGCAAACGTTTCATTTTTCTGCCTCCCGTTCGGGTGCGGCAATCAGTTTGCCGCACCGCAGACAAAGCCTATCACGCGGCTTTTCGATTTGGATATAGCCGGCCGCAAGGCCCCGAGGACGCAACTAAAGGTCTTGCTATTTGAGGTGTTTATGCGCATATGTTCCGGGTGATGGCTCCACGGCCTTTCCGGTGAGGCCTCTTCCGCTGCGCGGCAGAGTAATTCCCCTAGGTCATTGTGAGAACTCTCGCCCCGGATGAAACGGACTTTGTCCGGGCATTTCAGCAACTTCGGAACCAAGGCAATGACAACAGGCACGGTTAAATTCTTCAACACCACCAAGGGCTACGGATTCATCGCTCCGGACGACGGCTCGAAAGACGTATTCGTACATATCTCGGCGGTCGAGGCTTCCGGCATGGCCGGGCTGCAGGAAGGACAGAAGGTCAACTTCGAGATCCAGCCTGACGCGCGCGGCCCCAAGGCCGTCAATCTTCAAGAGGCCTAACGCCTCGACGTAAGGCGGCTTTCGGGCCGCACACGCGTTTCCCCCGTACGCGCAAGTCGCTTCCCACGGACGCAGTCCGTCGGGGGAAACCTTTTCTTTTTCCGATTGTTTCCAGATGCGCGTGGAAACGGTTCCACCGCGCGTTCCGCACCGGCGCGACCGCATGACGTCCGCCGCTGTGTCTGCATGCGCAGAAAGTTCAAGATTTTGACTAACACTCCCAGTTTTTCCGAACTCGGCGTCGCTGAGCCCCTGTGCCGCGCGCTCGCGGTCAAGGATTATACCCAGCCAACTCCCATCCAGATCCGCGCCATCCCGCTGTTGCTGCAGGGGCGCGACATTCTCGGCTGCGCCCAGACCGGCACCGGCAAGACGGCGGCCTTCGCGGTGCCCGTGCTGCAACACCTGCAAATCTCCAGGCGGCACCGGGGACCCAGGGCGCTGGTCCTGGCGCCGACCCGCGAACTGGCGATCCAGATCGGCGAAGGTTTCAAGGCCTACGGCGCCAACACCAGGCTGCGGCCGGCGGTGATCTTCGGCGGCGTGTCGCAGCGCCGCCAGGTAGAGGCCCTGCGCCGGGGCGCCGACATCATCGTGGCCACTCCCGGACGGCTGCTGGACCTGATGGGGCAGGGCCATATTGTGCTGGACGGCATCCAGCACCTGGTTCTGGACGAAGCCGACCGTATGCTGGACATGGGCTTCATCCGGGACGTCCGGAAGATCGTCGCGGCGTTGCCGCCCCGGCGACAGTCGCTGTTGTTCTCGGCCACCATGCCGGCGGAAGTGGCCACGCTGGCCGCCGATATCCTGCACAAGCCCACCCGCATCAACATCGCGCCGCAGACGGTCGCGGTCGAAGCGATCAGGCAAAGCGTTCATTTCGTCGAGACGCGCGCCAAATCGGGCCTGCTGCGGGACCTGATTGCCGACATGGACGCATCGCGGGTGATCGTCTTTACCCGCACGAAACACCGCGCCAACAAGGTCGCCAATCATCTGGACAGGTCCGGCATCACCGCCGAGGCGATTCACGGCAACAAGTCCCAGGGTGCACGTCAGCGCGCGCTGGAACGGTTCCGAACCGGAACGGTCGGCGTCCTTGTGGCGACGGACATCGCCGCCCGCGGCATCGACGTGGCCGGCGTCACTCACGTCATCAATTACGAGCTGCCCAACGAGCCGGAGAGCTACGTGCACCGGATCGGCCGGACCGCCCACGCCGGCGCGGACGGCACCGCTTTGTCGTTGTGCGACGCCAGCGAATATGCCTATCTGCGCGACATTGAGAAGCTGATCCGCATGTCGATCGCCGTCGACGGCGGCGAGCGGCCGTCGCACCCGGGCCGGGCCAAACCCGCGGCCAAGGGCCGGGGGCGCCCGCCACGCCAGCGGTCGCGCCGGCGGCGCAACGGCAGGGGCGCCGCAAGCGCCGCCTGACCAGAACCCTCGTTTTCATTGGAGTAAGCAGTGGCCCGCAAAACCAATTACAGCTTCGAAAAGCGCCAACGCGAGATCCAAAAGAAGGCCGACAAGGCAGCTAAGGCCGAAGCCAAACGACAGCAAGCCGAGGCCCGCAGGGAAGAGAAGGCGGCACAGGAAACGGATGCCGGGCCGGCCGGCGGGAGTTCAGAAGACGCCGGCCTCTAGCCCGGCCGCGGCCAGCGTTCCCAGTTCCTCGCATTCGGCGATAAACCCGTCCCGCCAGGGACCGCGGCACATCAGCGGTTCGCCGATCGCGCGCCAGCGCAGACCCGTGACGATCGTCTCGATGCCGCGGCGCGTGCCCGTCCCGTCATGGCCGGCGCGGATATAGAGCGCGTAAGGCAGCCCCTGTTTCTTCTCCAGGCAGGGGTAATAGATGCGATCGAAGAAGTCCTTCATGGCGCCGCTCATATAGCCGAGGTTTTCGGTGGTCCCCAGGACGATCGCATCGGCCTGCAGCACGTCTTCGGGGCCGGCCTCCAGCGGGGGTTTGACCGTCACCGACACGTCGTCGATCTCAGGCGCCTGCGCCCCGGCCAGGACGGCGTCCCGCATCGCCCGAGTATTGTCCGAGGGCGCGTGTGCGACGATCAGAAGCCTTTTGGGATCCATCCTGCCTTTCCGGACACTTGCGGCATGGACCCGAGTCTATATCAGGCGGCGCTGCCGGCATATGCGTCCGGACCATGGTCGGCGCCCTGGTTAACCTTTCATTTGCGACTTTCGTTAGCGGGATCGAAACCCGGCCCGTGCGATTTTAGCCCCAGAGAGAACACATGGGTATGTAAGAGCCGTCGAATTGGCCGTCAAATCCGGAGGTCCCGACCAGACCGCCGGGTCAAAGCCCCGGGAGCGAGAGTAGAAATAATGATACGAGTCTTTATGGCGTGTCTGTGTCTGGTCGCAGGCCTTCTCAGCGGGTTTGGAGCCCTGCAGGCCGCGGACAAAGACCCGTCGAACGCGATCAGGATCGTGCGCCTTGCAGTCGCCGACGGCAACGTGGTCGGGCCAGACGTCAGGACCAGCAGCGGGATCGGCTGGATCAGGGTCCACCAGGGTGAGACCGTCGAACTCAACTGGACCACCGACGAGCACGTGTCGCTGCACTTGCACGGCTACAATATGGCCCTGCAGCTGCCGAAGGGCGCGAAGTCCAAGATGCGGGTCAGGGCTAAGAAAGCGGGCCGTTTTCCGGTCGTCATCAAGACCCTGGTCAAAGAGGTCGAAAAGGACGCGCAGGAAGGCAAGGCCGACCAGCCCTCCAGGAATCGCATGCTTTTCTATCTGGACGTCCGGTCGCGCCAAACCGCATCGCAATGACACGGCGCGCGGGGCCGGATCAGGCCCCGGGCCCGCGATACTCCCTGAAGGTTTCCATCAGGTGATCCACGAACAGCCGGACCTTGGCCGACAGGTGCCGGCTGTGCGGGTAGAGCGCATAGACGCTGCGGTCGTAGGCGTCGTGCCGGCTGAAAAGGCGCACCACCCGGCCTGCCGCCAGGTCGTCGCGCACTGTCGAGAATAGACACACCCCGACCCCCAGCCCGCGCCGCACCAGGGTCGCCGTCGCGCGCGCCGTATTGACGGTGGCCCGCGCCCGCACCGCAACAGACACGGACGCCTCGTCGATCTTGAACTGCCATTGACCCGTCGGGCTGATGGCCGCGTTCACGATGCAGTCGTGCCCGCTCAAATCCTGCGGTGTTTCCGGCGTCCCGGCCGTGGCCAGATAGGACGGCGCGGCGCAAACGATAAACGGATAGGCGGCGATGCGGCGCGCAATCATCGACGAATCCTCCAGCGCCGCCAGGCGGATCGCCACATCGAAACCCTCGCCCACCAGATCGACCCGGCGTTCGTCCAGGACCAGGTCCACGACGATGTCGGGATAAAGCGCCATGAAATCGGCGACCGCATCGACCAGCATGTCCTCGCCAAAGGCCCGGGCCGCCGCCACCCGCAAAACGCCCCGCGGCGCGCCGTGCTGGTTTGATACGGCCTCTTCCAGCTCGTCGATCTCGCCCAGGATCCGGGTGCAGCGATCGTAGTAGGCCGTTCCCACCTCCGTCGCGCTGAGCCGCCGGGTGGTCCGGTTGATCAACCGGGCGCCCAGCCGTTCCTCCAGCTGCGCCACGTACTTGCTGGTCAGGGCCTTGGACATGCCCAGCCGGCGGGCGGCGCCGGAAAAACTGCCGGCCTCCATCACCGCCGTGAAAACGCGCATGCCGTCGATGGTGTCCATGACCTATTGTCAACGTTTTGTTGACGATATTATTGATCTTAGCGGGATTATCAACAGTTTGGGATTACCCCACATTGCCCGGTATCGAACGGACGCACCGCGTCCCCACCCGAACCGGAGACAACGACCGATGATCAAACTTCACCGCCACGCCCTGTCCGGGCATTCCCACCGGGTCGAACTGTTCCTGTCGCTGATCGGCCTTCCCTTCGAGACGGTCGATGTGGACCTTCTGAACGGCGCGCACAAACAACCGCCGTTCCTTGCGCTCAACCCCTTCGGCCAGGTCCCCGTGATCGAGGACGGTGACACAATCCTTGGCGATTCCAACGCGATCCTGGTCTACCTGGCGCAGGAATATGCCGACGAAAGCTGGCTTCCGCGCGAACCCATTGCGGCCGCTGCAGTGCAGCGCTGGCTGTCCGTGGCCGCCGGCGAGATCAATGCCGGCCCGGGCGCCGCCCGCCTGGTAGCCGTTTTCGGCGCCGGGCTGGATCACGATCGGGCGAAGTCGATCGCAACGGCCTTGTTCGACGTGTTGGAAACGCACCTGGACGGCCGCAATTTCCTGGTCGGCGCCGGGCCCTCCATCGCCGATGTCGCCGGTTACACCTACATCGCCCATGCGCCGGAAGGCGGCGTGTCGCTGCAGCCCTATCCCAACATCCGCGCCTGGCTGAACCGGGTCGAGGCCCTGCCAGGCTTCGTCCCGATGCAGGCAACCAAGGCCGGGCTGGCCGCCTGAACCGCCTGTTGCGGCGGGCGACAGCGCGCCCGCCGCATCCCACTGGACAGCGAGCGAAGGAGCGGAAAGATGGACCAGGCAACAACGATCCCGACGGCATCCCCCTTCCACCAGGGCGAGCGCGCCATCCAGGAACGGCTTGGCGTCGCCGATCAGGCCGCGGATCTCGGGCGGCGGGTCATTCGCGATCACATGCCCGACCAGCACCGCGACTTCTACGCCGCGCTGCCCTTTCTTTTCGTCGGCAGTGTCGACCGGCACGGCCGCCCCTGGGCCTCGGTCGTCGCCGGCGCGCCCGGCTTCGTTGCCTCACCGGATGCACGCACTCTCGCCATCGGGGCGCGGCCGCACCCGGCTGACCCGCTGGGCGAAAACCTCAGGTCGGGAGCCGCTTTGGGGCTTCTGGGTCTCGATTTCGCGACCCGGCGGCGGAACCGCATGAACGGCAAGGTGACGGACGCATCCGCCGACGGTTTCGCCATCGCGGTCGACCAGGCCTTCGGCAACTGCCCGCAATACATTCAGGCACGAACGGTGGAACCCGTCCGGCCCGATGCAGTCGACGAGGCGCCCGAGCGCGCCTTGCGCGCCGACCGGCTGGGCAGGGACCAGCAGACCCTGATCGCAGCGGCGGATACGTTCTTCATTGCCACGCATTTCGCCGAGGACGGCACTGCGCCGACGCACGGGACCGACGTTTCCCACAGGGGCGGCAGGCCCGGCTTCGTGCGCCTCGAAGACGACCGGACGCTGTCCTGGCCAGACTTCTCGGGCAACAATCACTTCAACACGCTGGGCAACATCTTGATGGACCCCAGGGCGGGTCTCCTGTTCATCGATTTCGAAAGCCGCGCCCTGCTGTTCCTGACCGGCAGGGCAGAGATCATCTGGGACGGGCCGGAGGTCGACGCATTCGAAGGGGCCGAGCGGATCGTGCGGTTTAAAGTGGACGAGGCCATCCACGTTCCGGCCGCGCTGCCGGTTCGCTGGCGCTTCGAGGAGCATTCGCCGGCCCTCTCGCGCACGGGTTCCTGGGAAGCCGCCGCTCTGGAAACGACACGAAACGTTCCGCGCCCCTTCATCGTCGAGACCGTGGAGCAGGAGAGCGAAACGATCCGCTCTTTCACGCTAAAGCCGGCCGACGGCGGCCCGCTTGCCCCCTACCGGCCGGGCCAGTTCCTGCCGCTGTCCGTCGACCTGCCCGGTGCGGACGAGACCGTGTTGCGGACCTACACTTTGTCCGATTCCCCTGGCGGCGACAGCTACCGGATTTCGGTCAAGCGCGAGGCCCGCGGCGCGGTTTCGAGGCACCTGCACGACAACATACGCCCCGGCAGCCGTCTGCGCGCCGCAGCGCCCCGCGGGACATTCACCCTCGCTCGGGGCAACCGGCCCGTGGTCCTGATCTCCGCCGGGGTCGGCATCACGCCGATGATCGCAATGCTGAACCAGATCGCCGCGGACGGCGCGGCCCGGCCGGTCTGGTTCGTCCACGGCGCGCGCAACGGACGCGAACACGCCTTCGGCGCACCTGTGCGCGATCTGGCGGCCCGGTTCGAAACCGTCACCTCCCATATCCGATACAGCCGGCCGGAGACCGACGACCGTCCGGGCGTCGATTTCGACAGCACGGGCCATGTGGATATTGCCCTTCTTCAGACTCTCCTGCCGTTCGGCGACTACGATTTCTATCTGTGCGGGCCCGGCCCGTTCATGCAGACGCTCTATCGCGGTCTGCGCGCGCTCAACGTCGCCGAAGACCGGGTCCATTACGAGTTCTTCGGACCCGCCACGGTCCTGAAGAACCCGGTCGAGGCACCCGACGACGACACCGACCCCGTCTCGGTCACGTTCGCCCGGTCCGAGAAGTCCGTCGCATGGAGCCCGGCCAAGGGCTCGCTGTTGGACCTGGCGGAGGCCGAAGGGCTGACGCCGGACTACAGTTGCCGCTCGGGCATCTGCGGCACCTGCGCGGTGGGTGTGGTTTCAGGCGGCGTGGACTATGCGGACGAGCCGCTGGCCGCACCGGGACCCGACCGGGCTTTGATCTGCTGCGCGACGCCGCGCGAGGGGCTGGTGCTGGACATGTAAGGC
>Ga0056115_1000193_pt1 | contig 30632 bp, 19 predicted proteins | sample WorMetOlspDAHAB1_FD_77007 | JGI IMG/M metagenome (GOLD analysis project Ga0056115, IMG submission 77007) | Marine gutless worms symbiont microbial communities from Max Planck institute for Marine Microbiology, Germany - Olavius sp. DAHAB.1 ...
AATCAACATCAGACATCACAAGAATGATATTAATTAATATCACGAAAATAGACAATACACAATAGATAAGCAAGACAATCATTAATGCAAATAAACACACAATCATAACATATTATATAAAGTCTTCTGAAAACACTTAGAGACAGTTGGCTTGTATTTTCCCAAGGAAAAACACATGACTGCTGAATAATGGGTATCCTGAACAGTTGCTCTTTTTGCCTGGAATCATACTGTGAGTTGGCAGATTATTATATTCTACACCGTGTCTGAGAAAGGGTGCCAGTATTATTTTTTTGAATAACCCCGTAAAACGTTTGCTGATTTTAAGAATTTTTGGCATGAAATGTCACGAAGAAACTTGACGTAGGTCTAAATGACTTTAGTTTTGCTCACCTCACTGTAACACTGTTGCTACATTACCTTGTGAAATTCAGAAGTCGTATTTTGGCCGTTTACAACAGTGAATGCATACTGGTAGCGCATGCGTCAGCTCAGAATATAATTGCGAGAAAACAAAGTCATTGAAAATCTGCTGTCACCCGGTTGACTCAGCTCATCGTGTCGATTGTGCTTTGCAAGCGAGTCCATTGTACCGAGATCTCGAACATTAACGAACTGAAACGACGCATCGACAGCGAGTGGGCCGCTCTGCGTCACACGGTCATTGAACGTGCTGTCGGCGAGTGGCGTCAGCGTCTACGCGCTTGCGTTCGTGCTGGAGGTGGACATTTTTAGCACATGCTGTAATAAAAATGATGTGATGTTACACGTGTGACTTTTTTCTGAGACAGTTACTGCCAGTCGTGTTTGTCACTATTCAGTTAATCGTTCAACTGTACACTAAATTGTTGTGTTGACGGCTCAATCAGACACTTCGAATTTCCCAAGGTAGTGCAAGCACATACTTCAGGTGAACTGGGCACTTTATGTTCATTTTGTTAAGGTTTATTCCTGGACATTCTTACAAATTTTCACTGAAATCAGGTCATATGTTTGACAGACCCAGAGCAAAAGATAAGTTGACATCCTTTTTTTGAGACACGGTGTAGAATGTCACATGGTTGATTTGTGACTCACTTAAAGCTTTTTCTAGATCTCCACATTATGTGATATTTCTATAAAATTATTAATGTCTAAGCTAACGATGCGAAAACTATCTGTCAAACTCCATCTAAGACACAAACGGACGGACGGACGGACGAAGAGAGGCGTCTCGTCCATCCGTTTGTGTCTTAGATGGAGTTTGACACTATGGGAGTAACGTTACAATAATACAGTAGGCATATTTCTTATTCACAGTGACGCCGTAGCAATCAAAAAGTTTCTCAGCTATATACACGTACAAAGATTACGCACGGGGCTGCGCCGACCCAGGCACAATCGGCGTTCGGCGGCGGGCACCATATAGTTGTTACATAATAGTGCGACCGTACTTGTAACACATATTTTATTTACCGAGACAGGTAGGCCAATTATAATATAAACTGTTAAACGATTGATGGCCATATTCAGTTGACCTAACGTAAATAAACAGAGAGCGGATTAGATTTATTTTATCAAGCCAAAACTGAATCAGATCCTCAATTAACAAACGCTGCATGAATTAGTCTATAACAAAACGATCGTTGTCGTGAATAATAAATAGTTTGTTCACTCTCGCAGGGGCAGTATTTTTCCGTCGTTTTGGTCGAATGGTTGACCACGGAGCCTCGGAAATGCACCCAGTCGATTCAGCGCACGCAAACGTATTTTGGTGTTGTGAAAAACTGAAAACCCCGCAAAAATCTGCCCAGTTGTTACAAAATTATGACCGTTTGATGGTTTCGAATATTAATTTGAGAACTTGCCATAGCGATTCCGTTATAACTAGAGTAGAGCGAATTTAGTTAAGGTAAAATTTAGGCCATGTTTAAACTTGGAGTAACATTATGGATGGTTACTGGTAAGGATTAGGGTAAAGAATTAAGTAGAGTATTAGGGTTAGGTGAGCCTTATGGTCAGTGTTGGGGCCAATAGGTACTATTAGATACCAATAGACACCATATTATTTAAATACTATTGCCAGTAGTCAGGAAATTGCACTATTTAAAATAGCATTTCAATAGTATTTAAATATTTTCAAACACAGAAGTAATCGTTAGTCAAATTGTCATCACCCAGTACACATCGTTTCATCATTAACACTGCCAGTAACTATAGTAGTGGCGTAGGCAGGATTTTAGTTGGGAAGAGGCCGCATCCTCCCTTCTTTTTCCCTCTCCTCCCCTCGCCTTAGAAGTAAGCCCTCTGAATTCCAGCTAGGCAGTTTGGGAGAGCGGCGCTGTAAGCTCCACCAGCGGGGTGTGGGGCGGAGCCAAGCCGCAATCAAATTTTTTGCTTCTTCGCCTTAAAATCTCAACTTGTGGCAACAATTTCACTGACTTTGCTGTGAATGAAGTGACCAAATTTCGTGCAGTTTTCCATCCAGCTGCATGTTTTAGGGTAGTGGCCGGACTGTCGTGATAACAATGCCCGTCGGTTTGCCCGAGTGAGAAAACATTATTATAGCTCAGCAAGCCTTCTCATCAAACTTCCACGAGAATACATTCTACTGCCTGAAAATGTACGCACTGTTCGCCACACACACGGATGATAACATACACAATTGGTTTATTTGCTTAACATCTATGACACTTGCGACGTTCGAAACTTAATATGTTCATTTAGGCCTATGCTGTAGCCTAATAAACGCACGATCTGCTAGCACACGATCGAACTATATATGGCCTTCTGTTTTAGATGATTTTTAGGTGCTACTGGACAGAGTTGAACGAACTTCGTTAAAATTACACAACATCGTTTCTTTAAAAACAAGCTGACATTATGAAAAGAACCATATCTTGCAATGTAAATTCATTTGGTGGCCATTGGCTCGAAATAGCTTTATCTCGTATAGGGCCTTCCCGGTCAACTGCATAATTATGCTGTCTCAAAAAGTTTTCTCGATTGTTCAACGTCAGTCTTCAGTTGCTGTTCGGTAGTCGAATTTCTGTACTTTTAAAAACACTTTGTTTGAACTTTTGCACTGAGCTTTGTGTTGTATTCAAGACGTTTTAATGCTTTTACAAGTTTTCCCATTTTTACAGTTTTGCATGTTACTGTTTCATGCCGCCAATAACGAAATGAATAATATAAATTTACATACCTGCCACATATATAACACAAAATTTTGTAGTCAATAATGTTCATTATTAAATATTTCAACATTTGTTACCGGGTGAAAGAGGAAATGTCCCCCAAAACTGCATTAAATTAATGTAACGCAATTTGCACTACGTAAAAGAATATAGGCCTACAAATTTTACTGCGCATGCACTCTATCTGGTGACCCGTGCATAGGGTGTCCCCAAAAATCCACACGCAACAATTTTTGAAAACAAATTGTCTACTCAGTATACCACTTTTATGAGGCTAAGATTACGATTAAGGGTGGTTTTATCTGGACTATCTCATGTTAAATGAATTTCGGCTGCAAAAATTTCATTCCAATCAAAATTGATCCCAAAAATGGAGGTTTTTTTGGAAATTTAAGGGTTTAAATATCAAATATAGTCATCGAGACCCCGAAAGGCACTTCCTTACCTAAACAATGTCGTGTGAGGTATTTTGCGTCAAAAATTGTTTAGGGGTGTAGGCTGTAGCCATGTTGAAGAACCCCCAAAACAATTCACCCCAAAAAGCACGACAAAATGACGTATTTGGGGAACTGAAATCCCTTAACCAATCGATAAAAAATTTGCATGTCGGGTGACGTCCCTGATGTTATCACACCTGCCAAAACAATGTGTGTACACTGTGTCACAGGTAGAAAAGTTGCCAGCTTATATTTTTTCTGTGTGTATCAAATATACAGGGTGAACCGAACAGGGAGCCACTGCTAAATGATGAAAAATCGTATTGAAGCCTGCCAATAAAATTAGATAATTATTCGTCAAATTAAAGTATGATTAAATACTATAATATTATTTGTTGGTATTAGATATTTTATGTGTGACCTACTTTCTGAACTCAATAACTATGCTGACCCGCAAACTAGCATCAGATATGGTGAATGATGTCAACGCTTCCTCTGGCATCAACTCGCCGTAGGAAGCTGTGAATTCTGTCTAAACGATCTTTTTGATGGAGATTTATGTAAAAATTTCTTCATTTCCATATTTTCCCCTTTTCTGGTTTTCAACATGATTTTATCAGATGCGTTGATTTTACCCGTATTGCAGCTTCAAACACAGCAAATGATGACATCACAAATTAGGTCACACATAAATAGACTTATTATATTCTTGTGCTCTTTCTGTAGTCGAAATTGATAAAAAAAATCTAGCCATAATGACAGATTTTAACATGATTTAATGATTAGTGATAGTGGCTTACTTTATTGGGCCGCCTGTATACCGATTTTAATGAAAATTGGCAGGCATGTCCAAGAATAAACCCTTAAAAATCTGCATAAAGTGCTCCCTGCACCTGACTTATTGTGTACAAAATTGGAGGATAATAGAAAAGCTCGTTGTCGTACGCGAGTCACGTCTCTTTAACATAAACTAAGCTAATCTAAACCACTTACCGATCTATCATTAAATCTTATTAAAACTGTTAATGATGCTATATTTTTTCTTCAAGTGTGAGGGTAAAATAAGCACAAGAATATTACAAGTTGGTAATAAATATTCATTATATTCTACGCACGACGCCACGAGCTAATTTGTGACATCAATTACTATGTCTGAAGCTGCGATATGACGGTTATCTTAGAGGAATCAAATATTTTTGCATGCATTTTCGTATAAAAGATGGTTTAGGAATGGAATTCGCAGCATATGAAGGCGAAATAAGGCCTTCACTTACATTACGTGACGCATATCGCAACTTTGTGCCTCATGTACTTACGTCAGAAATTAGGACACGCGTAGAATATTTAATACTAAGTGATAACATTGTAGTTCTTGACTGACACAGTAACGTGACAAAAATCTTATATCATCGGCAGGGTATAATATGATTTATTGACGATTGGGCAGTGGCTTACTTTTTGATAGTCGATGATTTTAGTCTGTTTAACGCCATGAATTGCACTGGAGACGCAAAAATGACCGCAAAATAAGCGTGTGTGCGCGTGTAGCCTAGCCTATGTATGTACTATAATGCGCAGGCGCGTTAGTTCATACTAAATAAAGAAGCGTGAGAAATTAAATTTCAACAAAGTGTTTATAGTGGTAAAAACCAACCCGATGCCTGCACATTACCAGCTATATTTACTGCCACAAAAAAAAACGCTTAGGCAATTATATAACCAGTTAGCGGACTGGTAAGCCTATATCTCAGTGACTCAAAATGCCAGACAGTCTGAACGGATCTCATCTTCAGATTCTACGCTTTCACGGCAAATCAGAGCAAAAGATGGTGCACCGTGCGCAAGTGCTGTCGTCGCTGAAAACTCGCTATCAGTTGGGCTCTGCAATGCAATGCATATGACGGCAAAACACGCAGCTAAGCCAACGCGCATTCGTCAAAAAGCATGACGCTGTTCGCTACAGAGATTGGCACTGAAATTTTCAGTTTTCGGAAAGTTTCGGCCGGCTGAAATATCATAAAACACACTGTGCTGCCCAGGGATGTACGCAGGGGCTGGGGTGACGGGGTGTCAGAACATCCCCTCAGCATTCAGCAACACCCCGTCACCCCTCAACTGCGGTCTAATGTGGTAAAACACCTACTCCAAAATACTGAAAACAATTGCCACCATGCAGTGGCTTTCTGGCAGCTTTAGAGTGCACCAAACTCGTTTTCGGCTGGGCCCGCTGGGGGTGCTTACAGCGCTCCTCCAGACCCCCTAGCTGCTTTAAGGGGGCCCTACTTCTAATGCGAGGGGCAGATAAGGGAAGGGAGGGGAAAGTAAGGGGAGAGGGAAAGAGAGGGGAAGGAAGAGAGAAAAGAAGGGGAGGGGTCGCCCCCAACGCAAATTCCTGGATCCGCCCCTGCAGCGTCTCGTCTATACAACACCGCCTCCGTCAATTCCTGCGTACGTCCCTGGTACTGCCTAGTAAGTACGAATTACGCTTTGTAAAGGACAAAAAGTTGCGGATTATTTGACGACGAGTTGTCATTAAAAAATATTTAGCATGCCGGTCACTGAATTGCATCGAGTCAGTGAGTGAGAAAGGTTTAGCGTCTCACCCGACAGACAAACAGGGTCATTTCGGGTGCAGGAAACTACATGAAACAGCTGCACAAAAGATGTGGTGCCGGTGTCAAAAAATGCGACGCATAAAGGCGTACCCGGGATTTTACAACGCTGAGGTTCACGTGGTGGAGGCCGGGTCAGGGGGTTTGGGGACGAAAGTCCCCCCGTAGGGTCCAGGGGCAAAATCCCGTTAGGGGGTTTGGAGGACGAAGTCCCCAAGAAGTTGAAAAATGCGAAATTAGTGTAAAAGTTTTATTGTTATCCTGTAAATTTTTTTTAGGATTTAACGAGTTCAGGAGCGCAGCTTAGACAGTTTGCAAACACACAATTCAAACAAATTCTAAGATTAAATGGCGGGTGATTTGAACCTCCCAGCCTCCCCCTGGGTACGCCAGTGGCGACACATTCAGTGATGTTTTTCGATCAAAATTTGCACGAAATTTTCCGATCTCTGTGGCGACGTTTCTCGGTAAGTGGCAACGAGCAACTTTAGTTCGAGACAGGCGATGAGCCGACTGATTTCATCATGGTTACAAGTTACAACAGAGCAATTCCTGTAAGTCTGGCAATAGTTCATTACCACACGAATTCAGACAGCCTACACGGCATGTGAGAATGCTACATCATCATCGGAACACAGAATACGACGCTAAGTTAGGGGGTTGCCAACAGTCCAGTATTTCCTCCCCCATTTTTGAGTCTCTGTCATCACAGATCTCGGCTTAAGCCTCGGGGACCTAACCCACAGAGAAATGCAGAAGCGAGGGAAAATGGTGAAGAGGGCAGGTAAGGGTTGAAAAAAAGGGAAAGGTGTAGAAAAAAGTGGGGAACGAAAACTAAAGAGGAGACTGGTGAGAGTAAAAAAAATCACGAGGGCCGGGCAGTTCTCGTAGTCCCACCTTTTCAGCACCAAAGGCCCAAGCCGTACCACTTTTTCAGTTGGTATGGTTCTCGGCGTGTACCACTTTTCGGGTGAAATTCGTGGAAATTCTCACCGACAGGAGCCAGATTTTTACGTTAACAATACGCCAAATCCAATATCGGCTGGCGCTCTGCCCCAGACCCCACCGGGTGACGTTCCCCAAAACCGCCCTAATCAGCTGGAAAGTGCGATACCGCATCGCGCCACGGATGGCAGTGTGGCTCCGTGGTTAGGACGTCTGTCTTTGGCTGGCGGACTTTTCCCGATCTTCACCTGACCTATGGTTGACATGTGACCACTTTGTGGGTAAGGTGTCCGCTATGGGTAAACCAACCAGGCCAACTCAGCCTTCCATCCATTCGGGTCGATAAATGAGTAGTAACCAATGTAATTACGTGGATTGCGGGCGTTGAGACCATTAAATGGCAGACCTGGGCTGCGTATGGCTGTCTGGTCATAGGTGAAAGTCAGAGGGCGCAGGCTTACCCTACAACCTATAAGGGTGTACGCCCGCTCTGTCTGTGACACAACAGCGCCGCTGCATCTGCTGCTTATGGCGCTATGTAAGTGTTATGCCTTTAGTGTCTCCAGCTTTAGCCGGGCAATTGAGCGCCCCGGACCTATCCCACAGAAACAATGTGGGGGTTGGCAACCCCCCTTCCCCACCCTCACCCCCCTAAGTGTTGAGTTGCGTCGGCGTGCGAGCAAAGCAGTCAGCCAGCCAGACAAGATGCAACAAGTCCATCTGGCAGAAATCACAGAGAGATAATTGACGGCGACCGACGTCGTCAGTGTTGGCGGCGACGGCCTCGTACAAGATAGACACACATTCATGCGAACGAACGAACAATCGATCGATTCATCTCTACAGCTCCCGAAAATCTCGAACCAACGTTAAACGCCGCTTCTCAGCAATGTCCATCTGGTTCTCCAGGTCCTGGAAAACAGGCAACCGACACGACCATACAAAGCCATGTAAGTGAAGCCACATGTTGCTGTTACTATTCCTGATCATCATCAATAGTCATTTCTACTGTGTCCACTACAAGAACGCACGCGCATTACCACTGTCCACAGTAAAAGCAAAAGTAAGCCCTAAAAATGAAAAAAATTAACAAAAAAATAAACATCATAGAAAACAAAATAAACGATGATTAGCTGAAAATGTCTCTACAGTTCACAGCTGAAGGCTAGGCAGAACGAGAATATCTGGAGTTGATGCTTATCACTATTTTAATCCAGATGTGTTTCCGAGGGAGTTTAAAATTTGAGATACAGAAAACTGGAGTACAGATCATCAGTCAGTGTATTAATGTAACAAGACAATGTTGAAGTGCAGCGCTAGTGTTGGAACACTCTGCAGAACAGAAATGTTTCCTGTCATCAGCTGCCTCCTGAGAAGTGGGAAATACCGAGCCGCCGAAGTTTGCCAATAGTTGAGATAATTGGTCACAAGTTATTCTGTTGGCGGTAAGTTATTAGGAAAAATATGTTCTAGAAAAATATTTAACGCATGCTGGCATGAGACTGCCAAGCCTCCCCTACTTTATTGTAATTCTTTACTCGTTGAGCTCCGTGTAGAACACAAGAAAAAATATTTTACAAGAAACTATCAATAGCAGTAATCCTCTGTTGAATGCGATTTATAGCCTGTTAACCAGTTGTGTACAACAATTGTTCTCAAAGTATGGAGTTTTGCCTCATTCTAGCATCATAGATATTAAAATAGTAGTTTGGTCAAGGCTCACTCAGATGGACTAGCAGACTATAAATACATTGTTGAGGTTTTTATCCAACTTCAGTGTTTGCCATTGTACAGTTGTATTTTAGGCTGTCATTTAATCACATGACTTATATGCGTGTGCTGCCTTATGGCGTAATAAAGAATGAACGAATGAATGACACCATCAACAATTAGGTTTTTACACCACAAGCTGATATTTCATTCTTGCGTATTAAGAAATGAGAAACAAAGTTAATCCACATGTATGCGTGCGTGTGTGCGACTGTATACCCACCCCTCTGTCGGTGATTTCTGCACGTTCAACCTTCCACGATAAGTTTTCTACCTCGGCTTCAAGCTGAGCCTGCTGATACTCGAACTGCACAGCAGAACAAAAACAAACACGGTGGTTGATGACAGAAAAATACATCATACACAAACATTTCAAACATCTTTTTCGCCAAGTCCCGAGAAGCAGTCGGCCCCGTTATTGGGACTGCTGGCCTCACTGTATGCCAGCTTAATTGGCTCAAACTGTCACCGGCTCAAAGGTCCAAAAAATGAGCTCGGTGCGTAAATCTTCTTAATTTTGGCCAACAGCATTACTTCACCAGCAAATAACATAACACAGGCATATTCGCAATACATGGAATTGTCTACTGCAAGCTATTCACACAAAATAGTACAATAATGAAGAAAAACATTAAAAATGTTGGGAGTACAGAATCAATAAAAACAACCACATATTTCTCTTAGTGATGACGATTTAGATGGGGAGGTAATCATACGCTTGGTGTCAAAATGGTTTAACGTCACAGACTCGGTGATATATAGCCATCCACAGGTTCATGGACTGAAAAGAAACGGCACATAAGCACCCAACCGAAGTTCCTTGTAAAGTACGGGCATACGAATTCATCACTTCAAACATTTTCTGTGCTAAAAACCGACATAATTTGCAGGCTAAAATGATCACTGATGAATACGAAAGTTGTGCAAGCCTGACAATGGCACGAGTGTATAGAATACGGTGAAAACAACGGCTCAAAAGCCAGTCATAAAGGATGTTCACTACTGAGACCATCGTGATCGTGGGTGGGGTTCACACCCTGAAACGAGAAGAAATTCCGATCGAGACCTCAGAACTTGGTCTCGAGAGACGAGAGAAATGACAGAACAGCGGCATCCACTCACCAGCTGCTTGCGAGGACACTTCTCGAGGTAATATGCATACGGATATGTAAACTGCAGAGTGTAGCGGCACTACAAGCACAAACCGTCACACAACTCATCACCCATTCACACATACATCCACAGCCTTAAGTCTACTTCACACATGTGCATACCTTTTAGTAATACGTCCAGTGCTTCACCAAAAGCATGAAAACGCCGGAGACACAAACAGAGTAGTTGCTGTTGAATTTTTCGTTTCGTTTTACATCAAAGTTCTGGCAGTGAAATAAGGCGGCCACATATGGCATAGGGGGTCAACAAGCAGGAGACAGCATCTTCAAAAGCTCGATTTCCGAATTTATACCTAAATGAAAATCACAGATATACATGTTAAATATATCCTTTTTATCGTGAGTAAAATATTAATAGGTTGTTGATATCTGATGTCGTTGTTATTATTGTTCGTCCGTTATTAACATCTAATATCATAACACAACACTTTTTAGCACTTACATGACAAAAAAATTTAACTTCCAATAACCGAACCAATCTTCAACATCTTTTAACACAGAATATTTTACAAGCGACAAATAAATTAGGAAGAAGTATGCCTATAAAAGAATTCAAAATACACCGCAGAGCCAATTAAAATTAATAAATTACAAGCAATAAAACTATATGGCTATAAAGTAACATAAGAAACACTTTAATACGGAATAAACATCGCTTTACTTGACTTAGTTTAAATTTCATTACATTACACTTCGTATTTACATAAGCGGGGTTTGTTCTGTGTGAGCCGCATGGCTCGGGAAGGAGTTAACCCTTTAACGGCACATGCGATGCTCAGTTGCTCACCTTCATAAGCAGTTCGGCAGCTTTGAGTAGATATTGCCAGTCGATCCATGTCCCACTGTTCTTCATCACCTTGTCTTCAATGCGGGACTTGATCTTTGCCAGCGTCTGCTCTTCCAGCTTCAAACTCTTTGCGTGGTTCTCCCACTACACAAACAATCACCATCCTCATCATCATCAGTACCATCAGTGATGGGACCAATCAGACGAAATACCAATTAATTAGAAATAGCTCGCGACATTTGCTAATGAAACGAAATTAGAATCAGCCGCATTTCTAATTCATTAGCATCTGAATATAATTAGAACTACTTAATTATGCACCTCTGATTACCACACTGATCAAACGATCACATTCAGACAATGTTTAGTTTTATTTGTCTGTATTTTAAAAATTCCACGTCCTTTACAGTTATATTTCAATTACTTTATTTACGCCTGAATTCTTTTTTATACATCATCTGATTGTTAAGGGCCTCTGACAATGACCTTTAGGAGCATTCTAAAAATATATCGTGATCGACTGATTGAGTACAATCACTCGGTCAGAACAAACGGGCAACACGAATATACATAAAAACAGTAAAAAAGAAGCTGGGTAAAACTTATACTCAAAAACCTGTATTACTACTCTCTGGTAGATAAACAAATGAATTTATATATTCGGAAAGTTAGTTCGTCGGTTAAGATTGAACAACACTTTCAGCACAAATAGGCTATATACCGTTCCTGCAAAAACTATGTTGTAGTTTAAAAGTTTACGTTAATGAGTAACCAGAAAAATATTACTCCTTAGAAACGAAAGTTGAGAAATAGAAAAAAACAACAATAACAAAGAGCTCCACAGGAAAAGACACGTCACTAAATTCAACAAAACACACACAAACTACAAAAAACTATACGGAATTAGTCACTGCTTATATTTTCAGAAAACTACGAGAATGCAAGTCAATAACCATCATGCACTGTGCAACACGACTTAGCCAATAAGCCATCAGGCCAGGAAACATTTAGCAGTTACAATTACCATTATCCACTTTTCAACAAAGAGGACATGTATTCCAGAGTAGAGGTTATTCTCTACCACAGAGTAACCTGTCTTGTACAACTCGAGGGCAATTCAGTCGCTTGATCCACAATGTATCATGAAATTATTTTAAAAAGTCGGTTCTTCTGCCAACACTGAACGAGCAGCTGCTGTCAACTTTTAATCCACATTCATCGGATGGCTGATTGGCTCAAACTACATTCCAACTTTCTTAGGCCTTGTCAGAAACAATTCAACCGGCTTTTTTTCGTGCCGTTTCAAGGTACGCCTTGAATTCAATGCCGGCGCGGGAACCGCGTTCTCGGCGACACAAACACCAGCCCTAACATGCAACCGAGCAAGCCATTTTACCCGCTCAAAGTAGAAGATGTATTTCTTGAGAGCCTCGCGGGCCTGTGCGTGTGCCGACTCATTGGCAATGTTCGGATTCTCTTTGTATCTGCTGCATTCGTAATACTCACTTCCATGCGTCTTCCAGTCTAACACCACACACACACACACACACACACACAATATGCACGTATGGACCACACACAGCACACACCCTTCAAAATGAATGCTGCAGCAATCACACTTATTACACAGATGGGCATCGCCAGTATTTATCCAGACCCACTCAGCCTGTCCATCCATCCATGCAATGAGTACTGACAATGGTTTTGGCCACCACTAGGACGAAACGGCAGGTCCTGCATAATAGTGTTGCCCTGCTGTTGGCACACTGGCTCAAGCCAGTTAAAGGCGTTGGCTGTAAATTTTAGCCTGCCATCTGGCCGTCATGGGTTGCATGCTAGCTCAATGGGGTCTAACCCTCGCCAGCTCAAAGCACCATAAAGGGGATGAGCTCCCTCACAATCGTCTGTGTATAAACCTCTTCAGCCACGCCATCCCTTAATGTACTGTTGTTGGCTACTGGCAGTGACTTAGGCGAGGCCTTTAATTGGGTGGATCGTCGCCAAAACGTTTTTATCAAATATGATGGTAGGCCGATATGGAACCGTTGCCCATAAATAGATGAATCTGAAGACAAAATCAAAGACTGTGAAATCAGCACGGCAGTGTGACAATGACAATCGAAACTAGTACAAATACGTGTGCATAACAACTTACGAAGCACACACTAAATCTAATCCTAACCCCACTACTAAACAGCACGCTATAGTTAACATTCAACTACATATAGTCACATGTCCTAAGTATCCGGAGAAATTCACACAAGACAATGTTGTTGCACCGTCTGTACTAGTTTTGACTGTAATTGTCACACTGCCAATCAACAGAGTAGATTGAGGATGAGAGCGTGTTGAATGCCGACCTCCGAGGCACATCCAGCAGAAGTCGTGCTTGCACTTGGAGCACTGCATGTGGTTACAGCCGCCGTTCTTCTCAATACACACCTGGCACTTTGGACACTGCGGCACAAATCACACAAAACGACACAGAGTCAGTTCAGCTCCGGTTTCCTCTGCTGTCACTCGGACTCCCACGACATCACTGAAAAATGAGCGAGTAAGGTTTAACATCACACCCAACACATCACTTGTAACAGCAAAAAACCGAAAATTTCTTACACCGACGTTATTTGCAGACCAGGTAACTTCCGAGCGGAGTATAATTCCACACACAGCAGTTTGCAAGTACATTCAGGTATACCGTTTACATCCTTTGTAACTGCTTCAGTTTTAAGTGTTTTATTGACTCTGTAACGCCTACTGTAATGCACAACTTAATCAGTAATAATAATAATAATCATCATCATCATAAATAATAACCAAAAAAACCCCAAAAACTGCACGGCCTGTCACTTACATCTTTGGTATGCGCGCTGATGTAGTTGGCCGTCTCCGAGTCGTCGGCACATTTCGTCAACCACTTCTTGATCGTGTCACAGTCGGTCGGAGCGTGGTAGTCGATACCACATTTGAAGCTGGCACCCGACACAACAACACTGGTTCAGTATTCGTCGGCGAAATAACGAACTGTTTAGGAGGACGACTTTAAGTTTTAAAACTAGAGTTGGGAAAGAACCCTCACTGCCGGGGTCCGGTTCTGTACAGGTTTGGTTTGGGTTCAGTTTGATTTCCGTCTCTGTTTCATCGTACTGGCCAACCAGAGTTTCCGCACTTAGAAGAAAGTGTTGCAACAGAGCACGAGACGCATGTATTAAATTAAATTCCTTGTCGGTATGAATCCAGCAGATTTCCATGTCTAAAGCAGTCAAATGTGACTGGAACCACTTTACAGATGGCCCTGCATGCAGTGGAGGAAATGATGAGCGTTATGGGTATAGCGTATAGAGGCTAACGGGTGTCTAATGATGCCACAGGGTCGTGCCTGCCTGCTGCTCTGGGACACAGATGCAGTGGTTGAGATACGGATATGCGGACTAACTGCTGTTATTAGTTTATACAAGTTAGTGTAATCGCAATGCTCGTGGGGGGGAGGCTTGGGCGCGAAGCTGGTGGTACGTTCGCCTGGCACAGACCGCACATGGCCATGTGTCAAATTCCACAGCGCTGTCCTAAGTGGGGTGGTCACAGAGCAGCAGTACAACTTTTTCCATGAATACAGTTATCTGCAATGCAAGTTACACCCACTCTCGTGAATAACGCCAAGGAGGTCGGACACCACCAAACAAAGCACCCACCGACTCAAAAGAGATTGGATGGTACGCACCAGAAAGACGTTTCGCATCTGTTGCATACGACTCGTTTCGCCGCCGGAAACATTGCGCGAACGATCACATTGCAGTTCGGCCCCGGACAAAAGCGCAACTCCGGGTGACTCTGCACCAGTATAAGCATCACCAGAACCGGTGCCGTTTTAATAAATAAAACGACAGCTAGAACGACGATTATCTGCGGTTGTTCTGAAGAAATTAAAATGAGAATTATATTATTTATTATATAATTATTACCATATAATTCAAATTCAGAAAGATGAGAAATTTTGCCATAAATTTTAGTTCAAATGGTCAGGAAATGCTGGAAACATTTTAAAGCACTTGATATCTTTGCGGAGTTTTTCAGAGTCTTTCAAAATCAATGGCTTACAGCAAAATCGCCAACAGTTGCCATTATAACACTCTACATTGGTTTTTAAAGTGTACTTTGTTGATCACTCCTGTATAGCTAATCACATACATATTACAATATACCGTAGTGTAGTCTTTTTACCAAACTTTAACGTTCAAGTTGTGTCACTATTTATGAATTAAAGTTGTTGTTGGTGAACGAAATAAGAACTACAATTATCACATGAGATTGAGAACGAAACAAGAATACAAATTATTGTTCTTAAAAAACCAGAACTAAAACTAAAAAAATTCTTTCAGAACTAAGTAAGAATGAAATCCAGAAATATTTTTAGAACTGAAATATTAGCGTCAGTAATACGGCTCTGCGGAGTATGCAGCTTGTCACCACACGAATTCACTTTTTCATTTAGCCAGCTACAATTACAGTGCTACAAACACACATCGGCATAAACTGGGTTTTTTTTCTTGCATCAACTAAATATATAGAAATGATGTTTGTCCATTTGAAACAGCACAAGCATTTGTCTTACTGCATGAGATTCCAAAAGCAATCTAAACGCTCCTGCAGATTCTATTCTATTAAGAAGATTGAAAAACACTGGTCTACAATTTACATGGATGTTCAAATGGGCTGCCATACAAAAGTGCCTCCGACACCTGCTCCACGATGGTAGAGGAATCAACTTAGCACTTCAGACCTACGGGAAAAATTAGTTTAATTACCACTAGTGATGGACGATTCCTGTATTCGAAATCTAAAATCGAGATTTTTTCCCAGAATCGAAAAAAATCGAAATCTAGATTTTATAACAAACTTGTTCATCGATTTTTATTGATGTGGAATATTCGATCATGATAACGTGGCGACATTTTGGAAACCGGAAATTGTTGCCGTTATAAACAACCCGATATTACGTGCATCACTGCAGATTCGGCAACCGTTGACAGGGTTGACAGGTCGCACTGCACAGGGCGATCGAGAACAATCGCGCTCTGTCACCCGCCACGCGCCGCGAGCCCCATGTGATCCACAATACCCAGAGAGGTTGGAGGGACGGTGGAGGGAGACTGTAACCTGATACCAGCCTCCCCGCGGCGCAGTACTGGGTGTTGGCCACCAGCGATAGATGACGCCGCACCCCCCTCCACCAGCAGGAAGTAATAACAACAGTCAACTGTCAATCACTCTAACGTTCCTGCGAATCGACCTGTCTTTAAAACTGAGTGAGCGCGCAATTTGGTTTGTCACTATAGGTCGAAATAGTAACAATATTCTGAGCACTAATGTATCAATCAATCAGACAGGTCCAAAATTAGTTAGTAAAAAAATAAATTAATAAATTGACATCCATATATTACCCAGATGGGCTGGTTGTCCCTCCTTTTTCTTCAATACGACTGAGACGACGACTTGCAATCTTCAGTAACTACGTGTATGCCTATTATTAACGAACAGATCGGGATGAATTTGCTTACGGCGGACAACAACAATAGTGTTACTTACTTACTTCTGTTAAATTTTGGCTAGGCAGCCATATTGGATTGTAGACTCGCACGCGTATGAATCACTGAAATAATGAAATAACAGAGGTCACGCAACGCAAGCCGTACTAACCATTGCGCGCATGCGTCACTTAAGTCCTTTATAGGCATAATAATCGCTCGTAATTCGAAATCGAGATTTTTTTTTTCAAAAAATCGAATCGAATCGAGTATAGAAATTTCAGAATCGTCCATCACTAATTACCACCACGATATACAAAAAACCAATACAACTGGGCCACAGACACCAAAACTATGCCCAACTATGCCCATCCCGCAATAAAATTTGAGAAAAAATATAATGGATATATAAGCGGAGACCTTGACATGGTCGCTGAACGTGTACTTTTGGTATTTATCGCGAAGACTGGAGTTTGTCAATAAGCTAAGAATGAAGTCTTCGTCGGCCAGAACGTAGCACGCTGTGCCCATGCATTCGATTGCTGCACAATCAATCAAATGTATTCAAATCTCAAATCACATTTTTTCTGTTAAAGCTCAAATCTCTTAAAGCCAAATCTTAAGTCAACTTGCAGATCTCGCTTGCTGTGTCTAAAGTCGTACATTTTATCTTGCCGACAGATTACATTTAGTAATCGACAATTACCCTAATTGTTACTAGACAACAGATGCACTCAACAGTACAGTATTTAGCATTTATCGCAATCACACTGTTAATGCAGGAACCATTTATTGCAGTTTCACCAATTAAATTGACAGTTTAACTCAGACAGAGGAGAATAGGTTACTAAGTAAGTTGCGATTTCATGCTATTTAACCTTTGTTTTCAAATTAAATCCCCAAAATTTTTAATCAAAAATCACAAATTGACTCCCATCGTTTCAAACGAAATGTTTATTAACTCAAATCAAATCTGAAATGTGTTCAAATAGTGATTTAAATTCTAGTCGCGATTTCGATTTCCAACTCGACTAGTTGTTACTGAATGAGACGGCGGGTGAGCCGACCGACCGGTGGAGAGACCGGCAAGGATCTGGACTTGGAAGTACATCTGCCAGCACTCGCGGCAACAGCGATGCCCGCACGTCAGACTAAACAGATGCTCGTACTGCTGACGACATACGAGACAAGTGTTGCTGCTAGAAGGTGTCCTTACACCCTATACACACAAAAGTAACCTATAAAGCAGATGATGAAGTAAAATAAACTGGATAAAGACTGCTCACTGCACATGCACATATCACATGTGCCAATGCATACACACACACCCACGCACTCACCGTTGTGTGGCTACGGGTTGACCACTGGGCCTGCTGAAGGCCTCAGCTCATGGTGGCCAAATAAGCTGACAATGGACATCCCCCAATAGCCAACAACAACAAACACTATAAAGCTTAAGCGATTTTCTGTCAGGACAAAAATAACGCAGAAAAACAGTGGTGGATAAATACTTAGGAAATTTCTAAAAGACAGTCCTCACATGACTCCATGAAGATATATTCATATAAGATGATCAGCCGACCACTGTCACTACAAATGCACAAGGGTCAGCAACACGATGGATCAGTTACCTCCCTCCACTCACTTCTGTTTCTCGCTTATTCCTTTTATGTTGATGTTGAACCTCGTCCAGTTTTCCATTTTGTCCTTCAGTGCTTTGACACTGCTGGCTTGACTATGCATTGCAGTCTGTGAAAACTGTCCCCAAAGTGACCTATTATTGTCGGGCGGAATGTTTAACCCTACTCGCTCGTGCACTCCAGTTTTCAATACCATTAACCCATCTTCTTCTTGGTCTACCTTTTCTCCTTGCACCAAAAATGCTGCCAGTCATAGCAACAATAAGGAAAATGATAAAGGAGACGGGAAATAATATAATAATAATTATTATTATAATTATAGTAATGACCATCATGATGTTTATAGTGCTATCATCTATGGCATGAAGCCATATACAAGAGTTCACTTTGGGTCCTCTGAGTGAAAGTCGGTCAGCACCAGGTGACCGCCAACTCGTAGGCTGCTACAGGCCAAACATACACCCATCGCCATTTGTATTATTACTCGGGCACAAGGCTCATACCCATTTTACCAATCCATGGAGAATGGAAGGCTGAATCGACATAGGCACTGTAGTGAGGGGAACGGTGTGCAGCCCGTGTTCAAAGCTGCTTACTGTGGTGGTGTTCGTGAAAGACACAAACCTGTCTGCAATGCAAGTTCGATCCAGGGACCTCTCATGCCACAGACAAGAGTCAGACATGATAAGCACTGGACAAGTACAACTCCGCAAGGAGGACCATCACCCGAGGTAGCACCAACAAATACAAGACAGCGTACCTTGACGGGCGGCAAAATCCTTGAGTCAATGAGCAACTGTTTGGCATCTTTGTGATGGCGCGCTGTGATGTCCGGGATGAACCAGTTCTGTGTGTGTAGCAGAACTTTCGCCAGTGCCGGCGTTACCTGGTGGTCACAATTACAACGGTAAGCCGCTACTAATTACCAGTACTCTCTGGCAAAAACGAGGATTGCTACCCACCAGTTTCATGTCGTCTTGCTACATGTATTAGATGCTTACGAAAAACAGCAATAAACCAACAACACCAAAATGGTCAATACTGGCACTCAAGGACCACTACCACTAACATGGACTACAAATCTGTAAAAAAAATGCATTCAGTGCCATTATATAATCACAATTTCCTTCACAAATTTTAGTGAGTATTTCCCCGAACTGACTGGCACACAAATTGTCCAGCCTGCAAGTTGTCCAGTCAGCAAACAGTCTGACCGCAAACTGGTCTGTTCACATATTGCCTAGCTGAGGGCAAAGCCGGCAAAATACAATAAACCTGGACATTGCCTACAAAATGGCTGACAGTAAAAAAACGTCAACACACAGAAGTATACGCCAACCTTGATGGACTGGGAGAGTGCTTCGACGTTTTCGTTAAGAAGCCGCTCCACGTCCTCGACAGCGAGCAGCTGGTACTCAAAATACTCCGGGTCGTCTTCTTTCCGGCGGTCGGAGTCGTGCTCCTCACCGTCGCAGCTGTTGTAGTAGTGGTTGATGTCCTCTTCATCTTCCATCTCGTCGTCCGACTTTGGACTCGGCTCCGATTCCACGTCGTCCGACAGCTGACTCGCCATCTCCTGAGACATCGCGCTCTGCACAAAACCACGACAATGAAGTCTGCTGCACGAAAAAATCGGGGCAGCCAAGATCGGATGTCTCTCGATTTTGATCACAAGCACAGGGGTGCGGTTCTTCAGAAATGGACGGATCAACCCCCATCGGACAACCTTTCCCGACATACGTCCATTCAGAGAATATCTTCCACAAATATGCACAAGTTGACCCTGTGATCTTTATTTTCGGTGCGACACGTGTTATTTTTGATGGGTGAAGGGATAAAAATGCCAGTGTCACCAGCTCAATGTGGGTGAATATGCAGAGCTAAAACCATATCAGACCATCCATCTGACCCAAATCTTAATCCCATTTAACAGGCATTTACATTATTATAGAATTTGTGTTAATATACTTTATATTCCTTAAAAACGCTGCAGAATGTGGTCCACCCTGCTTGCTTGTATGACAGTTTACGGCACTGCACATTCTACAACACTTTGCAAATAGACATAAATATAAAGACATCCGTTTTAAGCCAGTGTCTACATTTTCATTTAGGGTTAGGGTTAGATGGGTGGACCAATACACAGGTTGGCCTATACAAAACTGTCTTAGAACTGCTTAACGTAAATGGACGGGTAACAGGACAATTTGTCGACAAATGGACTTGCAGTCATTCAAGTTGCAGATTGGTCAACTCGCTGAAACGCTTAATTTAAAATCTGCAGTAAATAATCACTATGAATGTGATTTGCAGTAGACTACACTACTGAACACTTTCAATAGTTGATGGTGTTAGGGTTAGGGTAAGGTTTAAGTTCAGTGTAAAAATATAATGTAGTCTTTCCGTGATTTAAAAAAATCACTGTGCACGAGTTGACCAGTCCGCGACTTGACTGACCGCGAGATGCTTTGCTGGCGAACTGTCCAGTAAGCAATAGAGGACAGACATTACCTTTAAGCAGATGGATTCACAGCATGCAGACCTGAAAGAGTCTTCACAAAGAAAGGTCGTGTGTGTGTGTGTGTGTGACAAAACCCGTCATACATACAATATGGTCACCGAATTTGAAACACCACTGCCGTTTACATTTCAGTTAAAAGCGTAATAACGGTCGGAGAATACGGACGACAAATCGCACACGATACACCTCACCCATCATTTCGACAAAAACGCCCTCAGAAATTGCGACTCAACAAGGCACCGCTGTGCGCACCATTTTGCAGCGCTGCGCAGCAAAATCTCAACCGGCAAACCGACAAAAATTTACCATGGAACACGGAATTCTCTGCCGGAGCACTTGGCGTGAAAATTAATACGGGGCAACGAACGGAATTAGTAACAGAACGACAAAAAACGGCGACATCGACACAAAAAACCACCGTTGTTTTCTTCTGACGTCACTTCAGCTGGCACCCGGTTTCACACCGGAGAAATAACAGAAAGAAAGTACTATGGGCAAAGAATATGGATAGCCGCGCAGCGGCTTAGAAGGGCGACTCCGACACAGCAGGCCTCCGGCGTATTCAGTTATTTCATTAGATCAAAAACTAGTAACAACCTATCTAGCAACTTATCAACTTATCTACCAACACTGTTTGTTTAGTTTTCAGACCGACGCCGTCCGACGGAAGGAGTAAATATATATATAGTTTATTTCGCAATTAAATGCGCATGCCCAATGCATATGTGAATAATTTCCCAAATTGCCCTATAAGTGAAATCGCTATGGAGCGTCGCCCTGTAGCTCTAGTTACAGCCCATACTGAAGAGAGTGGAGATGAGTAGGCCTATAGTGTAAATGTACAACAACAACAACAACGACAAGTCACAACAATATTTATTTGAAAAAACAGCAGGAAACCAGAAAGGGCAAACAACGTTACAAATAGGCTCACAGGGAGAGTCGTCGTTCTTGGTCGTTCTTTTCGGAAACTTCAATAAACGCAATACAGCTCGCCTTAGCAAACTATTCCGTGTTAGCCTATAAACGATATTTTAGACGGAGATTTATGTAACAACTTCTTTATTTCCATATTTTATCTTTTTTTCTGGTTTTCAAACATGATTTCATCAGATGCGTTGATTTTACCCACATCGCAGCTTCAAACACAGCAAGCGATGACGTCACGTACAAGTTAGGTCACACATAGAATATTTAATACAGACTTATTAAATTCTTGTGCTCATTTTGTAATCGAAATTGGTGAAAAATCTAGCCTTAATGGCGGGTTTTAATGCAATTTAATGATGAGTCGTCGTATAGTACGTGCATGGCTTACTTGTTTGGACCACCCTGTATATATGTAACAAATTTCAACAAAGCATAAACCGCGATTTAAATGATAAAAATAAAACTCAACAGCCTTATATTTCCATATTTTATATCGTTATATAACAGCATACACGACTTACACCGCTCAACTGCACTCGGAATTGGTGCGTGCGTTATAGGCCCACTAGAAACGGTGCGAAAGCGGGCTTCCATATACGCTTTTTCCACAAGTAAAATATCATCAGTTGCTGTGTGCAAGACAGTATTGGTATCGATAAACCATTAAAATTAGTTTAATCAACCGCGACAGTGGAGCGAAAAAATCTAAAAACATCTATAAGACCCATTAGTTCAGTGCTTGCGAGTGAGGACGCTCACCGCGGCCGTCTGGTGTCGCTAGTATCCAGCAGCGTTACATAGGCTCACAGTGAGAGTCGTCGACTCGTCGTTCTTGGCCGCTGCGCGGCCATTTACATTCTTTGCTATGGGCACGTGCAAAACTGCAAATAGCAAGTGCTCGCTCGACATTTATCTGCTCTTCGACTTACCGCAAGCATGTTCCAAGAATTAGCGAAATGTTCCCAAGAACATATCTGTCCAAAAATTTATGGTTCACCAGCTTCCTGAAGTTACAGCAATAATGTGTCGAGAACGGACCGTATGTTGACAGGTTAAAAGTCTATAGCCACGTCTATAATCCTCCATATGAAACTGTAACAGTCTGAGTTTATAGAGTGATCGTTACCACTCAGTATGTTTTTGTTTACTATTCTTTGGACTAAAAAAAGAACAAATTAAACATTTGAAATAGTCTATATAGAGCGTCAATTGTTGGTGCAGTTTAGGCCTGCCTATAGCCTATACATATATATAACAGTTAACACACCAGCTACATCAGTCATGTAGTGCCTACTGACTACTGAGTATACAGTAAAGTAAGTAAAGATAAAGGCATACAACTTATTATATAGCGCCATAAGCGGCAACTGCAGCTGCAGCGGCGCTGTACGTCACAGACAAGGGCGGACGTGTAGTCTGTAGGCTAGGCTAAGCCCGCACACACGGGCTTGCAGTTTTTGTAGCCAAACAGCCACATGCAGCTCTGATCTGCCGTTTAATGGTCTCCACCCCGTAATCCATGTATGAAATTACTCATTTGTCGACCCCAAAGGAATAGAAGGCTGAGTTGGTCTGGTTGGCTGACCCATAGCGGACACCTTGGCCACGAAGTGGTCACATGTCACCCAATAAAGATCAGGCATAGATCACGGGAAGTCCGCCAGCAAAAGACCGACGTCTCGAGCCACTCCGCCAACCAGTATACGCTGAAGTGTCAAACGCACTATATCTTAGGCCTACACATGAAATCAATATTAAAAGTATAGAACAACAGAAATACGCGATAAAAATGGAAATATAAGACATGAACGCAATGAAAAAATTAAGGAGTGAGCGGGCTATCAATGGAATAAAGAAGGCGCATATACCGTCCGGACGAGGGAAAGATAATGTCGTTGTCCAAAGATGAATTAGACTAATTACTCTATAGGCCTAACCGAGTTCTTAATTTCAGCTGTGACGAATTACTGCCGAGAAGCGTGCGCATTGCCGTCCGTATGGCAATTGTGATTACAGGGCATTTTAAAAGGAATTTTCACAACTGCTTCTCTTTCCCATCCCGCAGATCACTAATTAATGCTGCATCGTGCATTTGGGGCTCCGAAAATCACGTTCAACTGCAGAAATCCATTTGAGAGCTGCATATCGTTTAGCCCTGTCTGCTTACCCATCACCCACTGCATTTTCGAACTAACGTACGACCCGTCAAACCTTATACCTACAAGTTACAACATGGCGGCGAGGTTTCCGGTCCGCGAGCTCGTCGATCTCGACGACGCCGTAGCACCCCACGTAGGCCGTACGTTGTGATAACGAAAGATTTTCGACGGGAACAACGCCCGGTAAATAATTGATGAAAGTAGTGATTTTCGGCCCGTCGGCCAGCTGCGTGCGGCTACCAAGCTGTTGGCGACCGGTTTCGAGACGAAAGACTAAAGTGCATGGTCGTGCGTGCGTGCGTGCGTGCGTGCGTGTGTGTGTGTGTGTGTGTGTGTGTGTGTGTGTGTGTCGAGGCATCCCTAGGGAGTATGGGAATCTAATCTAAGTTCTAACCCCTGCAGCTTAAGTGGTGTGGCTCGGTATAGCCAACTTAACTGGTAAAGCTTCGAACTCGTGATCGAGAGGTCGCAGGTTCGACTCTCACCCACTGAGCTGCCCAGTACGTCCCTGCGCAAGCCGCTCACACACACGTGCCTCTGTCATCCAACAGTATAATTCGGTACCTGCCAAAGGATAGCTGCATGCTCTTCGGTCGGAAAGGTACCCATAGGTCTAGCGCTTCCGCTGGTCATGCGTTACAGATTATGTACTATAGGCCAATATTATATCCATCTATAGGGACTCAAATGTCCATGAGACATACATAAATAAAAGGATTTATATGGCGCCCATAAAAGCAACTGTCTGTATGCAACCCGCCCACGGTCCTAAGGACTATGCCCCCTTTTTTTATAAATGGGAGAGAACCCCCTCCTCTTTTTTCCGCCCCATTTCTCCCTTTTCGTCCTTCGATCCTGTCCACCCATTTTTGCAATTTCTACTTCCGTTACCCTCACTTTTCTCGACATACTGCCCCCCCCCCTCTTTCCTTCTCGCAGCTAGGTGCTTGTAATGAGTGCTGTAATCTCGCTCCGCTCCCACCAGCAGACTGCTAAATTGCATTCGGTGCATTTCCGTGTGTAAAACGATTTGTGGCAGCTTAAATTGCATCAGAAAAATGCTCAGAAAAAAAGCAAACGTTCGAAGTAGTCTCTCGATCGCCAGCTCTGAAAACGGGGGGCGTAAAAAATAACCGATTTTAATTGCGGTTCATTGAATGGCGTACAAAGCCATTACCCAGAAAACCAATTTATATACACGTTTATTCGCAGGATATGCAGGCAATATACAGCATTAAAAAGAAAAGTTACGAAGCAACGCATGCAGTCCGGCGTATGCAATGTCTTCATCATGCAATGAATCAATAACAGTCTCTTTAAAAGTAGAGTATTGCAGCAAACTTTTACACCACAAAACTGGCCAAGTCTCCACGAATAATTTGCGAACAAGTGGAAGTTTCGTCGTCCGATCTCGATCGGCATTGCGAAACAAGTATAACCGGTTGTGCGGCAGCCCCCCCCCCATTAAGAAAAGCAAAATTTTGTCCAAGCCCCCATCACGTATACGTTCAAGAGTCACCTCAAGATCCACCGCTGTAATGCCCTCAGTTACTGGACAACGAACTAACGCACACAACTGACTGGAGCACATTCGTACGTAATATATTAGGCGCCCCGTGTAGTGGTGGCTGGTTTGACGTAGCGGTGACGGCGTTCGTCGCGTCAACGAAGTTAAGCTACGTCGAGCCCGGTTAGTACTGGGATTGGCAACGACCGTTGGCAGGACTATCATCCCGGTATTTATCCAGGCCACTCAAACCCACTCAGCCTGGCCATCCCTCCGTGGGTAGGTGCAACGAGTACCGGAGATGGTTTCGAACATCTCTGCATGGAAGAAACGGCGCCTCTGAAGTTACGACCTTATTGCGCTTTATAAAGCAGTTTATAAATATAAATATAAATTTTCATATTCACCGAATTCGGTACGGCAGCACACAGCAACACAAATGCAAGAAAATCAACAAAAAAGTAAATGAAACTCTCAGAACTTGACTATATGTATACACTGAGTTTTTACATTGGTTGACTCCATGTTTAAACTCGTATGAATCGTCGTGATTTTTACGATTATCATTATTGATCCCGATTCTGAAATCGTGGGCGATTTATCTCCAAACCCCGCCGGTTTGGTAGACGCCATCCGCTGCACGCGCCTGTGTGTGTCAGTGAGCGTGTGCGCGCGCGCTCAGCTGCTGTAGTGAAAGTCGGCTGCAGGCGGCGCGCACCGCTCTCGTCGCCCAGCCGCCATCGAATCGATTTTGCAGCGGCGCCAGTACGGTCGGTCGGTCAGCCGTCCGTTCTGCGAGCGCTGGCCAGTCGATGCTTCAGCGGCTGGCACGCCAGATCGCATGCGCCGGCGCCGTTACACACTGCGACTCGATTGTCAACGCTCTGCGTTTGTCGTTAACTCGTATCGCCTTTCTCCGACCACATCCGGTCGACGTTGGACTGCTCCGCCGTTGAATTGCGACGACGTTGCCCCCGTCGCTCGACTGCGCTCTGAACGAACGACGTCCGGGTGTCCGAGCGCCCAGATACATCCGCAAAGGTATTTCATTATGTCATCCATGTGTTAATTTGTTACGTATTACGTATCTGGTCCAGTGCGTGACGATGACAACACCTAACTACGTAAGATGGTATGCGGTCCTTGCAGTAATTAACATTATTTAGGCCACGTTAAAATATTTATGATGATAATGATGATTGCATGAAAACAGTACAACCCATGTAGAAACCGAGAAACACTTTCGGGCAGTACGTTTGTGCTCTTCGTTATTGTTCGCAACAATACTGTAATAATAGCTGTAACTTTTCTACATGAACATGGATCCAGTAATAATCCACCACGAATAAGCCGGTTTGACATTTCGGTGACCTATGTAGGCCAACCTGACCTAATAAACTGACAACATCCAAACAAACTTGACTCGAATTTGAATAGGCTATCGTCGGCTTAAACCGACGATATCATGCTAAATGTCACGCAATGAATATCTAAATCCCCGATTGTGCTTCAAGCAGTGATCTGTAGTCGCTTCTGGGATGATAATCTTAATTCAGTTTGCATCATATGTGTTACCATTCTCTTAACCTTTTCTAGTAGGCCCTATAAGTTAATGTCCCTCATGTGGAGACTAAGCCTAAATATGTAGGCATACAGTTTTCTCACCTTCGTTTCAGCAAAGAGTGACTCGCATAATGCTAGGACTGCATCTTGTCTTTCCTGATGCATATACTTTTAACAATTGGCTATATAATGTAATATTGGGTGAATTTACCCATTGCCGCATTCGACCTGATTTTAGTGACGGCCTGCTATTCGTTATGACCCCCATAAATATCTCCTCATGCAGTATCAACACTGGGCTTATTTTTCGCCCTCAATGCCAGCCTATGAGGGAGGCAAGCGAGGCTCCTGAAGCCAGTTGCGGTTGTAGGCTGTGGCCAGAGGGAAACAGGTCCACATTTTCAGCCAGGCATCCCGCCCCACTTTCGTGGCGAAAGACTAAATCAGTGTTCTTTGACACCTGTGCATAAGGCTACAGGTATGCTTCTGTCAAGCTGACTGTGCCCAGTTAACGCACATTAGCTCCGCCCCTCCCCTATAAAATCTTGAATTTTTACACGAGAACGTTTAAATTCGTCGTCTGTCGGTGACTAGAAAATTTATGATTTAATGTTGATCATGGCCGGGACAGCATTTTTGTACATGCACGTAATTAAAAAATTGAAGATGCAATGGGGGGTAGAAGTAATTTGTACTGTACAATGTTTCACAGCACAATACGACGTTAAGACCCCACGGACTTTGCTTGGATGCAAATTGTATCATACCTATATACTTACACCTGCGCATGCGCACTGAAATGTCAGTCTGGCTTACTAACTCAGATTCATGTCGAATTTGAGTCTATCATGCGCTAACGTCGAATTTCACGTCATATTCTCTGACGTTGTAAATGTTCTGAAATGTTAACCACATTGTTTCATTTGCATATATCCAGACTGAAGGATCTTAACAATAAATATCATATCATATCAAATATCATGTCAAAACAGTCCATGCAGTCCCTGCTTTCTAGTGCAGCGCTCCGCTTTCTCCGTATTGCGGACTCCAGTGTTCTTTGAGCGGCGTTTTCTCTAATATCTTTCGTTTCCCATTCTGTTTTACCGGCAAAGTAAACTCCAGGCTCTTAAGCTGTCCGCACGACGAACTGAAACTGAAACGAAACAATTTCGAAACAGTCTCGAAACACCGTTTTCTTTCAGTTTAGTTGCGTTGTGCGGACAGTTTCACGAGTTCGTCGATTTTTTCTGTCGGAGGTGACCGAGCGCCGACGGTGTGCGTGAATGATTGGCGACGAAACGCAGGTGAGAATTGTCGGCGAATTAATCTCAGTCGCTCATGCAGCGCATATCACGTTCGAATCACCTGCCGCGTGTCAAAACTCAATCGCCGCTACACGGTGGCCCCAAAAAGTAAACCTCCCGGCCCCCACGGTGAAATATAAATAACTCTCCGTGGCGCCGACTCCTTGGGCACGGGGGCACGCGCCCCCACTTTCACGAATGGCTAGGCACGGGGGGCATCTTGAGTAGAAGAACAGCAAACAAGAAACTGACCAGACTGTACTGAGCATCACGAAAGCGCTCACCAAAACGACTAATTGTACTTTTAGAGCCAAAAAGTGGAGGGGCACGACAATTTTTTCCGGCGCTCATGTGCCCTCCCCTTACTTTCAAATTCGTTCCGGCGCCACTGATAACTCGTACGTATGTATTAATTAAATCGATTTAAAACCTGCCGGTGAGATTGGATTTCTCTAGGTCATAGTATCAAACAAGCACGACAACGGTATTAAATATTCTTTGCGTGACACAATATGTGACGTCAAAAAGTGTAATGTTGGTGTCAGCGACTCAGCGCTCCCTTGCTGCATCGGTTTGCCTTTGCTTGCAGTGGTCGGTCCACTTTTAAACCATTTTTTTAAAATGGAATTCGTGCAAACATTTCGTCGATTTCCATCTTGTATCTTTTTAAAAAGTTTTTTTACTATAGATTTATCGTACACGTTTAGTCAGCGCACACCGAAGCTTACAGCGAAGTACTGGCGACGTCACAAATCAGGTCACGCGAAGAATATCTAATACCAACTTTGAGATGATGTTGCGCTTCTTTTCGCTCAGATTTGACGCAAAAATCTGGCATTATCGTTGGCGGGTTTTAACGCGATGTACCGATCATTCGGTAGTAGAGAGCGCGCTTGCTTTTTTGGGCGCCACCCTGTAGACCCGAGTTGTTTGCCATTTCTCAAACGCCGAAACGGAAACAGCGACCCAATGAAACTGTCGAGTTCGCCTTAGCGCACAGTCGCTGCAGTCAATCAGCTTGCCGCGTCGCATCGGCGGCGGCGGCAGCGGCGTCGCTGCGTGAATGCCCGTTTTAATTTCGCGAGATTCGAGTTAATTCGCGTACGGGCGATGCCGTATATAAGCCCGCCTCGTGGGCGACTGCGAAAAAAACACACTTCTTTTCCCCCGGACAGTTATTGTCCGCGTTCTTCGACCACTGTCTATACGCAATGAAGCTGAAACAACAGTTTCAAAACAGTTTTGAAATACTTTTGAAACCGTTTTGCATCAGCCAAAAAACGGTCCGGCCGTCACGAGCTGTGACGGCCGGAACGTTTAGTTTTGGTTCAAAAAAGTAAGCCGCTATCAAGAATCATCATTAAATCGTATTAAAACCGCTAGTGCGGCTACAGTTCTCATCAATTTTCAGTATAAAACGAGCACACGAATGCTATAGAGCCAAAAAAGTGGAGGGAGCATTTGACCAAAAAATTGTCCGGCGCTTTGTTCCGGATGTGTGCGCTTCCCCCCCCCCCACTTTCAATTTCGTTTCGCGGCATCACTGAGTATACATGTAGACAGACGGTGCAAGGAGGTTGCGAGTGGTTGCGATTAAATGCATTAGGACGCTTCCGGCCGCGGGAAAGGTCGGAGTAATTACCGAAAGACATTGCGGAGAAACAGCTTTTCAATCAATCAATCAATCAATCAAAAAGTCAATCGAAAAACATTGTTGCCGATAGCGCATAGTGCAACGCACGGACAGAAGCGCGTAACAGTGTAGCGAACTGTAAGGAGGGGGGCGGGGGATAAAATTCGACGAAAAAATGAAATAGAATCCCATTAAAAGACCCAGATAAAATAACATAGTAAAACTATTAAAATTTATAATAAGTCTCTCAATCCCCAAACTCTGAAAACGTTTGGAGGGGTGCTCTACTATCCACATCACCGCGTAAAATAACCAGTTTTAATTGCAGTTCATTGAATGGCGTACACAACCACCTCTCTTACCCAGAAAATCAATTTATATACAAGTTTATTCGCAAAATATGGATACAGTATATAGAATTAAAAAGAAAAGTTACGAAACAACGCATGCAGTAAGCCGTATCAATGTCGTCGTCATTCAGTGGATCAATAAAAGCCTCTTTAAGTGGAGAATGTTGCAGCAAACTTTAACACACCAAAACTGACCAATTCCGAACATGTGGGATAGTCCCCTGAACCGTCGTCGATAGCCGTCGTCGTCGATTGCTGAGGTCTCAAACCGACACCAGTTGTTAAGCTAGCGATCCCAACCGTTACAGTTATCACGCCGTCGGCGTCGACAGATTAACGACGATACGACGGTCTAATTGTAAGTGTGGTACCACTCACCATTCATGAAGGAGTCGCGCTCAAACTGGGTTTAGGTTTGCCGACAAATCTAAGTTCTTGGTTATACATTAAATTACCACTGGTGCTTCTGAAAAACAGATCAATCAATCAATCAATCAAAACACATTTCTATAGCGCCATATGTCGCGAGCGAATCAGAGGCGCATGATGACGGAAACTATAGGCCGAGTGTTTACAATCGCTATAAGCAGTGTCAAAAAGT
>Ga0056115_1000194_pt1 | contig 30469 bp, 28 predicted proteins | sample WorMetOlspDAHAB1_FD_77007 | JGI IMG/M metagenome (GOLD analysis project Ga0056115, IMG submission 77007) | Marine gutless worms symbiont microbial communities from Max Planck institute for Marine Microbiology, Germany - Olavius sp. DAHAB.1 ...
ACTTTCATCGGCATCCCGAGTTGGGATTCGAGGAATTTCGCACGGCCGATATCATCGAAAAATATCTCACGGCATTGGGCATTGCCACGCAACGAATTGCCAAAACCGGAGTGGTGGGCATATTGCGTGGCGCGAGGCCTGAGCCCGTTTTGATGCTGCGGGCCGATATGGATGCCTTGCCGATCGAGGAAGAAAATGACGTTGACTACAAATCTCAAAACAACAGCGTGATGCACGCCTGTGGTCATGATGCCCATATGGCCATGTTAATGATTGCTGCCAAAATCCTGGCTGCAAAAAAGAAGGAAATCACCGGTACCATTAAATTCGTCTTCCAACCCAACGAGGAAATCGCCGGCGCACTTCGCATGATCGAAGAAGGCGTTCTGGAAAACCCCAAGGTCAATGCTGCAATGGGCATGCACATTTGGACGCCGGTACCGTCGGAGAAGATCGCCATTACGCCTGGACCGGTGATGGGCGGGCTGGATGTTTTCAAAGTCACCATACACGGCAAAGGCGGCCACACCGGCATGCCTGAGGATGCCGTCGATCCAATTATCGCGGCAGCCGCTGTCATTCAAACGGTACAGGTGATTCAAACCCGGGAAATCAGCGATCTGAAATCGACGGTTATCATGTTCGCTAAAATCCAAGGCGGAACCAAAAGCAACATCATTCCCGAAAAAGTGGAGCTGGAAGGCTCCATCCGCTTTCTATACCCGGCCGGGCCGGAAGATGAATCCCAGCCCACGCAGAAATTCATCCGTATCGTGGAGCAGGTTTGCCAAACCCACCGTTGTACCTGCGACATCGATATCGTCCGTGAGAACATTCCTTTGATAAACAATGCCGAGATGGCGGCCCTTGTCAGGGATACCGCCGGGGAAGTGTTTTCCGATCCCGAATCGATTGTCGATTACCAGACCATGGGCAGTGAAGATTTTTCCGAGTTCAGCGAGCGGGTTCCGGGAGTGCTAATGTTTCTCGGCACCGGGAACGAGAATATCGGCACGGATTTTTCGCACCATCATCCGCGATTCAATATCGATGAGGACACGCTCCCTCTCGGTGTCGAAATGTGGGTGCGATGCGCCCTCAAATTTTTTGAAAAATCAGGCCGACTGACATTTATAAAAAGGAGGTGAGGAGAAGGGATCAATCCTTAATGCTGAAAATCATCGTAAAAAGATGAATTGCGAAACCCGGCGTAACATTTAGCCGACAAAACGAAAGGAGCTGGAAAATGAAAAAGATCATGAAATTTAAAATGGCAATGGCACTGCTTACCGGAGTTCTGCTGATCGCCGGAACAAGTATCAGCCTGTATGCCGCGGAGTGGAAGTATGCAATGGGAGAGGGCGAGAGTGACCCTCAAGGCATCTATGCTGTGGCATTTAAGAGCTTCGTCGAGGAAAATTCCCGGCATAAAATCAAGATCTACCCGGTCGGAAGCCTGGGCGAAGAGACCGACATGTTGGAGCAGACAAGAGCTGGGATCTTACAGTTTTTAGGACAGTCAACCGGCTATATGGGCGGTACGATTCCTGAAATGGACCTGTTTACCCTGCCTTATGTGATGCCGACGGATACGAAGCAGCTTGATTATTTTTTCAAAAATTCAAAAGTGATTAACGAAATGCTTCCTGAAATTTTCAGAAAGCACGGACTCGAGCTGCTCTCTATCTTCCCGGAAGGTGAGATGGCGGTGACAACGTTTGAACCATTTCACTCACCAGAGGATTTAAACGGCAGAAAGATGCGCGTTATGCCGGGATCGCCCATTCTGGTTGAGACCTACAAAGCGTTCGGTGCGTCACCGGTTCCCATGAGCTGGGGTGATTTGATTGGTGCCCTTAAGACCAAAATGGTGGATGGCCAGGAGAATCCAACGGTGTGGATTGAAGCGTATGGTTTGGATGATTTGACAAAAGTATTGACGTATACAGGTCACGGACACTTCAACGCCTCCGCCACAGCAAATTTAAAGTTCTTTGATGGGCTCAGTAATAGGGATAAAAAGCTTGTTCGTGCGGCGGCTGCGCATGCACACGAAGTTATCCTGAAAGAGGCTGAAAAGCTGGACGCTTATGGTCTTGGCCGCATTGTCAGAACCAACCCGAGTTATAAGATTGTGACCCTCACGGAAAGTGAGCGGGAACCGTTTAAAAAGGCCGCAGAGGAGGTACAGGCTTCGTTTGCATCAAAGAGCGCGTCAAACAAAAAAGTCCTGGATCAAATGATGGCTGATCTCAAAGAAGCTGAAGCAAACGCTAAATAACATCACCGTCGATTATCTACCGCTCTTTTGAGCGGTAGATAATCTTGCAAGCAGAATAGCATTAACAGATTACCGCGTTGGGGGTGCGATCTAAGTTACCGATAGACAATCATTCCAGTTTATCCCGGCTGGGTATCTGTTAATCTGATTATAGCTGTTTTTGGCGGCAGCGGCAGAATAAAATAGATCCGCCGAAGGCGGACCACAAATATTCAATCTTCAATCTACAATATTCAATTCCGGCTTGTCCGGGTTGGGGAGAAAAGATGACTGCAGTAGAAGAGAAACGGACCAATCCTGTCTTGAAGGTGCTTGATTTTGCTGATTTGCTGGTGAGTAAGTTCGAAGGGATTATGCTGGCGATCGGGGTGATTGCCATGACGATTAATACCATTGCCGCGGTGGTGAGTCGGTACGTTTTTAATAGTGCGATTACCTTTACCGACGAGCTTAACATGATATTTATCGTTGTGGTAACCTATGCCGGACTCAGCTACGCAGCACGCAATGGGCGCCATATCCGGATGTCGGCTATTTATGATGCCATGCCGCCAATGACGCGTAAGGCCTTGATGATCGTGATGGCCTCGGTGACTTCGGCCTTTATGTTCTTTCTCTCTTTTTATTCGTACCACTATATTGTCGAGGTGTATCAGAGCGGGCGCATCTTGCCGGCTCTGGGGCTGCCGGTATTTTATATCTATTTGTGGGTACCGGTTGGTTTTTTTCTGACAGGATTACAGTATTCGTTTACCGTGGTTAAAAATCTAACCGAGAAAGATGTCTATCTTTCAACCAATATTAAAGATGGATATTCCGACGCAGATATCGAGATTTAAGGTATGACGATGAGACATCAAATTAGAAATATAGTGCTGTTATTGGTTTTCATTTGTTTTTTCCACACGCCGCTTTGGGCCTCCGATCCCGTCACCGTGGTCATTGAAGAGGTTACGATTGAGCAAAAAACACAAATTTTTGTCTACGGTTATGCCGAGGGGGTGGACCGATGGCAGGAGGTGCGCGTCACCTTAAGCGACAGAGATTCCAAAACGGTTGAACGGGTCGTCGAGACCAATAAAATCGGCAATTGGAGCGCTGAGGAGATTGACATCAGCACCCTCAGTGACGGCAAGATCAACATTGCAGCCGTGGTCGAAGATGACGCGGGAAAAATACTGGCCCAAACCACTGCCGGCACTGTCCTGGATACCAGTTTCAGTCTTGCCGAGTTCATGAAGAAGCGTTTCGCGGCCACGATCTTTTTGCTGATGGTTGCGCTGCTGCTGTTGGGGTTTCCCATGAAAATCCCGTTGATAGCCGGAGCCACCCTGGGGGTCTATCTGCTTTACGACGGTGATCTCTCACAGACCCAGTTTATGATCCAGCAGATGATGGCCGGGATTCGACCCGCCGCCCTCATTGCCGTGCCCATGTTTATCCTCTCAGCCGATATTATGACCAGAGGTAAATCAGCTGAAAAACTGATCGATCTGGTGATGGCATTTGTCCGGCACCTCAAAGGGGGGCTTGCGGTGAGTACCGCGGGTGCATGTGCGGTATTTGGCGCGGTTTCCGGTTCGACCCAAGCCACTGTTGTGGCCATTGGATCACCCCTTCGTCCTGAGCTTCAAAAAGGCGGCTACAAAGACTCCTTTATCTTGGCACTTATCGTCAACTCCAGCGATATTGCCTTTTTGATTCCGCCCAGCATCGGAATGATTATTTATGGAATTGTCGCCAAAACCTCCATACCCGAACTGTTCATCGCCGGCATCGGACCCGGGCTGTTGATCTTACTCTTGTTTTCCATCTACAGTGCGATCTATGCCTATGTAAACAAAATTCCCACCGAACCCAAAGCCTCGTGGCGGGAGCGGGGCAAGGCATTGTACCGCGCCCTGTGGCCTTTGGGATTCCCGGCCATTATTATCGGGGGCATTTTCGGCGGGATCTTCAGCCCCACCGAAGCCGCCGCCGTGAGCGTGGCGTATGCCATCCTGCTGGAGGGTTTTCTTTTTAAAACCATGAAGCTTAAAGACTTTTGGGCAACCTCCCTTTCCACCGGGCTAGTGACAGCCGTTGTTTTTATCCTGGTAGGCGCCGGGGCAGCCTTTGCCTGGGTATTGTCCTATGCGCAGGTGCCCCAACAGCTTTTGGGGATGATCGGTATTTCTGAAATGGGCAAATATGGCGTGCTCTTTGTTATCTCGGTTGCCTTTTTTGTCGGATGTATGTTTGTCGACCCGATTGTGGTGATTTTGATCCTGGTACCTATTTTTGCGCCGGTCGTGAATAATCTGGGTCTTGATCTTGTTTTAGTGGGTACGATTATTACCCTCCAGGTTGCCATTGGTTCTGCTACACCGCCATTTGGCTGCGATATTTTTACCGCCATTGCCGTATTTAAGCGCCCTTACTTTGAAGTCGTCAAAGGAACACCGCCATTTATAATTATTCTCTTAAGTGTCGCCATCGCGATGATCTTCTTTCCGCAGATCGCGCTTTTCCTGAGAGATGTAGCCTTTAGATAAAGGAGAGAGATGTTTCGCAATATTTTAGTGCCGCTGGACGGTTCGGAAAATGCGTACCGAACCTTAGAGTATGCCGCCAACTTGGCTAAAAAGTTTGATTCACAAATCTATGTCTTATCGGTTTTTAGACACCATAGCTACATCGAGAAATCGATCTCTATGGTCAGACCCAGGGAGCCGGAAAACCTGGATGATGTGCTGAGCGCTTATGCCAAAGAGGTCGTTACCCAGGGCAAGGCCATACTACAGGAGCAGGGTGTTGATAATGTCAGAGGTTTTGTCAAAATGGGAACGCCGAGTAAAAAGATCCTGGAGTTTGCAAAAAAACAGGAAATTGATCTCATCATTATCGGCTCCAAAGGAAACAGTGATCTGAAAGGATATCTTCTGGGCGGGGTGTCGCACAAGGTGACGGGCCTTGCCAAATGTCCGGTTATGGTCCTGTAAATGCGGTCTATGACACAGCTACCAACACTGCATGATGCATATCGCGCCCAAAGCCGCATCTGCCAAATGATCCGACAAACGCCGCTCCGGGCGAGTGAAGATTTGGCTGAAAAATGTGGCGCCGACTCCGTTCATCTGAAGCTGGAATGCCTGCAGAATACCGGGTCGTTTAAGGTCAGGGGCGCAGCGAACAAGATTCTCAGCCTCAGCGGCGAAGAAAAGCAAAACGGCGTGATTACCTTTTCGACAGGCAATCACGGCAAAGCGGTGGCCTATGTGGCCGGACAGGCCGGCATCAAGTCGGTGGTATGCCTCTCCGAGCATGTCGCTCCTTACCGGGTGGAAATGATCAGGGCACTTGGGGCGGAAGTTTCCATAAAAGGCCACTCCCAGGATGAAGCTGAAAAAAATTACCAACAGCTGACGGCCTCCCGCGGACTGGTCCCGGTGGTTCCGTTTGATGACCCGCTGATCATTGCCGGTCAGGGCACCATTGCGCTTGAAATTCTGTCAAAGCTTCCCGATACGGACGTTTTAATGATCCAGCTTTCAGGGGGCGGTCTACTGGCCGGCATGGCCATGGTTGCCAAATCAATCAATCCCGGCATCCGCGTGGTGGGACTTTCGCTGGAGCGGTCCCCGGCAATGCTGAAAAGTCTGAAGGCCGGTCAACCGGTGCAGGTGGAGGAAAAAGACACCCTGGGTGATTCGCTGCTGGGCGGCATCGGCTTTGACAACCATTACACCTTGCAGATGGTTGAAAAATATGCCGATGAACACCTGCTGATTTCAGAAGACGAAATAAAAGAGGGCCTGTTTTATATTTTCGACAAACACCGCCTGATCGTAGAAGGCGCCGCTGCCGTCGGAATTGGGGCCCTGCTGAATGGAACAATTAATGTAAAGGGCAAAAAAGTGGTGGCCCTGCTGTCCGGCCGCACCATTAATTCCGAAGAATATATTTGCGTCATACGGAGCAGACTTTAAATTTTCTACGAGACAAGACTCGGAGGACAATGTCTGGTGTCTAACTAGTTTTTGACAGTATCAACTGGGTCAACAGGATAGTAAGCGATTAAGCAAACAACAAACCTGTTAATACTGTTATCCTGTATAGAATAATGTTTCATAAGAGCACGGCATCCCGGCTAAAAAAACAGCCGATCTGATTGAATTAGAAACTTTCTGGTGCCAGTACAGATACCAGCCGTTGTTGGGTTTCGCTGTTCACAATCGAAACGGTATAATGTAGGTTGGGTTGAGTGTAACGAAACCCAACAAAGCCTTCAAAAGGCTCAACCCAACCTACAACTTCGACATTAATCGTTCATTGAAGTAACATAAGAGCGCAGCCTTCGGCTAAAGGACAGCCGGTCTGATTGGAAAAGAAACTTCATCCGAAAATCGTTCGCTCATAGATCGTGGGAGCGGTTTTCAACCGCGATTACCCAGCTGGGTAATCGTGGCCGGCCTGCGACGAACTCAGTCGAATCGAGGCCACTCCCACAAACCGTTAGCTCATATCTTAATGGCTTTGAATATGCTGTAGTACCGGGAGAACAAATGGCAAAAAGCTTGCTGTTTTCAGAAGACGAATACCGGCAGCGGATCCGCAAGACCAAGGAGATGATGGATAAAGGCGGCATGGAAATGCTGCTGGTAATGGATCCGGCCAACATGAACTACCTGACCGGCTATGACGGCTGGTCGTTTTATGTGCATCAGGGTGTCATTGTCTCCCAGGATACAGAGTCCCCCCTATGGTTCGGCCGGGAACAGGACGCCAACGGAGCACGGCTTACCACCTGGCTGCCGGACGAATGTATTCATGGATATCCGGATGAATATGTCCAGTCGCGTTATACCCACACCATGCGCTGGGTGGCGGATCTGCTGCGGGAAAAAGGGCTGGAAAAAAAACGGTTCGGCCTGGAGATGGACGGGTACTGGTTAAATGCCCGGATGTATGTCACCCTTGCAGAAGAACTTTCCCAGGCTGAGCTGATGGACGGGACCAATCTGGTGAACTGGGTAAAAACACTCAAATCCCCGGCCGAGATCGATTTCATGAAACAGGCTGCCATGATTTGTGAACGGGTCATGCAAACGGCCATCGATGGCATTGATGTCGGCGTCTGGGAGAAAGATGTGGCGGCCAACGTCGCCGCCGCCCAGATCGCCGGCACGGATGAATTCGGCGGATCCTCACCGGCAATTTTCCCCATTATGCCGTCGGCCGAAAGAACCTCCACCGCCCATCTGACATTTGAGCCGGACCGCAGGTATCAGAAAAACGATGTCGTGCTGCTGGAACTCAGCGGCGTCCGGCATCGTTATCATGCCCCTTTGTCCCGCACGGTCTACCTGGGTGACCCGCCGGATGATCTGAAAAAAACCGCTCACGCAGTGGTAACCGGGCTGCAGGAAACCTTGAGTCAGGTTGAGCCGGGAATGACCGCCGAGGAGGTCGAGCAATGCTGGCGCAACGCGATCGCCCATACGGGCCTTGTCAAGCCGTCCCGGGTCGGGTATTCATACGGTTTGAATTATGTGCCCGACTGGGGCGAGCACACGGTCAGCCTCAGACCGGGTGATAAAACCATCCTGCAGCCGGGCATGACACTGCACTTTATGCCGGGTATCTGGCTAAAAACCTATGGCTTCGAATGCAGTGAACCCTTGCTGATCACCGAAAACGGATGTGAAAAATTTATCGAGTTTCCCCAGAGGCTTTTTGTGAAGTGAATCAGCTTGAATTCCGGCCCAAGATCCGGCAATCCGTCGCATGCGTCTGCAGGGCAACTTCCTGTCCGGTTCGATAGGTACCGGCATCCGCCATGCTAATGACATGCAAATCACGACCATGGTCGGTTGCGACAACATAGCGAATTTCACCGCCCATGTAACTGCGATTTTTCACCCGGCCGAAAAAACAGTTGGCTCCGGCGTCCGGCTGAAGGTGCTCTCTGGATACAATCCTGAAGTTCTGGGCTCGAACGACAATTTCGACCGACTCGCCGACCTGAAAATAACGAGGATCAGCCGACAGAATTTCCTGCCCGTTTTTTAACGTCACCACCGTCCTGTCGTCCTGGCGACCGGTAACCTCTCCGTCTAGGAAATTTGAATGCCCCAGAAAATCGGCCACGAAATGGTTTTCGGGCGTGCTATAGACTTCCTCCGGCGGGCCTTCCTGGAGTTTCCGGCCATCTTTCATAACAACAATTTTATCCGACATGGAAAGCGCTTCACGCTGATCATGGGTGACAAATATGGTCGTCACGCCCAGTATCTGCTGCAGATTGTCGATCTCCTGGCGCATTTCCTCCCGCAGGTTTTCATCCAGGGCCGATAGCGGCTCGTCCATCAGAAGCACATCCGGCTCGATGACAATTGCGCGCGCCAATGCAATGCGCTGCTGCTGCCCACCGGACAGCTGTGCCGGGAAACGCTCCTCGACACCCGGCAGTCGCACCATCTCCAGGGCGCGCGTCACTCTTTTTTCGATGTCTTCTTTCCTAACATTGCGATATTTGAGTCCAAAGGCGATATTGTCGTAAATGGTTTTATGCGGAAACAACGCGTAGTTTTGAAAAATCATGCCCAGATTCCGTTTGTGGATGGGCACATCATTGATGCGCACCCCCTTGACAAATATGTCGCCCTCCGTCGGTGTTTCCAAACCGGCGATCATCCGCAGCAGGGTTGTCTTGCCGCAGCCCGAGGGACCCAGCAGGGTCACCAGCGAGCCCTTCTCGATGTCCAGATCGATCTTTTCTACCGCCACGACCTTGTCGAAACGCTTGAATATTCCCTTGAACTGGACCATAGTTTCCGCTGAATCTGTCACAACTTATCCCCTTTGTTTTACTATCATAAAGGAAACTGATAAACATCGAACGTTGAGCGTCCGACATCGAACATTGAATAATATATTCTGCCTGTCGTGAGTCTTCTATCGAACGGTCTTGATTAAAACGATTGAGCGACATGCGGCGCAAGCGCCTGCGCTGCGCGAGCGATTCCATCATTCACCAATCGTCATTCGACATTTGTCATTTTTTGTTTCACACGATATTTCATCTAAGGAACCATGCCGCGTTTCCCCGATTTCAATCGGCGGCCGGCGAAAATATTTGGAAAGAGACAGCGCCAAGCGCCACCCATAAAACCTCCATAATCCGCCGGCAGCCGGATAGATCCGGTATCAAGCACCGGCTTTGATTCGATCCCATTTCTCGGCCCACTCCACCTGGTGGCCGTTCCAGTAGGCTGGATTGGCAAAGAGATAGCCGTCGAGCTTACCAGACGGATCAAAGGCCGGAAGTTTCTTGACTTCATCAGGCATGTCGACCTTGGACGGATCCAGGCTGGAGGGATACTTTTGGCCGACCGCCACGGCAATTGCACACTGGGGTGCCAGCATGAAGTTGAGCAGCTGCTGGGCAACCGTCAGATCGGTGCCTTTCAACACAAAGATGCACTCCTGCCAGGAGTAGCAGTTGTGAGGGGACAGAAACCCAATCGGATGGCCCTGGGCCTGCAGTGCGGCGACTCGGCCCGACCAGGCCACGGTGGCATAAATTTCCTCGTTGGCCAGCAGGCTCATCAGTTCGGCACCGGATCCCCAGTACTTTTTGATCATTTTTTGCTGGTCTCGGAGGGCATCCCAGACCGCTTTCAGGTCTTTGATGTCGTTCGGATTTTGGCCGGTGTGCAGGGCGCCGTACCAGATGTTGGTGCGCCAGTCGCCCCAGCTGCCCAGTTTTCCGGCAAGCGCCTGGTCCCACAGCAGTGATGCACCCAGCTTTTCGGCCTTGTCTTTGGAGATGAATTTGGTGTTGTAGGCAATGCCCGTTTGACCGTAGTCATACGGTACGGCGGACAGCTTGCCCCCGGTGATGGCACGGTAAGGTTCCATCATGGCCGGCATCACGTATTGCAGATTGGGAATTTTGCTTTCGTCGAGAACCGCGTCGAATTTCAGGCCGACATAGCGAGCATAGTCAAACACGCCGCTGAGATGGGCCAGGTTGAATTCACCTCCGGGCGGAAAAGATGCCTTTACCCGGGTAAGGTAGGTGTCCATGTCGCCGAACTCACCGTCGACGACTTCAACCCCGGTGGCCTTGGTGAAGGGGTTGAAGGCATGCTCCCGGAAGGCCTCCGACACGACGCCCCCCCATCCGTCGAATCGTATGGATTTGGCCGCCTGCGCCCGAGGCACCAGGTAGCCAAACGGCCCGCCGACCAGACCGGCAGCGGCACCTGCCAGGCCGAGAAAGCGCATAAAGTCCCGCCGGGTCATTTGCCCGTTTTGATAAAGATCATGAGCTTCTTCCAGTTGTTTTTCAATTGCCTTAGACATATTGCCTCCTTTCAGTTGGTTATTTGCCACCCCTGGCAAAGCGGCGGGTAAGGTAGCCCGCCAGCAGCGGAGTGGATATGGTCAAAACAATCATGACCGCACCCAGGGCATTGATTTCCGGGCTGATGGAATTGCGCAGCATGCCGAAAATCTTTACCGGGACGGTTTGACTGCGGGCGGTGGCCCAAAACAGCGTGGCCGTGACATCATCAAATGAAATGGTGAAGGAAAACAGCATCCCGGCCAAAATCGCCGGCATCAACAGCGGCAGCGTAATTTCCCTGAAGGTTTGCAATCCATTGGCACCAAGGACCAGGGCGGCTTCCTCAAATTCCCGTTTGATTCCCACCAAGCGGGCTTGAACCACCAGCAGAACATAGGGCAGGGTCAGGACCACATGCCCGATTAACAGCAGGGCAAAGCTTTTCGGCTGCTGCAGCCAGCGGATGAACAACAGCAGCGCGACCCCCAGAACGACTTCCGGAATCATAATCGGGGTCAGCAGCAGGGTATTGAACGTGTTCTTGCCGGGAAAATTGTAGCGCACGAAAGCCATCGCCGCGGGGATCCCGATCAGGGTGACGCAGATGGCCGTCAGGGATCCGAGAATCAGTGAGTTTTTGAAGGCCCCCAGAATGGTGCGGTTCTGGGCCAGTTTGACGTACCATTTGAAGCTGAAGCCCTCCATGGGAAACGAGCCGAACTGCTGCGGATTAAAGGACAGAATGATGACCGCCACAATCGGCGCAAACATAAAAACGTACACAAGTAAGGTGTAAAGACGGATCAATGACCAACCGGAGAAAAATTTCATGCGCTGCCCCCACCAAAACTCTTGAACAATTGATTGATACCCAGATAGCGGTTGTAGGTGTAGATGATCACGATCAGCAGACCCAGCAAAATAACACTGATGGCGGATCCGAACGGCCAGTCGAGGGTGCCGATGACCCGCTTGAAGATCAGGTTGGCGATCATGTCGTTACGTGGGCCGCCGAGAATCATGGGCGGGAGATACGTACCGGCCGTCAGGACGAACACCAGCAAACAGCCGGCACTGACCCCGGGCAGGCTCAGTGGCAGGGTCACTTCCCGGAAGGCCTGCCATTCGGTGCACCCCAGGCTGCGCGCCGCCTCGGTCAGGCTTTTGTCGATGCCCTCCAGGCTGACATAAACATTTAAGATCATGAACGGCAGCAGATACTGGATCAGTCCCAGCAGTACCGCACCCTCATTGTACAGCATTCCCAGGGGATCCGCAATAATGCCGACTTTCATCAGGAAGTGATTGATCAGCCCCGTATCCCCCAGGATATTGATCCAACTCAGGGTCCGGATGATAAAGCTGACCCAGAAAGGCAGCATGATCAACAGCATTAAAAACGGCCGCAGGCGGGATCGGGTGCGATAGAAAAAATAGGCCGGTATGTAACCCATGACCAGACACAACACCACCGTTTCCAGGGCCACCCGGATCGTGCGAATCAGGATGCGCGGGTAAAAAAAATCTTCAAAGAATTTGGCATAATTTCCGAACTGAAATGCCGGAATGTCTGCACCGGTCGGTGCCCGCAGCCAAAAACTGTAGACGACGACAAAAACCACCGGAACCACCAGCAGCAGGAATACGGCCGTGAGAGAGGGCGACAGCAGCACCCAGGGCTTCCATTTTTTTTCAGACATCGGTTAAACCCGCTTTGAAAAATTAAAGATTGGTATTAGAACCGGCGAATCTCTCCCTGTGGTATTACAGTCTTCGCGCCGGTTTTTGCAACAACGGTCTCCAAATCCGTCTCAACGGCGATCTCCCTGAGCAGCAACCCCTCTTTGACGATATCCATCACCGCCAGATCGGTAATGATGGTATCTACGCAGCCTTTGGCGGTGAGCGGCAAATCGCAATGCTCCATAGTTTTGGACTTTCCATCCCGGGTTGTGTGAGTGGTCGTAACGATCAACCGCCGCGCTTTCTGAGCCAGTTCCATGCCCCCGCCGATGCCCGGGGCGTATTTACCCGGAATGATCCAGTTGGCCAGATCACCCGTGGCCGATACCTGCAAAGCCCCGATGACGGCCAGATCCAACCGACCGCCGCGAACCAGTGAAAATGAGAGCACGCTGTCAAAAAAAGAACCGCCGCTTTCAATGGTAACGTAGGTGCCGCCGGCATCGATCAGATTGCGGTCCTCCGCACCGCGGGGGGCCGGATTGCCCATGCCGAGAATGCCGTTTTCGGAGTGAACGATGACCTGCTTTTGGCCGGCCAGGTATTTGGGTATCAGGGTCGGTATGCCAATTCCCAGGTTGATGATTTGACCGGCCTGAATTTCGGCCGCTGCCCGTCTGGCAATTTTTTCTTTATAAGACATGATGCTCCAGAACTCCGTATTCCTCCGTTATTTCGTCCAATAAGACAACGTGGTCGACAAAGCCCCCTGGCGTGTGAACGCTTTCCGGATCCAGTTCCCCTGAGTCAACCAGACGCTCGGTTTCGACGATGACCGTCCCGGCGGCAGTCGCCATGGCCGGATTGAAATTGCGGGCGCTTTTTTCATACACCAGGTTGCCGAAGGGATCGGCCACGGCGGCATGAATCAAGGCGACGTCCGCCCGCAGCGCCGGCTCGATAACTGCCCGATTTCCGTTGACAGAGATTATTTCCTTCGTTTCTGCAAGGATGGTGTCGATGCCGATATCCGTCAGGATTCCAATCAGGCCGGCCCCCCCGGCCCGGATTTTTTCAGCCAGGATCCCCTGGGGATAAAATTCGACTTCGATTTCCCCCCGGTTCATCATGCCGATAACGGTGGCATTTAAGCCCAGATGAGAGGTTATGAGCTTTTTCGCACGCCCGGCCTCAATCAGTCTGGACAGACCCATATGATCTTCGTTGGCCTCGTTCTTGACAAGTGTCAGATGCGAAACTCTCGTTTCCAGAAGCGCATTGATGAGCGTAAATGGGGTTCCGGGAACACCGAAACCGCCGGCCATGATGGTCAGACCGTCCCTAAATTGCGTTCGAATTTCCTCTAAAACACAGGTTTTATCGATCATTTGAAAACCTCGGCCAGGAAACGCCGGATACGCTTCTCGGCAGGATTATGAAACAAGATGTCCGGTTTCTTTCATTTTCCTTACATCTGGGCATTAATAGCCTTTAAGCGGTTGTAGCCATGTTCAGTCAGTTTCAGCACCACCTCGCGCAGGTGCTCGGGGCTGAGGCGGAAAATAATCAATGCCGGATAATCCCGCCGGACAATGTCATACACCGGAGAATCTGCGGTAATTTTCTGCAGTAAATCGCGCGCCTTTTGCCAGTCTGACTGCCGTGAGCTTTCCTCGAGCAGCAAAATCGCCCATTTTGAATCCGGTTGAATATTTTCGGCAAAACGATCAAAGAGACTCTGGTGTGAATTTGACATTTCCTGATCCTTTGCTGCCCATCACCAAAAAATGGTTGCGCGGATTGCAGCCATGTGCTTCAAGATCAGGGTTTAGCAACTACCGTGCCACGGGACTGAAGCCTTTAATCCGGTGGTGTTGGCGAGGATACAAAGCCATGAAGGTGTTGTAATATTGCAACACCTTCATGGATTACACGGGCGGGATGTCCTATGGATAGGCGGGACCAGACAAAACCGGATGATTTTGCAATTTTTCACCATGGTGCAGAATTGCACCATGATCAATTTTATACCGTTTGATCTTGCGGGAAAGTGTCGAATGGTCGATATCCAAAAGCTTGGCGGCCTGGCGCTGACTTCCGCAGGTTTTCAGGGCCCTGATGATCATGTGTTTTTCCACGTTTTGGACCACGTTGCCTAAATTCCACTCGGACTTTGAAAGCAGGTACGTATCCAACTCTTCTGTGCGAACGGCGGCCGGCAGATCCTGCGGGCCGATGCTCTCCGACGGGGTCAACACAACCAGCTGTTCGATGAGATTGGCCAGTTCACGGATATTGCCCGGATAGGAGTAGTTCCGCAGGCAGTCAATGGTGGCGGGCGTCAAAAATTTATTCGTCTGGCATTTGGCGTTGAATTGCTTCAGGAACAAATGAATCAGGGGTGGAATGTCGTCCGCCCGCTCCCGTAAGGGCGGAATTTTTAAGGGCACGACGTTGAGTCTGAAGAACAGATCTTTGCGAAACGTACCGGCATTGACCATGCTTTCGAGGTCGCGGTTGGTGGCGGCGATGACTCTAACGTCCAGCCGGCGCGGTGTCGTGGCGCCGACGCGAATCACCTCATTGTTTTCCAGAAATCCCAGCAGCTTTACCTGGACATTCAAAGGCAGTTCTCCGACTTCATCTAAAAGCAGCGTGCCGCGGTGGGCCATTTCAAAATAGCCCGGTTTGCCCTGATCCCGGGCGCCGGTGAAGGCGCCTTTCTCGTAACCGAAAAGCTCGGCCTCGATCAGAGATTCAGGAATGGCACCGCAGTTAATCTGGATCAGCGATCCGTCCGATCGATTGGATGCGCGATGGATCACGTCGGCGATCAGACTTTTGCCGCTACCGGACTCGCCGGTAAGCAGCACACTCGATTCGACCCGCGCAATTCGCATGGCCGTCTCGAAGAGCTTCTGCATCGCGGCATTGCGCGCAATGATCTCCCCATCAAACTGCTTGAATTGCTGAATGTAGTTGAGCTCCGAGCTGTACTTGAAATTCAGCGCCCGGCTATCCTCCAATTCGGCATGCAGCCGGTTCAACTCGGAGATGTCTCTGGCATTGACCACGACCAAACGAATCCTCCCGTTGGAGCCCAATACCGGATTGCCGGTAACCAGCACCTGGCGGCCATCCTGCAAGGTCTGGATCAGCGTCACCGCCGTCTGGTTTTTGAGTACCTCCAGCGTGGCTGATTTATCGAAAACGCCTTCGGCCACCAGTTCGTGCATATTGCGTCCCACAACATCCTGTTCTCTGACGCCGCTCATTTTTTCAGAAGCCCGGTTTACCCGCACGACCCGCGCCTCGGCATCGCAGATCCAAAGCCCATCATAGGAGGAATTAATGATCACCTTCAATTCCTCGTGCAGCTGTTTGTAGGTTTCCAGATCGGAAACGACCTGCTCATAGTCGGCAATATCCTGAAATATGCTAAGGATGCCAACGACTTCTTCGCCGTGTAAAATCGGTGCCCGGTTGGCAATAATCGTATTGGCGCCAATGGTAACCCGGCGGGCAATCTGGGGTTGTCCGACTCTAAGTATTTCCTGCATGTCATGCCAGGCCTCGGGGAGAATCGTCTCCATTTGCCTACCGATAATCCGGTCCGCGCGATTATCGATGATTCGCCGGGCAGCCTTGTTAAATACGAGAATTTTTCCGGCCCGGTCGATAACAACGATACCGTTGCGAGCCTGCTCGGCAACTATTTGAAGGGCTGCCGCAGCATCCTTTAACATGGGGATTTCCGATGCCGTGACGGTATCATCCTGGGAACTGCTCATAATTAGGACCACCTCCTTTTGACATTAATAGGTTGTAGCATCTGTGTGTAAAAGGTCAAGTAGCTCACTGCGCGAATCCGGGCAAATGGATAAAGGGAGCATTTCGAACTGCAACGTTGAAACCTGTGTGTGGAGTTGACCTGTCCCGTCGTCTTGTAGGGGCGTAGCCCGACGTGTTGGATCGTCCTCCCGTGATACCGCGGGACGAAGCCTCAACCTCTCACCCGGGATACTATGTTTTTACCGGAAGAAAAACGAGCGTACCGGACGGAAGGCGGCGAAAGTCTCTTATTTTATTGCCACTAACCAGTTTTTTAGAAGGCAGAAAATAGATTGTTTTTTGATCTTTATATCTCAAGCCGGCGACGCGATACGCAGTGCGATCTTTATCTAACTTGTAGGGCCCGTTGTAGCCAATCAGCATTCGGGTTCTGGCCGGTAAATCGTCCCAGTCCGATATCATTGAACCGGTCTTTATTTGACCGGAAGGTAAAAAATAGATCGTTGTTTTCCGATTGTAGGCTTTACCGGCAAGAGACCAGGCCGTAATCCCGTTTGCAATCGTCTTCAGGGCACTGTCGCCTTTTAGCGATTCAACACCGCTTTCCTGGTTCAGCAGGACGACCGTTTTCGGAGGGATGCGGTTCCAGCCGATCTGGTCGGCGATTTGATCACCGGTATATAGATGGCCGCGCGGGAATTTATATACCGTTGTGTTGCTGTCGTAATCTTCCCCGGCAATCGACCAGGCGGTATTGCGCCCGGTAATGATGTTGGCTCCATATGTGCCGTCATTCACTTTATGCCGGCCGTAAAACACTTCAGATAACCGAGCATCCGCTAGCAGGCGGCCGGCACGCACATCGGGGTCATGGCTCCAGGTGGGACCCAAACCAGCTCTGGCACGTATGAAATTTTTGGCACAGCGCTTGCGGCCGCGGTGATTTTTCCTGAACCACCGGTTCGGCGGACCGTAGGCAACCTGGCTGTGGGTTAGAACAGCGCGATCATCCAGCCCATATACACCTTGCAGGATGTCAATCAACACGCCCACGGTATGATACTGTTCTGGAGAGATGGGTGCGTAGTGATAACCCACCAGCTCAATGCCGATTGAGACGTTGCTGATATCCTGCTCGCCGTTCCACATGCTGCGGCCGGCATGATCGGCCACATATTTCTTATCCAGAGTGCGGTAAGTACGACCGTTGCGGGCAATGACGTAGTGGGCATGACCGCCGTTGGTGCGTCGACCATTACGCAAACGCTTGCCCTTGGAGACGACTCTCAGGGTTGTGTTGAGCCCGAGCTCCGCAGTGTGGACAATAATGTATTTTGTTTTCTGGCGTTTGATTTTCTGGAATCGGGGATTTAACCGCGATCGGTAGTCCACGATGGAGTGTTGGTAGATATGACGTTCGGCCCGGCTATAGGCGGTTGATAAAGAGGGGACAGTAAAAAGAATGAGAACGAAGAAAAAAGATCCAACGGTTATGAATCGTTTGTGGTGACCCAGCCGACAAGCATTTATGGAGATCGATCCATCCATTTGTACCATTGTTCCAGTGCAAATTATTTATATTGCGCCATGTTACTTTCCATTGTCCTTTGAATTTTCAACGAAGAAATCCGAAACGAACACAAAAATAAATACAACGACAATTATAATCAGGGTATTTTTAACGCTGACAAGACGCCATTTATGCGAGGTTTTGCAGAATGGACATCTTTCAGTTCTCGAAACAAACTGTTTCCCGCAATTTTTGCATCTTTTGATCTTCAAATTGCCTATACCGTTAACTGGAAACCCATTCACTTTTCGTTTGAAATCGAAATACGGGTTTGTCTTTATCCTCCTGCCATTTCCGAGTGCTTGAACCCATCGCTCAACCTCCGGCGGAATACCTGAGAACTGAAAACAGCTTGTAAACGCATTCACTCATATCACCCTTTTCTCCGAGCTGCAGGATCTACCCCTCGTCTTTTTTCCAAAAACTCATGCTTCATATCCTTATGGACCAGCAATAAGAATTTTTCAGTTAAAGGACTCAGCGGCTTTAATAGCTGGGACTCCGAAATTATTGATGTTCCCCTGGGGAAGAAAGCGGTACAGGCGATGAGCAAAATGCAAGAAATTATAAACCCTTTGACCATGCCGATTGCACCGCCAAAGCTTCTGTCAACACTTTTTACGAAATCCAAACCGAGTATGTAATTGATCACCGGTATCAGCAGATTGAATATGCACACAATAACAAAAAATATGCTGAAAAAGCTAAGTATCCGGATATAGGTCTCATTGGTCATCCAACTCGATAGTAATTTTTCTAACCACATGTAGTGGTGACCGGCTGTGTAAAAACCACCCATTACACCAAATAAAGATACGCATTCTCTAACAAGCCCCCGGAAAAGGCCCCTCACCAAGCAGAAGGTTACAATTCCTATAATCAATCCATCAAGTGGGTTCACTGCTCTTCTTCAAAAAAATAGAACCGGCCAGCAGTGCCAGGTCGTTGATTGTGTTTGATTTTTTTGAGAGGAAATATTCGGCACCCACCTTATCGGCCGCCGTTTTATACTCAGGGGAATCGCTATGCGTGTTTATCGCGATCGGTATGCTTGGATATCTTAGTTTTAACATCTTTGTCAGGTTCAGTCCGTTTTCAACTGCCAAATGAATATCCATGATTACCAAATCCGGCCGACTTTTCTCGATTTCTGAAAATGCATCTTTTCCATTCGATGCCTCGGCGACATTTAGAAAAGGAAGCGTTGATACCAATATACTTTTAATCCGATGGCGCAGTCCGATATTGCCCTCAATTATCAATATGTTAAGCATAGATAGACCTTCACAGATTGGAATTACCGGGAAGTTAAATGATTAAATCCACAACAGTCCAGTTTGCTTTTAAACGAATGAGGAAGTATCAAACCAAGATTAGACTACTATCGATGTTTATCCGGGTAAATAATCAAAATTATGTATTTTTATTCTTTAGCTTCATTATTTTTGCGGAGTGGGACAACCTTTTTTAAAATCAGCGACAAACAGCAGGACGCGACGTTTTGCGCGACCGATCCCTCGAAGCCCGGAAAATCTACCCAGCCGCAATCGGGAAAAGACTTGACAAGCCCAAGGTTTTCCGGTTAGGTAGTGTGTCAGTATCTGGAAATTCGTCACACATAGTGAACAACCTGTCTTTTCGCCTTTCTTGCCATCAACATCAGTTACTCTTCTTTCACGACGGTTGTTGTCTTCTGATGGCAGCGATTTTGTTCACCAACTACTACTCAAAGGAGGTACACAATGTTGACCCAAAAGTTGACGCGCGTGTCTTTGATCCTGGTGACAATCCTGGCCTTAGCGGGGCTGGTAACCGCGGCACATGCCGACTCGATACTTGACCGCATCAACGGCGGCAAGTCAATCAGATTAGGTTTTGCCACCGAAATTCCGTGGGCCTACCCGGGTGACAACCAGCAGCCGCTGGGCTTTGTCAACGCGATTACGCTGGGGATCCTCAAATCCATGGGCTACACGGAGATCGAACCCGTGGTGACGGAGTGGGGCGGGCTCATCCCGGGCCTGAAAGCAAACCGCTTTGATATCATTACCGGGGGGATGTATATTCTTAAAAGCCGCTGTGAAAACGTCAATTTTTCCGAACCCATCGGCGTGTTTGGTGAATGTTTTATTGTTCCCAAAGGAAACCCCAAGGGCATTCAAAGTTATCAGGATATCAAAAAAATGGGCGCCACGATTGTCACCGGCGCCGGCTACAGCACTATTGAGAATGCTAAAAAAGAGGGGGTACCGGCGAGCAACATCATGACTGTCCCGGGCAACACCGAGATCCTGGCGGCTGTCAAAGCCGGCCGTGCTGATGCCGGTGGTGTAACCTACTTCAGCGCTTTGCATCTGTCCAAGGAGAGCGGGGGCGCTGTAGAGCCCACCGATCCAACCAAAAATCCCGAATGGACCTTTAATTGGGTAGGCATCGGCTTTCGCAAATCGGATACCGAATTCCTGGCCGCCTTCAACAAGGCTTTGAAAACGTACATGGGATCCGAGGCCATGATGAAGGATGTTGCCCAGTATGGCTACGGAAAATCCCAGCTGCCGGGCAAAGTCACCACATCCTATGTCTGCGAAAACCGCTGATCTCCCAATATGGTTATAGAAATTTCCAGACGTGTAATATTGGGGTGACGCCTGCTGGCGTTACCCCCTGCTTGTGGGAAGGTATCATTCCCGTTGGGTTTCGACCGGGCAATGGTAAACACCGGATCGTATCAATTAGGGGTGGCTGAGTTGCGGTACTAAACCCAACAAAACACTTCAGGATTTCAGTCCAACTCATCTAAGCCGAATTCCAGGTTATAATCTAAAGCAGCGCCTGAGAGACAAATCAAAATGCCGACCTATGTCGAGTTTCTCCAAACATACGCTCCGAGCTTTGTCGCAGGAGCCATCGTCACGCTCGAGCAAACCGGATTGGGCATTCTGCTGGCCGTCGCCGTGGCCTTGACCGCGGGCTTTATGAAGATGTCTTCACATTTTTTGGTGCGCTGGCCGGCCATCGTCTACATTGAGATCTTCCGGGGCACTTCACTGCTGGTGCAGTTGTATTGGATATTTTTTGTCCTGCCGCTGTTCGGGATTACACTGGAAAAGTTTACGGCCGGATTCATCGCGGTTGGCCTGAACCTGGGGGCCTATGGCGCAGAACTGGTTCGAGGCGGCGTGCAGTCGGTGCCGCGCGGGCAGTATGAAGCGGCCATTGCCCTCAGCATGCCCCCGTTCAAACGGATGCGAAGAATTATTTTTCCCCAGGCGCTGCTGAACATGCTGCCGCCCTGGGGAAACCTGCTGATCGAACTGCTCAAGTCAACGGCACTGGTTGCCCTGATATCCGTCACCGATCTGATGTTCGAGTCCAAACAGATCAACTCGACGACCTTCCTGTCGGCCCAGGCCTTCGGTACCGCCCTGATTATTTATTATATCATCGCGCGCTTTATCATCACCCCGGGAATGCGGGGGCTTGAAAAAAGACTGTCGCGAAAATTGAGCATCGGATAAGGCCATGTTTGACTGGAAATGGAGCTTTACTTTTGAAATTTTACCGCGGCTGCTGGTGGCAACCAGCAACACCCTGATTGCAGCGGGTCTCGGCTATTTGATTGCCTTGATCGTCGGATTGGCCTTCGCCCTGGCGCAGCGGTCGCGCATTCGACTGTTGACCGTTGCCGTCAGAGAGTTTGTCGAATTCGTGCGATCGACGCCGCTGGTCCTGCAAATCTTTTTTGTCTTCTATGTCGGCCCTCAATTCGGCATACGGTTGTCTCCCTGGACGGCGGGCATGATCGCCATCGGCCTGCATTACGCATGCTATTTATCGGAGGTCTACCGGGCCGGGCTGGACAGTGTCCCTCAGGGTCAGTGGGAAGCCTGCACCGCGCTGGGTTTAAGCGTGAAAAGAACGTACTACAAGATTATCATTCCCCAGGCGATACCCACCGCTATCCCCGGCCTTGGCAACTATCTGGTCGGCATTTTCAAGGATACGCCCATGCTTTCGGTCATCGGTGTCATGGAACTATTTCATGCGGCCACTTCGATCGGTGCCGAGACCTATCGTTTTTTAGAACCCTACACGCTGGTCGGCGTCATCTTTTTAGCGATCTCACTGCCGGCGGCGATGTTTATGCGGCGCTTCGAGGATTGGATTCGTGTTTCCCTCGGAATGAAGAAGCTCCATGCAAAGGATTGATTCCCATGCGTACCGAAAACTTCCCCCTTGAATTGGAGGGCGACAATGTTCCCATGGTCCGCTTCGATCGGGTGACCAAACGCTACGGGAGCCTGACGGTCCTCGATTCCTTGAACCTGGATGTCAGGGCCAATGAAATGGTTGCCATCATCGGACCTTCCGGGTCCGGCAAAACCACGGTTCTAAGGATGCTGATGGCGTTGGAACTGATCGACGAAGGGGTCATCTATGTCGACGGCAAGCCGATGACTCACATGGAGAAAAACGGGGGACTGGTTTGGGCCAGCAAAGCATACCTGCGCAAGATGCGCACGAATATCGGGATGGTGTTTCAGCTTTTCAATTTATTCCCGCACATGACGGCCCTTGAAAACTGCATGGAAGCGCCGGTACAGGTGCTGGGCCTGCGCAAGGACGAGGCCCGGCAGCGGTCGCTGGAATTGTTGCAGATGGTCGGCCTGGAAGACAAGACGGACCAGTATCCGTCACGTCTGTCAGGGGGCCAGCAGCAGCGGGTCGCCATTGCCCGGGCGCTGGCCATGCGGCCAAAAATCATGCTCTTTGACGAGGTCACCTCAGCGCTGGATCCGGAAATTGTCGGCGAAGTGACCCAGGTCATTCGCCAGCTCAACGACGAACACAACCTGACCATGCTGATGGTCACCCATCAAATGGGATTTGCCCGGGAAGTCGCCGACCGGGTATGCTTTTTTTACGAAGGCAAGATCGCGGAAGAAGGCACTCCGGATCAAATCTTTTCAAACACCCGCAATGAACGCACGCGTCAATTCCTGAACGCGGTGCTGGAGGCCGGCTGATGGTGGCCACCGGCCAAAAATATTACTTCATCAATTCGCTGGCCAAAGGCCTTGGCGTACTCGACCTGCTGGTCGAACAGGGAGATGCCTCCGTCAGTGAAGCCGCCACGGTCCTCGCTTTAAACCGTGCCGCCTGCCATCGCTTTTTATCCACCCTGCATGAACTGGGTTACGTGGAAAAGACCGCGCAGTCGCGCTATGCAGCGTCCACCAAGGTGATGGAGATGGGATTGAAGCTTGCCGGTCGGCTGGAAATCAGAAAAATCAGCAAACCCTATATGCAGAAACTGGCGGAAATTTCCAGAGAAACCGTCAACCTCGGTCTTTACGACCAATATGAAATATTGCACGTTGACAAAATCGACAGCCGGGAAATCCTGCGCATCGATGCACCGACGGGATCACGGACGCCGGCTTATTGCACGGCCCTCGGCAAAGCCATCCTGGCATTTTTGCCGCAAGACGAACTGAACCAGTTCTTCAGGGGCGTTAAACTCAGGCGGCACGGCCCCCGTTCGATGACCTCCAGAAAAAATCTGACCGCCGCGCTGGCCGAGATCCGGTTGCGGGGCTTTGCTGTCGATGATGAAGAACTGTCGGTCGGTCTGCGCTGTGTGGGCGCACCTATTTTCGACCACACCGGAATGGCGTCTTATGCGCTCAGTGTTTCAGGCCCGGCAGTGCGCCTCAGTCTGGAGCGGATTGCAAAAATTCAGCCGCGATTGAGAAAATGCTGCCGGGAAATTTCAGTCAAAGTCGGAGGGTCCGGCGGTCTTTGAAGACCCGGCTTTGGTTCAGCCCAGAGGGGGATCTGAATAATTACAATTACTTGCAGTGTTCAGGTGTTCCGCCGAAGGCGGATCAGAAACAGACGTAAACCCGTTGGGTCCAAGTCGCTCATGAATTGACCTTGCTGACGCGAGTGTTGGGCCGTCTGATTCGCTCCAATCAGCACTCAGAATTCGCCTTTGCTGACACCTGACACTTGAAACCTAGATTCCGAATGATCCTATGGCAAAGCCAATTATCTTTGACCCTCATAAAGAACGCGGGATCGACGACTGGCCCAGAGGACCAGGATCGAAATGCCAGAGAACGATGTCATGACCAACAAGGAAAGATTTCTAACCGCTCTGCAAGGGGGGACACCGGATAGGGTACCGATTTTTGACTTCGCTTTCAATGAAGCCTCCATCATCAAGGTGGGCGAACACTTTACCGCCAATCTTCCCGAGCTGAAACCGTTTGTTGACTGCACTCCGGTTGAAATGCGACATTACTTCGATGTCTACATTCGGATCGTCGAAGCACTCGACCTCGATGCGATGGTGATTATTTTCACGGCCGGCGGTCAGCGCGTTGGGCAGGGAAACGATCGCTTTCAGGACGACTTCGGCACCACGTTTATGCTGAGCGAGCATGGGGATCCATTTCCGGTTGCCGGTCCCCTGCAAACCGCCGGCGACCTGGGACGGCTCGTTTTGCCGGACCCGGAGCCGTATTTTGGCATCTTTGACTATGTGCGCGCGCGTCTGCCCGAGCGGGCCCTCATATTCTGCGTTCCAGGACCCTTTAAATTCAGCTGGAACTTGATGGGTAGCATGGAAAATCTGCTACTCGCCTATGGCATGCAGCCGGATATTTGCCTCGATGCGGCGCGCCTGACGACCGACTACATCAAGACGCTGATCAACCTGTCCATCGACCATGGCACGGATGCCATACTGCTGGACGGGGACGTCGCCGCTCAGAAAACGACACTGATGTCACCGGCCCACTACCGCAAATTTTTGAAGCCCTATCACCGGGAATGCGTGGCGTGCGCCCACGCGCGCAACATCCCCATTTTCAAACATACCGACGGCAATTTCTGGCCGGTCATGGACGATTTTCTTGAGCTCGGCTTCGACGGGCTGCACCCCATCCAGCCCCAGTGCATGGATATCGACGAAGTCAAAGAATATGTTGACGGCCGGGTCAGTCTGCTTGGCAACATCGACTGTTCACATCTGCTGCCGCACGGCACCGAAACCGAGGTGGTGGCATCGGTCAGAGAAAGGGTCGCCAGTCTGGCACCGTCCGGGGGGTATATCCTGTCGTCCTCGAACACGATTCACCCCGGGTGCAACCCTGCCAACGTGATCGCCATGTTCCGTGCGGCCAGGCAATTCGGGAATTACCCCATCGCTATCACCTGAAAGGAAAATATTGAAAATGAAAGTCGTTATTTTAACAGAATCCGAGCTTCGCCAGGCGGTCACGATTGACGACGAAGCTGTGGCCGCCATCGAAGCGGTTTTCGGACGATTGGCGCAAGGCAAGGTCAACATGCCGCCGATCATGCACATCGAGGTGCCCGAGTTCGAAGGGGATGTGGACATCAAAAGTGCCTACGTGAAGGGCCTGGATAGTTTTGCCGTAAAAATCGGCGCAGGCTTTTTCAACAACTATCGCCTGGGACTGCCGAACAGTCCTGCCATGATGGTGGTGATCAGTGCGAAAACCGGGATGACCGAGGCCATATTGCTGGACAATGCCTACCTGACGGATGTGCGAACCGGCGCGGCGGGAGCGGTTGCCGCCAAACACCTGGCACCCGAAATGGTGGACACGGCCGGTCAGATCGGTACCGGCGTTCAAGGCCGTTATCAGATGGAGGGATTGAAACCCGTGCGGAGTTTCAATCGCATCCTGGCGGTCGACCTCGACCGGAACCGTCTGACAGCCTATATCAACGAGATGACCGCGCTGCTGGGGGTGGAAGTCGTGGCTTGTGCGGACGCTGCGAGTGTCGTCCGGGAAAGCAGCGTTGTCGTCACATCCACGCCGGCACGGGAACCTTATCTCAAAGCCGAGTGGCTTCATCCGGGCCTGCATATCACCTGCATGGGGGCGGATTTGCCTGAGAAGCAGGAGCTTGAGACAAACGCGCTTGCCCGGGCCGATTTGCTAGTTTGCGACCGCAAATCCCAGAGCGTCAGGATGGGAGAACTGCATCATGGCGTTGCAGCGGGTCTCATATCCGAGGATGCGGACATCATCGAATTGGGACAAGTTGTTTCGGGCGCAAGGCGCGGCCGAACAGCAAAAGATCAGATCACGATATGTGACCTGACCGGGACCGGTGCGCAAGACACGGCTATTGCCATCCTGGCGCTGAAAAAATCGGCCGCCCTCGGGCTGGGGCAGGCGATTGATATACTTTAGTTTTGACCGTTCAGAAGTTCAGGGTTCAAGGTTCAAAGGTTAGGGAGCAAGTCTCGTCGAAATCACTGATTCACAAACCCTGAGGCAAACACAATAACATTAGAGACAGTCAGGTATATTGGACCACGGTCATAATAACTGAACGGATAATATCGCAACAAAGGTAACCCTGAACGGTGACCATTGAACCTGTGAACGTTTACTTGTAGTTAGTGGTCTCACCAAAACTCGCCTAACCGAAATGTTGGGTTGCGCCCCAGGCTACTAAATCGCTATAAGGGCCAGATTATAGCAGGTTGAGTTGAGGCACGAAACCCAACATTTCAGATCGGGCTTAACCCAACCTACCCAAAAACCGACATTTTGTTGAGGCACTAGTTTATCTAGAACACGGAGACTGAAAATGCCTGCTGAACGTTTTTTCCCGGATGTTGAATATGAGGAGCGCCTAAAGCGGCTGCGTGCCAAAATGCGCACGCAGGGCCTGGATGGCTGTCTCATATCCGCGCCGGAGAACATCTACTATCTTACGGGACTGGAATATCAGGGCTTTTTTGCCTATACGCTGCTGATCGTGCCGCTGGAGGGCCAGCCCATCCTGATTACGCGGGCCATGGAACGAACCACGGTCCGCGATATGCTGGTGGATATCCGGCACGTGGTTTTTCAGGACGGAATCGATCCGCTGCCGTCGGCCGACAATGCAGCCCGAGACGTTTTGTCCAACGCCAAGGCCGAATCCGGCGGTACCGCCGGTTTGAAACCCTGGTCCATGAGTCGGGGAGTGCCGACCCGCCAACCCGGCGCAAAACCGGTGGATGAAACCAATCCCGCCCAGGTGACGATCGAAACGCTGCGATCGGCCGGACTCGGATCCGCGTGTCTGGGAATTGAGAAAAACAGCTCTTTCCTGCCATTAGCCATCGCCGAGGAAATCGTTGGGGGATTGCCCCGGGTGAGGTGGGTGGACGCTTCAACCATTGTGGGAGATTGCCGGCTGATCCAGTCTGAACTCGAGCTCCAATGCACCCGCAAAGCGGCCGAAATTGCTGACGCCATGATGATGGCCGGAATTGCAGCCGCCGGACCCGGGGTTTACAAGCGAGATGTCGTTGCGGCCATTTATCAAATCATGTTCAGCCGCGGGGGGACGTACCCCGCTTTTGTCCCCCTGGTCCGTTCAACGCGCACCATCGAACACGAACACAGGACCTGGGACGATCGCCGGCTATCACGCAAAGACATGCTGTTTTTAGAGATGGGCGGCTGCTATTTTCGGTACCATGCCCCCATAGGACGGCTGATATATATTGGCCGGCAGCCCGCCCGTGCGCATCGTATTCATTTGGTTTGCCGTGAGGCACAGGAAGCGGCCATAGCAACCATGGTCCCGGGAACCATGGCCGGAGATGTGTTTCGCGCCTGGAAGCGTGTGGTGGACAAAGCCGGCCTGCGTCACTACACCCGCCATCATTGCGGCTACGCGGTCGGCATTGGGTTTCCGCCCAGCTGGACCGGCAGCGGGGTTCCCCTTGGCCTGCGCAGCGATTCCCGCATGGCGCTCAAGCCGGGCATGGTATTTCATGTCATGTCGTGGCTGATAAGAACGGGTCGGGGCGATTCATTTCTTTCGGATACGGTGGTCGTGACACCGGAGGGCTGCGAGGTATTGACGCGAACCTCCCGCGATCTGCAGGTGCGATGATTATCCTAAAGCCGGCATTTAGATTCAGTGCTATTTGGTGGGCACAGCACACCCTACGATAAGAAATATTTGCAACGTCAGGGTCGACCGAACTCTTAGCTGGTCGGCAGATCGATTTTTAATTTCCAAGGAGGTTTCTCTGTGAAAAACCGCATCAATTTTCTGGAAGTATTTACTGCGGAGACGGTGGAACAGATCCATACAGCCGCATTGCAGGTGATCGAGGAGACCGGAATTGTTCTGCCGCAAAGTGAAATCCTGGAATACCTGGACCAGGCCGGTGCGTCCGTCGATTTTGACAATCAACTCGCTCGCATACCCGCGCGGGTGGTCGAAGACAGTCTTCGACAGGCTCCCTCCCGATTCACGCTGTATGCCCGCAAACCCGATAGGTGTCTGGATATGAACGGCATCGATACGTATTTCTCCGGCCCCAATGCGGCCATCAACATCATTGGTCTGGCGGGCAACCGACGGTCGGCGACGGTTGAGGACGGTGAAAAATTCGCGAAACTCGTGGATGTGCTGCCGAATTACGACATTAGTACGGGAGGGGTTTATCCGCCGGGACTGGCGGATATCCAGTTAGAGGTGTGGTCATACATGGTATCGCTGATTCATTCGACCAAACCGATATTGGCCGCCTCCACCAGCAAGGAATGCGTTCAAACGATCATCCGTATGGCCGAAGTTGCCGCCGAATGCAGCCGGCTGAAGCCGGACCAGCTGCCGCTCATCGCAATCGTCAACACAACCAGCCCATTATTTAACACGCCGCGAGAACTGGACGCGTTCCTCGAATACATCCGACGTGGGGTACCGATCATCATCGCTCCGGAGACCCAAGCGGGCGCTACGGGGCCAGCGACCCTGGCCGGCACATACGTACTGCACACCGCCGAATTCCTGGCCCACGCAACGGTCGCCCAGTTGATCAATCCGGGGGTGCCGATCGTCTATGGTACAGTGGCCAGCGTCTTTGATATGCGCAAGACGATCCTGCCATACGGCGCTCCTGAAGCAGACCTGTTTAACATCGCCACGGCTCAAATGGCCCGGCGCTATGGCATCCCTTCGAGGGGAACGGGCGGTACAGCAGATGCGAACGCCCTGGGTATGCAGGCCGGGGTTGAGAGTTTGATGAGCATCCTTTCCTGTCATCTGGCCGGCATAACCTATGTGAATCACGCCGGCGGCGAATTGGAGAATTCGCTTGCGGCAAGCTATGAGAAGACCATCATTGATGATGAAATCATCGCCATGTCAAAGCGACTGGTTCGGGGCATCGATATCACTTCCGCCAGTATGGCATTGGATGTCATCAGGGAGGTCGGTCCGCGCGGCAATTTTCTGAGCCATGAGCACACGTTCAAAAATTTCCGCCAAGAGCAATTTATTCCTGAAATCTGGGATCGCGATCGCTACGGCCGCTGGGAAGCGTCGGGCAAAAAGCGGGTCGAAGAACGGGCCCATGATATGGTTGAAGATTTGTTGACCAAATACGAGCCCGCGCCGTTGCCGCAAGAAGCGTTGGATGAAATCTCAAGAATATATAGCGCAATAAAATAATTTATCCGCCCTGAGAAGTAGTTCACCCAGGGATCAAACTTGTTCTTTGAAAACTTGAGAAAGTTGCTGGTTTGAAGCTGGCGCAGAACAATTATTTTATACCGGCAAAAACTCTACGTATAAGTATTGCTTATTACTTATATTAACGTATTTACAGGTTTAGTTGGCTTTACTAAGGTTTTAATGCCAGCCTTTGAGGATCAGCTGCAATACAAGGAAATCGGCAATACTCTGGGTCTTACAAACTGTATTATGAAGCGACTTTTTCCGTTGATCAATATTTTACTGATAACCGCAATCAGCTTTTTGGGTGTCGATATTGTTTATAAAATATTTGCGGCTCAGCTGGGGATCGTTGATAAGCCTGAGCCCATCATTTGAAAAAACAGCTTTAGTCCAGTAAAACCTGCAGAAATTGATGCACTTCCGCTGTCTCACTACAGCGCTATTGTGGAGCGCAATGTATTCCAAACCCGCAAGGCCAGTAGCGTTGCGATGGTTGAAAAAATCGTTGTTGAAGATATCAAGCCGACGGAGAAAAACCTGAAGCTCTGGGGAACTGTTGTTGGAAACAGTACCGCAAACACCTACGCCATTATTGAAGAACCGGGTGCCAGGTCGCGTCGAAGCAACCAACTGCTCTTTAGAACCGGCGATATCGTTCAGGGAGCGACGATAAAAAAAATTCTGCGCGAAAAAGTCATTTTGAGCGATGCGGGAAAAAATGAAATTCTGCATATTGTTGAGCGGAAAAGCAGGGGCAGTTACAAGGGGACCCGGCGAGCTTCAAATCAGCGAAGTAGCCAACCGGTTCGACGAAAAAGAACGCTCAGAAGATCGCAGATACAGGCAGCGATGGGTGATATCAGCAAACTGCAAACTCAGGCAAAAATTCGTCCGCACGCTGAGGGCTTTCAAATTTCCAGGATCCGGCCGCGTTCAATTTTTCGCCGGTTGGGATTGCGCAATGGAGATATTGTAACCGCCGTTGGCGGCCGGGCCATCACGTCGGCCAATGATGCGGTTGAGATCTGGCAGGACTTAACCGCCGGCGGAGAAACTTCCGTCGAGATCAAAAGAAGGGGGCGCAGGCAAATTATCGATTATCGCATTAGATAGTGCCTGAACGAAAGGTCGGGTTTTAGGTAGGTTGGGTTGAGCTCGATCTGAGATGTTGGGTTTCGTGCCCTATGGTGCGAGTAGCCTTAACCCCTTGATAATATCTGGGATATTGACTTGATGGTGATAAACTTGGATTTGAATAAATTTCAATAAGTTATCGATTAAATTACAAATTTGTAAA
>Ga0056115_1000199_pt1 | contig 29957 bp, 27 predicted proteins | sample WorMetOlspDAHAB1_FD_77007 | JGI IMG/M metagenome (GOLD analysis project Ga0056115, IMG submission 77007) | Marine gutless worms symbiont microbial communities from Max Planck institute for Marine Microbiology, Germany - Olavius sp. DAHAB.1 ...
ATTTACCACTAAGACTCTAATCCGTAACCCTAATTGAGTTAAAAACCAATTGGGAGTCTTGCCATTTCCTCCTGACCAAGAACACGCTGCCCTCATCACGTCATCTAAGCACCTGCCATCATTTCGGAATAGATCGAGGGGCGCCCGTGTTTTTTAATTGACACCTTGGGCCCCCGGAAATATAGTTCAAAGTAATAATTCAGAAAATACAACTTCTACTGCAAATTCGGACGGTGTTTTGGATCGCACAACCAGCCTCATCATAGTCGTTTTGCTTGCCGTACTCCTGGTTGCCCTTGGGACCGGCGGGTATATGGTGATAGAGAATTGGACGACTATGGATTCGCTTTACATGACGGTAATTACCTTATCCACGATCGGCTACGGTGAAGTCAATCCTGTCAGCCCATCCGGAAGAATCTTTACCCTGGTCCTCATTGTCATGGGGGTTGGTTTTTTTCTCTATGTAATCGGCAACGTCGTACAGTTCCTGGTGGAAGGACGTATCAGGCTTATACTGGGGAGGCACAAATTGGATAAGCAAATAAGCCATTTAAACGATCACTATATTGTCTGCGGATACGGCCGGATGGGACGGGCGTTTTGCAGATACCTCATTCAGAAGGGCCTTAAATTTGTCGTCATCGAAAAAAATGAGGATCGCATCCCGGTTATGAATACCGACCATGTCCTGTATATCGCAGGTGAAGCAACGGTAGAGGAAAACCTGCATACCGCCGGGATCCAGCGCGCTTCGAATCTAATTGCGACCCTCGGTACGGATGCTGATAACGTCTTTCTCGTTTTGCTGGCCAAAGGGCTGAATCCAAGAATTTACGTAGTGGCCCGAGCCAGCCAAAACACATCGAAAAAACCGCTGGATACCGCCGGGGCGGACGTCGTTGTATCCCCGTTTGATATCGGCGCCAGGAGGATGGCACATGCGATACTGCGACCGAATGTGATCCGTTTTTTAGAACATGCTTTTGCCGATGAAAGCACGGACATTCATATCGAGGAGATACCCGTGGCTGATTCTTCAAAGCTTGTTGACGTCACTTTGCAGGAAGCGGGCATACGCCAGAACTATAATCTGATTATTTTATCCATTATAAAAAAAGATGGTGAGATGCTCTTTAACCCTTCCGCCAGCACAACCATAGGAGCCGGTGAAAAAGTCATCGCTGTGGGAAGCATTAATAACTTGAGAAGACTTGAGGACGCCCTGCATCCTCAGTAGCTTCGTTAGCCGGCGATTGAAGCTGGCTTTTTGGGATCTGAACGCATGGAAGCTGGTCCCTGCCTTGTCGCACTTGCTGCCGCCAAAGGAGACTTCCTCGCGCGGCACCGGCAGCTTTTTGTTCTGCTAATCGGCAACCCGCACATGGCTGCCTGTTGACCGGCAAAATGCTGTTGACACGTTAGGGCCTTTAAAATATAGGTGGCTCAAAAAATCAAGGCTGGGAGGGCAATACATGTCAATTGAGCGCCTTTTAAAACCGCGGACCATTGCCGTCTTCGGCGGTACGCAGGCCCAGGAGGTGATTAGCCAGAGCGATCGCATGGGATACAAGGGGCAGATCTGGCCGGTCCATCCTAAAAAAACGGAAATCCTGGGACGCAAGGTTTACCGATCGGTGGGGGATCTGCCGGGAAGCCCCGATGCTGCGTACGTGGGCGTTAATCGCCACATCACCATCGATATCGTAAGAGATCTCGCTGCGGACGGTGCGGGCGGCGCGATCTGCTATGCCACGGGTTTTACCGAGGTGGGCGCGGAGGGCTCAGAACTCGAAAAGCAGCTTCTGGAGGCCTCGGGCGACATGCCTCTGATCGGGCCGAATTGTTACGGGCTGCTCAACTATATTGACGGGGCCATGCTCTGGCCCGACCAGCAGGGCGGCCGAAGGGCCGACGAAGGTGTGGTCATCATCACCATGTCGTCGAACGTGGGTTTCAGTCTTACCATGCAGCGGCGCGGCCTGCCCATCGCCTACCTGCTGTCTCTGGGAAACAAGCTGAAGTTCGATCTGCATGATGCGATTCTCGCTTTTGCACGCCAGGATCGGGTCACGGCGCTTGGTCTCTATATGGAAACGATGCCTGATCCACAGGCCTTTCAGGAGGCAGTCAACGTCGCCCGGGAACTGGGAAAGCCCATCGTGGCCATCAAGACCGGCCGCTCCGAGGTCGGTCAGAAAATGGTGGTATCGCATACAGCGTCCCTGGCCGGTTCCGACGCTCTGGTGAACGCCTTGTTCGAGCGACTCGGCGTGGCCCGTGTCGATTCTCTGGAAGCGCTGGTGGAGGCGCTGAAGGTGCTGCATGTTCTCGGACCATTGAACGGAGGCCGGATCGGGGGGATGAGCACTTCGGGCGGTGATCTCACGCTTCTGGCCGACGCGATGGGCCCGGAACTGACCATGCCCCCGCTGTCCGAAGCGGTGGCGCAACGCCTGCGTGCGACGGTGCATGAGCGGGTTGTGCCCGCCAATCCCTTTGATTACCAGATGTTCGGCTGGGATGACGAGGATCATATGGCCGAAAAATTCAGCGCCTTTTTGTCGGAAAACTTCGACGTATCGCTGTGTTTGCTCGATTATCCCCGAGAAGACTGCTGTGACCAATCATCCTGGGGAGGTGCCGAAAGGGGGTTTGTCCGTGCCGTCCGACAGACTGGCACCAAGGGCGCGGTGATGGCGACATTTACGGATACGATGACCGAGTCGGTGGCGGTGGTATTCTGGTCGAGCTTTTGAAGGACAACGCCTTGCTTTTGATGCCGACTTCCAGAGAGCAGGTCTTGCACGCCTTGGGTCAGCTGAAGTGTGCACCGCTTTTTAGCGGTTTCAGGGGAGCTCCCCCGGCCGATCTAAACGCTGCCGTTGATATCATCCTGACGGTTGCGGCCATGATCGAAAAAGAGCCTGCGTCCATCAACGAGTTCGATATCAACCCGCTGATGCTTTTGGCCGAAGGGCAGGGGGCTGTTGCGGCCGATGCGCTGATCAGCATGAGCACGGAATTCGTGAGTGATCCGGGCTCACCGAGGGCAACCCCAAATGAGTGACTACCTCAATATCCCCAAAATTTAGATTGAAAGGACTCAATCACATGAGATCCGAAGACAATAAGATCGAGAATACCATTGTCGAGAAGGCCAAAGCGCTGGGTGCCTCGTTGGCGGGAATCGCGAACATCGATGATCTGAAAGCCTCCCATTCTTATGAGGTTTACGACAAAAGGCCGTTTTACGAAGAATACAAAGGCGTTAAATGGAATGAAGCTCACAGATCCGTGCTGGTGTGGGCCCTGGTTCATCCGGAATCCGAGCCCGTACTCGATTGGTGGAGCATGAAGGTGCCCGGCTTTACCCCCGGCAACGGTGTCATGCGCTTGCAGTCGCGAAAGCTCAGGATCTGGCTGGGTGAAGATCTCGGAATCAAGGCCCTTTCGCTGCCCTACCAGATCGAGTACGGGGGGGCCTTTCTCAAGGATTCGGCCCACCTGGCCGGCCTGGGGGTGATCGGCAGAAACAACCTTCTGGTCACACCGCAGTTTGGGACGCGGGTCCGCCTGCGAGGAATTTTCATGGAGGCTGAGCTCGAGCCAACCGGTCCGCTCGACTTTGATCCATGCACCGGCTGTGACAGACCCTGCCACCGGGCCTGCCCGAGAGATGCCTTTCAAAGCGGGTCATTCGAAAGGCCGCGCTGCAAAAAGGAGAATGACAAACGCGAAGCCGATGCAGTAATGGTCGATGGTTCGGTCCTGGGGATCGATGAGCCCAGCGAGGTCACCAAGCCCTGCCGCTACTGCGAGTTAGCATGCCCCGTGGCCCAGGGTGTCTCCCGCTGAGTTCCAACGAACAGGGCGGGAATAGCCACCGGTTGTGGTGTCGTCCTCAAGTTTTCGGCACCGCTTTGGATAGTTCGCTTGCGCTCGTCTTCCTGGCCCACATTTGATCCCCTTTGATGGGACTTTTCCCGCCATTTTATCTGTGTTTTGCCCTTTCGTGATAAAATCGTAAGCTTGAAGATTTATATTATACCGGCTGTGGTTGAAATCGGAATGGTGAAAACTAGCCGCATAAAGCAGTTCCCCTTTCTTTTGAAATTTGGTACGTTCTAATCAGGACTCTGCAAGATTCAGGTATAAACCCAAACGGAGAAATACTATGCCGGATACCATAATTGCTGCATACGGTTCTTGGAAGTCACCGATTTCATCAAATCTAATTGTATCAGAAACTGTGCGCCTCAGTGATGTTGTGCTGGATGGCCGGGATGTCTTCTGGGTGGAAATGCGGCCGTCGGAAGGCGGCCGCAACGTTATTGTGCGCTGCACACCGGACGGACAGAAGACTGATATCACACCGGCGGATTTCAATGCCCGAACCCGGGTTCACGAATACGGCGGTCGATCATTTATCGTGGACAACACCAATATCTATTTTTCTAATTATTCCGACCACCAGATATATTTCCAGCGACCCGATTCCGATCCCGCGCCGATAACCTCGGGCACCGATCAACACTTCGCGGACATGATTTACGATCGCCGGCGTCACAGCCTGATCTGCGTCTGCGAGGATCACCGCAAACTGAAAGCTGAACCGGAAAATAAGTTGATCCGCCTGAATCTGACGGATAAAAATGACGCCAGCGACCAACCATTGAACGTCCTGGTCGCCGGAAGTGACTTTTATGCATCGCCTAGCTTAAGCCCGGACGGATTGCAGCTTGCCTGGCTTTCCTGGGACCATCCCAACATGCCCTGGGACGGTACCGAATTATGGGTTGCCCGGCTAGGACAGGATGGCGCGCTTGAAAATGCCCAAAAGGTAGCCGGTGGAACGGAAGAATCCATATTTCAGCCCCAATGGTCGCCGGACGGCACCCTGTATTTTGTTTCCGACCGCAGCGGCTGGTGGAATATTTGCCGGTGGGAGAATAATCAGATTACACCGCTCGCCCCAATGGAAGCTGAATTTGGCTTGCCGCAGTGGGTTTTCGGCATGTCAACCTATGCCATAGAATCCGACCAACGCCTCATCTGTGCTTTTACCCAAAAAGGCAGATGGCGTCTGGCTGGAATTAATTTGACGACTGATAAACTCGAGGTTATCGATACGCCATACACCGATATTGCTTATCTGAAAGCCGCCCAGGGCAAGGCGGCTTTTATCGGCGGTGCTGCCGGCGAACCGACCTCAATCGTGCAGCTTGACTTAATTTCTTACGAGTCTGAAACCCTGCGTCGTTCCAGTCAGGTTGACATCGATGCCGGTTATCTTTCCGTGCCCCAGACGATCGAATTTCCCGCCGGTCGAGGTCAAATGGCCCACGCCTTTTTTTATCCTCCGCAAAATAAAGACTACCAGGCTTTGGACCCGGAACGTGCCCCGCTGATCGTTATCAGCCACGGCGGACCCACTGCCAGCACAACCCAAAGCCTGAACCTGACCATTCAATATTGGACCAGCCGGGGAGTGGCGGTTCTGGATGTAAATTACGGCGGCAGCACGGGCTACGGACGGACATACCGGCAGCGATTAAACGGCCAATGGGGTATTGTCGATACCGAGGATTGTGTAAACGGCGCAAAGTACGCTGTCGAAAAATTCGGCATCGACCCGCAACACCTGATCATCAGAGGCAGCAGTGCGGGGGGCTACACCACCCTATGTGCATTGGTTTTTCATGACACCTTTCAGGCCGGCGCCAGTTATTATGGTGTCAGTGACCTGGCGGCCTTAGCTCAGGAGACCCACAAATTCGAATCCCGCTACCTGGATCGATTGATCGGACCCTATCCCGATCGCCAGGACCTGTATGTCGGGCGTTCACCGATCCATCATTCCGAGGGCCTTGAATGCCCCATAGTTTTCTTTCAGGGCCTCGAAGACAAGGTCGTTCCGCCAAGCCAGGCAGAGAAGATGGTTGCAATCCTGAAAGAAAAAAAATTGCCGGTGGCTTACATCGCCTTTGAAAAGGAGCAGCACGGCTTTCGCATGGCCCAAAACATCAAACGGGCCCTGGATGCAGAACTATACTTCTACTCCCGCATTTTCGGATTTGAACCGGCCGATGAAATCGAACCGGTGGAGATCGATAATCTGTGAAGAGCATGTCCTTCTTTTGAGCTAAAGAAACCATAGGGATATCCTAAAATTGCGAGCTTATTTCTTCCGGCTCAAAATCTGGTGCGCCATCACTATTTTGAATGCTGTCGGCAATTGAGATGCTGAATGATGCAAATAGACAAATTATGATTGGCCCGGCAATGTCAGAGAACTGGCGCAGTGTGTGCGTAAATTAATTCTTAACCAAAACTATATAGGATTGCAGGCAGGCGGTGTCAGTCGGTCCTCGCAGTTTGTCATAGATTTGGACAAGGACAATATCGATGCCCAGACTCTACTAAAGCGCTATTGCAACTCGCTCTACCGGCGTTGCCGAACCTACGGTGAAGTCGCTCGGCGTACAAAATTAGGTCGGCGCACCGTAAAAAAATTTATCGCGACCTACAGGATGGACTCAAATCTGCCGATTTGGTTCAAGCAGCCAAAGTCCTTGATCTTTCTTACAATCCCGCAGGCCAGGAGGAAGTTGTTCTCATGGGAACAACTTACCTGATAGAAAAAAACGGTATAAACCGGCAAAACGGTAAAGCTGCGGCGACCTCCCATGGATCAGTTCTGGCAGGCTATATCCTCAACCTGGACCGGGGGGAACCGGCCGGCAAATTCGTGTCTTTCGACAGCATCACGGGGTTGGTGCCGGCACGCGGCAGTTATTCCAGCGCCTGCCTGGAAGCGCGCCTGGCAAAATATGGTCAGATGGATCCAGTCCGTTTTCATGAAGTAATTGTTAAATCAGGCGGCCGATCCGGCGGTGAAGTGGGAACGGGGGCAAGAGCTGGATCATTCAGCTGCTGCCTAAGGTACCGGTACAGCTGGTCTTTTATAGGGGAGATGAGGAGTTTTCTTATATTCCCTAGACTTTAAAACTTGAGATATCTCTAAAATTCCTTACCTTATTGAGTACCGTCAATTCAGTGATAGATCATTTGCCAGTAACCAAATAATCGATAAACCGCAGTGAGGCCTATTCATGGATCCGAACGAAATCCTGGCCATGGTGAAATCCGGCGTAACTGTTTCAAAACTCTCACGTAATCTGGCAGAGTCGTTTCACCAAGCAACCGTTTCACAATTGTACGCATGGTGGCGCAGTAATCGTCTTATAGTTGAACGATCCTGGGGCGGAATTCTGGACCCGCCCGAGATGATTATCTACTCCAATAGTGAGTGCCTGTTGCCTGATGACCGAATTCAATTAAAAGAGCAGGTTTCGGCAGAAACTCTCAAGATTGCAACCTGGAATGTCAATTCAATCCGAATCCGTTTGCCGCTCATTCTATCCTGGCTCACCCAACAGCAGCCCGATATTGTCTGTCTTCAGGAAACCAAAGTGGAAGACCATCAGTTCCCGGAACAGGAAATTCGAGAAGCCGGCTATAGCGCAGTATTTTCGGGACAAAAGAGTTATAACGGCGTGGCGTTGCTAAGCAGATTGCCAATAGACGAAGTTCAATATGGGTTTAATGATGGCTACGATGTTGAGAATAAGCGTTTGATGAGCGCCCGTATCGCAGGTATCGATATTGTCAATGTGTATGTGCCTCAAGGACAAGCAGAGGTGTCACCTAAATTTCAATATAAGCTCGAATTTATGGCCAAGCTTCTTTCAGAGCTATCAGACCGTTTTACTTCTGCAGATCCTGTAATGGTGCTCGGCGATATAAATATTGCGCCGGATGAACGCGATGTTGTTTCAGCAGAAGCAATGAAAAACAGGGTCAGTTTTCATCCCAAAGAACATCTCTTTATTGAGCAGCTTAAACAGTGGGGGCTGCATGATATTTACCGTAAATTCCATCAAGAGGGGGGATTGTTTAGCTGGTGGGATTTCAGAACCCGTGGATTTGAGAAAAATGATGGGATGCGGATCGATCAGATCTGGGTGACGGACGGCCTTGCCAGATTATGCAAAAGCTGCGAAATTGATATTGACAACCGGTCTCAGCCCAAACCATCTGATCATGCGCCTGTGATTTGTGTCGTGAAAAACCCGGCTCCGGGTCCCACTTAAAATGTATTCTGTCTATCTATTTTTTTGACAGGATCAACTTGATCTACAGGACAGTGACCTAATAAACAAAAATAATCCTGTTAATCCTGTTATCCTGCCTAAACATATGTAGTTTCATTTAAGGTTTCAGGTCCTAGTACCTCAACTTCCTGACACCTGAAACTTATAATATTGCCATAATGGCAGATGCGCTGCGCCAATCGGTGCTACTTCTTCAAGCCCCGGTCTTTAAGGAATATAGCTAACCGCAGCCCCAAAAAAGAGGACATGGCACATGGCCAAACTGTTTGCGCTGGATTCAATGGCGATTCTATACCGGAATTTTTTTGCGATGATCCGAAGTCCCATGATCAATTCTAAAGGGCTAAACACCAGCGGCATTTACGGTTTTTTTTCACAGATTGTAAAAATTATCGACGCGGAGAAACCGGATTATTTAGCCGTGGTCTCCGACACCATCGAACCCACCTTTCGACATAAACAGTATCCCTTGTATAAGGCCACACGCGAGAAGATGCCCGATGATCTTGTCGAGCAGCTGCCCTATTTGCCAAAGCTGATCGAAGCACTTCACCTGCCTTTTATCACATTTCCCGGCTATGAGGCGGATGACATTATCGGTACCCTGATGCGCATGTGTTCAGAGAAAGGAATCGCGGGGGCCATGGTGACAAGTGACAAAGATTACATGCAGCTGATCACGGATAAACACTGCATGTACAATCACAAAAATCAGAAACTGGGGCTAAAGTATGTTCAGGAAAAATTTGGATGCCGCCCCGACCAGGTGGTCGATATTTTAGGTTTGATGGGAGACGCCTCGGACAATGTCCCGGGTGTGAAAGGGGTTGGAGAAAAAACGGCGGTTAAGTTGATCACTAAATATGGTTCTATTTCAAATTTGTATGAACATATTGATGAACTCCCCAAAAATAAAATGCTGGAAAAATTGATCAATGATCGGGAAAATGCATTTTTGTCCAGAGAGCTTGTGACAATTGATGTGAATGTCCCGCTGGAGTTGTCTCTGGATGAGTTAAGAATGGATCACCGGAGTTTACTCGACAATCCTCAATTAATCGAAATCTTGGAAGAATTGGAATTCAAGTCTTATCTCAAGAAACTCGGCTTCGCGGGCAGAGCAGCTTTATCGGCACCCGGAAAAATGGATGTCGAAGCCACTCCGCAACCGGTGGCGGAAATCCAGGTGGACAAAGTAAAGCCGAACCTGGTGGATTCCATCGATCGGTTTAAATCGCTCATCCAATCAGCAGCAGAAATGAAACGCATTGCCCTGGATGTCATCAAGAAAGGGGATCGCTTTATCGGCGGCGAAATTGACGGCCTGGTGTTTGCGGTGGACTCAGCCCAGGCCTGGTACATGTCCCATAATGACCCTGATTTAGCGGAACATCAATCCTTGATTTTTGATAAGTTAGGGTCGGTGCTGGCATCGGCCGATATTCAAAAAATCGTCTACAACTGGAAACATCTCCTGCAGCTCCTTGCCCCACGTGGCATATGCACGGGCACGGCTATTGTGGATGTGATGCTTGCCGCCCATCTGGTTGAATCAAATGAAAGAGATTTTAGCCTGGCAGCGATAATATCCCGTCAATTGAACTATCTGCCGCACTACATTATCCGGACAAAAAAGCAAAAGCCATCAGAAGAACAACATGTTATCGAGTCGGAATCGAATTATTATCTGGCTTACTGTGAAAACACCGGCGCGATGGGTCAGCTGGCCGCCCATTTGCTAAAGCAGTTGGAACAGACTCGCATGCTGAGAGCCTATCAATACGTTGAGATGCCAATAGCTGAAGTGCTGGCGACAATCGAACAGAATGGGGTGAGGATCGACGTCGCCGACCTGGAGAAGATCTCCCAGGAGTTTGAAAATCGTTTGAAGTTATTGAGTGACCGGATTTATGAAGTCGCAGGGGAAAAATTTAATATTAATTCAATCATCGAGCTGCAATCTATCCTATATGACAAGCTTAAAATTCATACGCGATGCAAGGTCAAGCCTAAAAAAATTAAACTGGGCAATAAGATGTCTACCGATGAGGAGACTCTGGAAAAGATGCAGGCCCATCCATTGCCTGGACTCATTCTGCAATATCGGGAACTGAATAAGTTGAAAAATACGTATGTGGATCAACTGCCCACTTTTGTGAACCCGGACAGCAACCGCATCCATTCATCATTCAGGCAAACCGTCGCCGCTACCGGCCGATTGGCTTCAGACAATCCAAATCTGCAGAATATCCCCATACGAACCGAGGAGGGGCGACGAATCCGGCAGGTGTTCCTTCCGTCAGACAGCAATAATGTGCTGGTTTCAGCGGATTACAGTCAAATTGAGCTGCGGGTTGTCGCTCATTTTTCCAAGGATCCGACTTTTATGGCCGCCTATCGCCAAAACCACGATATTCACGCCATCACGGCGGCGGCTATTTTAGAAGTTCCGCATGATCAGGTTACCCGGGAGATGCGCACCAGGGCCAAAGAGGTCAATTTCGGATTGATTTACCGCATGGGCCCTGAACGATTATCTTTGATCACCCATACCTCTAAACCGGAAGCGAAAAGGTTCATTGAACGATACTTTCAAAAGTATGCAACGATTCATACCATGCAGGAGCATTTTTTAGAGCAGGCCAGAAAAGAAGGTTATGCGCGAACCCTAATGGGACGGCGGCGATATCTGCCGGCCATCAATGGGCGGGGGCTGCAGCGGCGCATGGCGGAAGGTGCCGCGGTTAATACCCCCATCCAGGGGACGGCGGCAGAAATTATCAAATTGGCAATGACTGCAATTCAAAAACGGCTACAGCGGGAGAGGTTAAAGACAAAAATGATCCTGAGTGTCCACGATGAACTGGTTTTTGATACGCCTCATCATGAAGTAGAAATCATCGTTGCGCTGGTCAAGCAGGAAATGGAGCAGGTCATTACCCTGGAAGTTCCATTAGTAGTTGAGGTCGGCGTCGGTGCCAACTGGCTGGAAGCCCATTAGAATCTTAGTTCTGAATTCTTTGCATTTTATTAAAAAATTTATTTATCATGAAAACACGAAAGTTGGAAAACACGAAATTTTTCTTGGCTTCTTTTTGTGCTTTCGTCATTGATCTTTTATGGTTCCGGCTTGTCCGGGTTAGGAGTTAATCCAGCAAAAAATCGCGAAGCGATGCTTACTTTTGTCTCCGCAGGTCACAGAGGCTAAATGTCTGCGACAGTCTGCGTTTGTCTGCGGCTAATTTATAAAAGATTTTATCGAAAACATCGCAAAAAAACGGCACCGCCGGTGCCATTCGTTGACATTTATCGAAAATTTGATACAGTCATTCCAACTTCATTGGGGAAAACATAATTTCTCGCTTTAAGAAATGGATTTTCAATCTCAAACCCGCCCCAGCTTAATCGGCCTCTATGTCAGAAACATAACGGCCAACCTGATCGGCAACCTTATCCTTGCCCTGTTGAATATATTTTCTCCGCTAACATTCTTAAATGACTGGATGTCCTTTCTCCTGGGGGGCGGTTGGATACTGATTTTTATTCTTGTTCTAATCGCCGGAGGCATTGTCACGATTCTGCAATATTTAATCCAACACCCGACATCCAATTATCTAACCTGTCTGGCGCAACATGAAACGATCCAAGAAAATTTAAAGGTCAAAGCCAGACAGCGGCTACTGAATCTGCCAGTTTATATCGCCCTGTTAAATTTCTGTATGTGGCTTTCGCTGGATATTATATTTTCTCCGGTGATGTATAATCTTATAAATATGACCGTGAGCAGCCTTTTGTATAATTTCTTCATGGTTCTGATGTCCGGACTGATCGCTTCTTTTATTTCGTTTTTTCTGATCGATGATTTTGTCCGGCAGCGATTGGTCCCTATCCTTTTTCCCTCAGGCAGGTTGGCGGAAACAACCGGTGCGATACGAGTATCCATTCTGAGACGGATTCGGGTCTTATTCGGTGTGGGGACCAACGCGCCGATGGTTCTGCTCTGTGTCACCATCGCGTTTGCTATTGGAGAATTAGATGCAGCGACGATCTCTACGGCGGAGTTCAGTCGCGATATCATTACCTTCTCCGGGATCGTCTTTATCATTTTCATCATCATGTCCCTCAGCTTGAATCTATTAGTGGCCAACTCAATTTTACGGCCCATCAACGATATGATCGGACTCGTTTGCAAGGTTCGCAAAGGTGATTTTCACCATAAGGTGCGGGTCGTATCCAATGACGAGTTGGGGATAATGGGAGACGGCATGAATGCCATGACGGAGGGATTATTGGAGCGGGATCGGCTGCGCCGCGGCCTTTACCTGGCCCAGGAGATACAGCAGTCGCTGCTGCCGCGGAAGTCTCCGAATATGGACGGTCTTGATATAGCGGCACGAAGTCTTTACTGCGATGAAACCGGCGGTGATTATTTCGACTTTTTTGAGAGTGATAAAAATCAGCTCAACGTCGTCATTGGCGATGTATCCGGCCATGGGATTTCGTCGGCGATCCTGATGGCGTCGGTCCGTGCTTTTCTGCGGCAGCGAGCCAATCTACCCGGCAGCTTAAGCCGAACACTTTTCGATGTCAATCGCCAGCTGGTGTTTGACGTAGAAGATTCGGGTAATTTCATGACGTTGTTTCATTTGAAAATTGATCCGGTTAAGCGCTGCGCGAGTTGGATCAGGGGCGGACACGATCCGGCCATCTTTTACAACCCGCTTTCGGACCGCTTCAGGGAGTTGGACGGAAAAGGCCAGGCTCTGGGGATTTCCGAGGAAGTCGAATTTGAAGAAAGACAAAGAACCGAATTGGCTCCCGGCCAGATCATCGTTTTGGCCACCGATGGGGTTTGGGAGGCCCGCAACGAGCAGGGAGACATGTTTGGCAAAAAATACCTCTGTAAGCTGGTAAGGCAGCACAGCAATTCCACCGCAGATGTAATCCTGGAACAATGTTTCCGGGCCCTGGAAGAATTCCAAACCCAAGCAGTGCGGGAGGACGACATTACCGTGGTGGTGATAAAAATAATCGATTCTTAAAAAAATGACTGAACAATTATGATCTTTTAGTATGTGTAAGAACAAGAACTCAAAAAGACGGCTCCTGTATCTTTATCTGATCAATGCCGGGGCGAACATGATTGGATCCTTCATTGTGGGAGCACTGAATTTTCTGACGCCGACAGAAGTCTTCAAGTTATGGCGGACCTATCTTTTCCATGAAGGCTGGATCTTTGTTGTTATAATTTATCCGGTCATTCTAGCCGTCGGTGCCGGTCTGCAGTATATCGCCCAAAGACCGCTGAGGAATTATTTAAATTCTCAGACCGCAGGAAATATCGAGAATTCGAAGTTATTGTGGCGAGCCCGCCGCCGGTTGCTGATATTGCCCCCGACTCTTGCGCTGTTAAATATCTCCATCTGGACAGGATTAAGTCTGCTGGATGCGACCGGAACGGTTGTGGCAAAGCTAATGCCTTCCTTAAAGGATGTGCCGCTGTACGGCTACTCATGGCATACGGTTTATTTCACATTGTTCAGAGGCTTAATGGTGGGCTGCCTTGCCGCAGGACTTGCCCTGCTGCTGGTGGAGGCGTACTCGCGCAAGCGGTTGATCCCCATTTTTTTTCCCCAAGGAAGGTTGGCGCCTTATCGCAAAGTGTGGCGCATATCGATACGCCGCAGGATTCAGTTCCTTTATTTATCCGGTACGGTGGTGCCCATGATTATATTTATGGGTACTTTATTTTACGTTGAATCTGAATCCCAAGGATCTGCCTTACCGGTGGCCGTTTTTGGCAGGGATCTGTTAATCTACACGATCAGTTTATATCTGACGTTTGTGTTTCTTTCTCTCTGGCTCAATTTCCTCGTGGGCGGATCTATTTTAAAGCCAATCCAAAACATGATCGGCATCATCAGCAAGGTGCAGGCAGGCAATTACACCGAACGCGCCCGTGTCGTATCCAATGATGAAATGGGTGTTCTGGGGGACGGCATCAATAAAATGACAGTTGACCTTGTTGAGGGGGAATCATTGCGTCATTCTTACCATCTTGCCCGGGAAGCCCAACGGGCCCTTCTGCCTGGATCACCGCCAGCCATCGAGGGCCTGGATATAGCGGCAAGGAGCGTTTACTGCGAGGAGACCGGCGGCGACTATTATGATTTTCTGCAATCACCCTCGTCCAATGGCAATCAACTCAGTGTGGTCATGGGTGATGCCTGCGGATTGGGGATATCATCTGCACTGCTGATGGCCACCTGCCGAGGCCTCGTGCGACAGCGTGCCGCTGTTTCGGGGTCTCCGGCGGAGATTGTGACGGATGTCAATCAGCAACTGGTGTGCGATGTTGAGGAATCTTGCCAGTTCATGGCTCTTTTTTACCTGACCTTCGATCTTCAGGCACGCACCCTGGAATGGGTACGCGCCGGTCACAACCCAGCCATATTCTGCGATCCGGCAACCGGTACGACTGAATTGCTGCGAGGATCGGGAATGGCCCTCGGAATCGATCAAGACTGGTGCTATCGGCAGTATTACAAACAGAATTTGACAGCCGGCCAAACCATCGTGCTGGGCACTGATGGCCTGTGGGAGAGCCTGAACCGGCAAGGTGAAATGTTTGGCAGGGAACCGTTGATCAGAATATTAAATCAATATTCCGACATAGATGCCCACGGGATTCTGACGGCATGTCTATTTGCTCATGAAAAGTTCAGGGACGGCATGCCCATTGAAGATGATATTTCGATTGTGGTGATCAAGGTGACAGATTTTGGCATTGAATCGGAACCCAAGTCCGCTCGGCAGTCTCAACTAATTTGAGAGCATAAGATTCAAAGCCGGGAATTTTTGACTTAAGGAAAACAAAGGGGTCGCGTCTTCATTCTTGACAGACAGTGAAGAATAAAGACGCGACCCCTTTGTTTTCGCAGATGGAGATACAACAGGCTTCAAGGTTGTTAAAAAGCCTGTTGCAAGATCACCTTTTTAACAGCACACATCAAACATAAGCTACCAAATAGTAGGCGATTTCATATGCATAATTCCACTGAATAAAAACAGTTTTCTTAGATTGGCTAAAGCTTTTGAGGATCACAAAGATTTTCAGAGCTATTTGCTACACGGCCACAACCGCCACAAAAATATTGCCCATTTGATACCAATTTTTTCCACTCCTCAACATTATCTTTTAAAAGATCTTTTCCGTGAAGATAACATAGATGTTTTTCATGTCCCTCATGTGGCATTTCATCTTTGCTCATAATTGCCTCCTGTTCATGCATCTCAAATATCCATTTGATGGTGTGTTTGAGATTAGATTTAGAGTAGATGGTTTAACTATCGATATCTGACTAAATTCGCCCAGTTTTTGATAGCAGCACATTTAACATTAAACATATCATTGTAATTATCAATAAGTGGTCAAATTATTTTTTAGAATTCGAGAAATTCAAAAGAGTAAAAAAATCGCCTTACCACTTGATATTCTTACAATATCTCCAGATACGTCCTATATTTTCCCATATTTTTAAACGACCTCAGACAATCGCTACAGCGAATACATCCCCTCCAAGCCCTTGATCGATCTGGGCTTCTTCTCATGCTTTGAGAAAAACAGATGTTTAAGACGCTGGTAATTCTCAGCCAGAAATTACTTTAATCCAATGATAAAGGATCCTCAAGTTCCGCCTCAAGCGGGATGGGATGCCAAACGCAAACCGACTTTGGGAGCCAATGGTTTATGTCTGCTTCCTGTCGCTTTTTGAATCAGGCGGTGGTTCGAACGATTTTCATTTACTCAGTTTATCCGGCTCTGTTATTCACGCGTATTCGCAGAAAAGATATGCTTTAGCCTTTCACAACGATAGTTGAAAATGTTATCCAATCTCGGTGCTACCATCAGTCGCTGTACCCAATGTCCGAGTTTACCAAACCCGATTGCATAATGAACGATATCGCAAATCTGTGTGCCTTTATCCAGCGGTTTAAAATTTTGCCGGTGGTGCCAGAAACGATATGGACCGAAACGGTGCTCATCGATGAGATAATCGGGCTCATGCACATGTGTTATCTCCGAGATCCACGTGGCCGGAATGCCGAAAAGCGGTATTATGCGGTATGAAATCACCATACCGGCAAACATTCTCTCAGGCACAGCGGTATTCAATCTGAATCCAAGCCAAGCAGGTGTAATTTCAGGCAGGTTAAGCGGCTGTGAAAAGAACTGCCAGGCTTCATTCTGGGAGATCGGCAAATTTTGAATACGTTGCAATCGATAAGGTCCCTAACCAATCGGGTAATTTTGCCTAAATCATATCCTGCAGGGAATGATTCGTTGATTCTTTCAGATATTTGCATATGTTAATAGCTACATAAAAGTTTTAATGGAGGGGAAAAAAATGATACACGCCGACTTGCTATACTAATATTTCTGTCAATTTTGTTATTGTGTGGCGCCCGATTAATGGCTGAATCATCTTCACATGTTACCGCCGATGTTTTCAACGGTCGTATGTGGAAATTGCTGAGCGGGGCCCAGAAACTCAGTCAATTGACTGGTATTCATGAGGGGATCATACTGTGCCTTAATCAGATTAAGGAGGATTTGAGGGTAAACTTAGATTTGATGAAAGAAATGCAGGACTCGGGTATCTTTGATCGCAGGCGGCTTCTTTTTAGCCACCAGGGAATCACTGAAATAGAAGCGCGAATGGATCATTTTTATGAGGATTCTGCAAACCTAAATATCCCCATCATTGCAGCCTACCAGCACATTACCCTGGAACTGAATTTCGCGACCACAGAGGAAATTAAAAATAATCTGTTGCGTTTGAGGCGGATGGCTATGGAACTCAGTTATCACTACAGTAACTAAAGGAACGAGAAATATGCTAAAGAAGATAGACAAATCCGCAATTATCGAAGCCGCAGGGAATAAGCCGAAAATTATCGAGGAGTTTATCGGTCGGGTTAATTCGCAAACCGACGAGCTCAGCATCGCGAAAATGAAGAGTCGTGCCGGATGGATCGAGCCCGGACAGCGACCGGAATTCAACGAATATACGGTTGTACTGAAAGGTACGTTGAGGGTCGAGTCCGGATGGGAAAAATTGGATATTCATGCTGGGGAAGCCGTCATTGTATCAGCCGGCGAATGGGTCCGCTACAGCACTCCAGGCGACGATGGCGCTGAGTATATTGCAGTCTGTTTACCGGCGTTTTCACCTGAAACGGTTCACCGGGATGATTAAGTTTTTCCGGTCATCCCGCAAAAATCAGTTCAATTATCGGCGGAGATCGGTCTTTCTGATATTGAAATAGCAAAAACTATAAACTATTAAAAGTTAACCAGGTTCAAGAAGAGCCAGGTATATCATGCGAGGAGGCTGGTACCTCATGAAAAAATTACTATTAACCATTATGATGCTCACGATTTCCTGCTCTACGAATCAAGAACAGGGCCGAGACACAACCAAAATGACATACCTTGATATTGGGTCCTTTAGTCTCGGCATCGATAAAAAATTTGAAATGATCGGTGTATTGGACAGTGAATTGGAAAAGGAAAACCTCGTTGCAAAAAGTTCCAGGATACATTCAAAAGAATACCTGTTTGCAGATCTGAGCGGCGGCATGGGCAACATACAGAGAGGGCTGATCGTATACGACAACCAGCTTAAAGATCCTCAACAATATTGGAGCACGGAGGTTTCCTTTGAAAAAACGACGGTCGACGGCAAAATTGATTCGGGCTATGTTACGGTGGGCAGCGTTTCAATGGCTTACATGCTTCTCAGAGCCAAGCCGGCATTAGATCCGAATGTCATGAAGGTGATTGCCGCTAAAGGAGCCCAAATGGGTGTGAATTTTGAAAAACTGGGTTTTGCCTCGATGGTATATTTTACCAAATTAATTGGCCGCTCCCGCAACTTGACCGTTATTTACATCGATGGGAAGGAAAAACCGGAAATAGCCTTTAACGAGGCCTTAAATTCTCTGACATTGGACAAATGACACCCCAATTGAATTAAGTACCGGTTGGGAGTTATTTGCTTTTCGATATTGGTTGTTTGGTTGACTAGAAGATCGATCTGTTTTTAATTCGCCCAGCCCCTGGACCCCGCAGCGGTCAGTTTGATCGGGCTGACATAGCAAACAGAATGGATTTCGTGACAATGCCCGCTAAGTTGACATATTTCATGGACGCCTTAAACTTTAAATATGAACGATGGGTATACACAGAAAAGTAACTTTTATCGATACGCTCTTGTTGTTTTGAGCAATGAATATTTTGTCGAGGGCCCGATTATGTTTCGGATCAGAACGAAATTTAAAAACGCCCGTTATCTCAGCTTATGGGTTGCGGTTTTTGCCCTGATTCTGTCTCTTGTATCCGTTGGCTGCTCTGGAAGTTACGGGCGCCTAAATCGCGATCCCCAGGTAACCAAGGCATTTGACGACAACACGGTTAATCCGGAGTACCAATACTTCTATTACGGCAGATCAAATCAGCCATACATTATTGTCGGAATTGATCGCAGCTACTATATGAAATCCAAAATGTGGCGTGAAGTCGAACCATACTCCGATCAGTTCAAAGAGATGGTCTACTGGATATGGACCGATATCCTTTATGCGCCCTATTATGGCAAAGGCGCCCATATTTTAGACCCTCAAGGCAACAGAGTTGGTCTGTGGTACTCTCACCTCTGGTGGGCAGCCATCCGATTCAGCGATGATAATCGAATAGAAATTATGCCGGACGTCAATGGTCTTGGCGATTGGGTAAGATAAGCCAAACTGTTCATAGCTGACATGCAGAACAAAAAGTGAGTCTTCATTCGCAGTTCGAGCGGAGCCTCGATGTGTTCTATTTCGTGTTTAGCTGATCAAAATTCAAGGACTATTCCCCTCTTAATCCTTTCGTTGTCGGTACCGGTAAAGATAAAAATTTGAGTGCCACCTACGATCTTGGCCAAGTCAACTGACACAGTACGAATATCTTTTTTAGTTTGGCTAGAATTATGCAAAGGAGGATGGCATATGACCAACAGCCGCCGCGGCAAGGTCGCGATTCTGTATCCCGGTAATTATAAGACCAGACAGATCGCCACGACTGAAAACAATCGTTTAGCGTCAGTTTTCCAGGCTCTGGCTGAAAAGGGGCTGCACGTCGAACCAGCCGTATACCACGACCAGTTCTGTGATGAAATCCGCCAACAACTCATGCAGGTCGATGCCGTGCTGGTTTGGATGAACCCTATCCAGGATGGACGCGACCGGTCAATCCTGGATCCAATGCTTCGCGATGTCGCCGCTTCAGGGATTTATGTCAGTACGCATCCTGATGTCATATTAAAAATGGGTACAAAAGAGGTCGTCTATCGAACACATGATATCGGGTGAGGATACTTATGTACTTTGCGAGATCAACGTCAGCAGTGTGGCGCCTTATCCGGAATCAGCTCCCCCATTCATCGCAGAGGCTGCTCTTGGCAGGGTCAATGCGGTAAAGCGAAAGGTCCCGCGCGAGATCGCATTCGGTTGAAATTATTTAGATTATTTAGTAAGAAGACCTGACCAGTTAAAAGAAAGCCTTCCGATCATCCAATCAACGAGAAAAAGTATGGTAGTTATTCGAGCGGTGACACCTCAAGACAAAAGACTGCTGGCGGAGATTGGTGCCGAAACTTTCCGCGACAGTTTTGCGGCAGATAGCACGCCGGAGAATATGCAAGCCTATCTATCCAAATCATTCAGTCCGGAGCTACAGGATCTGGAGCTTACCGACCTGCGGTCCAAATTTCTAATTGCGGAAATTAATAGCGAGGTTGTGGGGTACGCACATTAAAATTTGAGGCGGATTTTAATTTACCGGGGCTCGTAATCGATTAATAGGTCGAATTTGGTGATGGGTTAATTTTCGTTGCACTGCTTAGCGATACTGTAATCGGTACGGTGATGGCCGGCTACGACCGGCACCGGGGATGGAATTACTCCAATGCAGTCTCTCCGAATCATCGGAACCAGGGTGCGGGCTCAACTATATGATGCAAGGTTCCAGGCGCATACAATCGGGCTCGACGCGGTATTGTGTCCCTCCTAACCAGAATAATATACCAATCTTGTAATACAAGACATTGGCATTTAAATGCGCGACTGCCTTTGCAAACACTTTTTCGGTTGAGGAATTCTGCTTATGGGTAAGGATCCAAAAGGTAAGTATCTATATGGTCATGTGATTGCGGCCTCGTGTTTCTGCATTCAGGCCGTGGGTATTGGCACTTATTTATCCTATGGCGTGTTGTTCAACCCGTTGATCGATGCGTTCGGTTGGTCAAGAGCTTCTATCTCCGGAGCCGCATCCCTGGCTTTTTTGCTGATGGGTTTTCTCGGTATTGGTGTCGGCAGATTTAACGACCGATTCGGACCTCGCATTTTGATGACCGTCTCCGGCGTTTTTTTCGGCCTGGGCTATTTTCTCATGTCAAGGCTTGAGGTTATCTGGCAGTTGTACTTGTTCTTTGGGATCATTTTCGGCATCGGCCTGAGTACCGTCGATGTGATTGCTCTGAGCACCATCGCCCGCTGGTTCGTCAAAAAAAGAGGAATCGTAACCGGCATTGTTAAAGTCGGCACCGGTTTCGGGCAAATGGTGATCCCCTTTTTGGCGAGCATCCTGATCATTCGCTACGGCTGGCGCAGTTCCTGTGTCATCATTGGTGTGGCGGTGTTAATCATACTTGTTGCCATCGCTCAACTGCTGCGTCGGGATCCGGGTCAGATGGGCCTCTCACCCGATGGGGATGCGTTCGGGTCAACAGATTTGTCGGTTTTGGATACGAAAGGTCTATCTCTTCGCGAGGCTGTCCGTACCCAACAGTTCTGGACGATATGCGCTGCTATGCTGGCGATCCTCATTTGCCTCTTGACCGTTATGGTGCATATTGTACCCTATGCCCAGGAGATGAATGTTTCTCCGACTCGAGCCGCAAGTGTGCTTTCTACAATTGCCGGTGTGAGCATGGCGGGTCGATTTGTCAGCGGAATTGCCATTGACCGGGTTGGCAGCAAAAGGGTGATCATTTTTTGCTTTATTCTTCTGATTGCCGGGCTTTTATGGCTGCAAATTGCAACCGAATTATGGATGCTTTTCCTCTTTGCCGTTGTCTACGGTGTTGCTCACGGCGGATTTTTTACAGCCTTTTCCCCCCTAATCGCCGAATTTTTCGGGATAAAATATCATGGGGCGCTTTTCGGTATCACGATGTTCAGCGGTAACTTTGGCGGTGCCTTGGGTCCGGTTATGGCAGGATATATTTTTGACATTACCGGCGCATATGCGGGGGCCATCTGGATCTGCACCGCGGTCAGTATAATGGGATTTTTGCTGGTAGTCTTGCTGAAACCGTTAGCGGCGGGGGGTGTTGGGGATGCACATTAAGATTGCAGCACGATATACCCGTTGAACGAATTATCGCAGAAGTTGCAAAAGCGGGTAACATAAAAGCTGCCGATCTTTAGGATCGAAGAGCGAAACTTAAGGATTTGAGGCCGATGGCCATGGAACTCAGTTATCGCTACAGTAACTATAAGCAGAGAGAAATCGGCGCGATCTTTGGCGTGGACTACAGCACCGTCAACCATAACAGAGTGCGACTGAAAAATAAACTGAAAATAAATCGAAAATTGAAGAAACAATTTGATCAATTATTAAATCACATCGATAATTTGTCAAAAAAAAAGATCTGACCCCTTTTATGATTCCTTTTCATGACTGTTGTCAAAAAAGACGTCCTAAGCACCTAATATTAATCATCAACTGTCAGGCTTGATTTTTACAATGACCAGCGTAATGTCATCAACCGGTTCGAGGCCCTGCTGAAATTTCTTTAAATCGGTCAGGATGGCATCCTGTATTTCGGCCGCGCCGGCCTGAGAATTTTCCCGGATGATACGATATAGGGACTCTTTGCCGAACATGTCATCCTGCGGATTGCGGGCTTCCCAGATGCCGTCAGTGCTCAGGACAATGATCTGGCCGGCAGCCAACGCCGCGCGTGATTCTTCTTTATACTGCCAGGCGGAGTCGACGCCCAGAGCGATGCCTCTGCCGCTGAGTTCTTCAAAGCGGTCGGCTGCCGGATCGTACAGGATGGCAGGATCGTGCCCTGCCCGTACCCAGTGCAGGGAACGTCGATCCATATCGATCTGCAGGTAAAACAGGGTGATAAAGCGGCCGCTGTCCTCCACATCCCGGGTTATCTGGCGATTGACATCGGTTGCCATGCTGGCAATACTGCCTGACAGGGCGGAGCGCTGGCGCAGAAATGCGCGGGTGGAGGCCATCAGCAGGGCCGACGGGATACCGTGTTCGGACACGTCTGCAATGACGATGTTGTATATTTTCTCTCCAGGCACCGTACTGCTGAAAAAATCAAAATAATCACCGCCGGTTTCATCACAGTAGATGCTTGTGCCGACGATATCCAATCCGGAAAACTGCGGATTGCCCCTTGGCAGAAGATTCTGCTGCACTTCCTCGGCCAGATCCAGTGACTGGCGCAGGCGGTACCTGTCTTTCAGACCGTCGGTCATTTGATTGAAATTTTCGGCGAGGGTCCCGAGTTCATAATTGCTGTCAACCGTGGCGGTCGCCGTTAGATCGCCTTTTTCAACTTTGGCCATGGCCGCCTCCATCCGGCTGACCGGATCGATGATGCCGGTGCTGAAAATGCGGGATAAGATGAGGGCGACGGCCAGCGTGACGGTCAACAAAAATGCAGTTAAGTAAAGCAGGCTCTGGATGACCTGGGCCGGATCCATTACCAGCATCATTCGGGCCTTGTTATAAGACAGCACCCCCATTAAGATCAGCGGCAAAATGCTGGCCAGAATAAAAATCAACAGCATCCTTGTGCGCAGTTTGATTCGAAACACACCCTGAGTTTTGGCCAGTCCGCCCCGGGGGAAAAAATTAGGCCAGACCCGGCGGCAGGTAGCCTCGGCAATGAAAAATATAATGGCGGCAACAACAATGCCGCCGATGATGCAGCCAACAAAAACTCTTAATCCTCCGATTAACCCGAAGGCCATTGATTCCTGATCCGCCACTTCGAAGATTTTGGCATCCGCGGACATGCTAAAAATGGACATGGTAATGGCGGCCAAAAACCAGTTAAAGAAGCTCAACATCGCCGATATAAACGGTATATCGAGAATTTTGCGCTGGGCTTTTTCCAGCAATTCATTTTGTATTTTCTTTCCCTGGGACCTCAAATCTACATAGCGGTTCAAATCCTTTTGCCAGATTCGCATCGAAACGCTGGCAATTGCGACCAGTATGGGAAACATGATGGCCACCATGTAAAAGGTGGTTTGGATCCTAACAACCGAAAATACCTGATCAAAAAAAACAAAATAGGATGTGACGACACAGGCGCCAATTAGATTGGCCACCAGCTGTAGAAGGTCAGCCGGCGCTCTATGGATTTGGACATACCTGATATTTCAGTGTCGGATATTAGAATACCGTCTTCCATTACTGCCTCAGCTGGGAGTTGTCTGTTATTGGCTGCTGGATTAAAATAAGGGAATCGTTTTTACACATAACACTAGTGATAGAATTATCGAATCAGAATGTCAACAAATCCAAATATGGTGTTTAGCAAAAAACACCTAATTGGGCCTTTTCAATCAGTTGAGGCCGTATATACTTGGCAACAACGAGTATTGAAAGGGAATGTTTAGGACTGAATTTGCCTGAGAAATTGAACCCACCTAACGGCGCGGAAAACCGCTATCTGGTCGGCAACGGCACCTTCCGGTTTGCCTGCCACTGCGGCGTCGAGTGCTTCACCCGATGTTGCCACAATGCGGACATGTACCTCTATCCCTATGATAATATCCGGCTAAAGTGGAGATACGCTGTCAAATCTTGATTTGTTAGTAATTCGATGTCTTGATTAAATTAAATTATCATCAAGCAAATCCTTCGTTTAAACATACTGCCCAGATCCAGATTGCGGTTATGAGTTACTATTTGCAACGAGAGTGGAAAATAGCGATATGGCGTAAAGGGGCAGGTTGAAAATTTTTCTATCCTTTTTCAAATTCAATAGACTTGTCCGAACCAGCGAAGCCGGGTTGAACTGCAAATCATAGGACTTAAAGCTTTTACTCTACGGATTAATTCCTGCCTTAACCTCCAGCGGGAGAATCCGGCCTTCAAGTTCGCTAAGAAAGCCAAGCTCGGCCTTGCCGACTTTACTGCGCCAGTAGTAAAGCGGCTGATGGAAATGCGAAACCAGCTGCTGCGCGACGTAGTTCTCCAAAAAGGCTCCCTCATATTCATTGAAAATCCGCTTCCCATGCACCGGCAGCTCAACCGGAGATCGAACCATTGCCCCCAACAATCCAACATCCAGGGCATACACCTTAAAGATACCGGTCTCCGCATAGTATTATAGCGGTTGTTTGGCGGTACTAACCGCATTTGCCCGATGGATGAGAACGGCAGCTTCAAGCCATGTTAAGGCATTTTCATAGTTTCTTGCCCGCGCGCCCTTTTTGACAGCCGAAAAGACGAACTTTTTATTTTCTCTTTTTTGCAATGTCAATTACCTGGCGCGGCCCGACACCGCACTTACCGCCCTTGCACTTTCAACCACTCGGCCAGAAAGAGTGCGGTTACCTTCGCTCGTTCGGCAAGGGTGGCGGTCTCCATATACTCGCGATCACTGTGGGCTCCGCCTCCCCGGGGACCCATGCCATCCAGTGTCGGAGAAAATTGGGCGGCGGTGTTGCCGTCCGATCCGCCTCCGGTGGCGATACCGGACAGTTCCAACCCCAGGACCCGCCCGGCCTTTTGAAGGGTTTCAAACAGACGGGTAGATTCTTCTGTCGGCAGCATGGGCGGAAATTGAATCCCGCCTGACAGTTTGCTTGTGGTATCCGGTACGGTCTGGGCTGCGGCAATTTCCCGTATGCGTTTGTCAATGCTTGCCGCTGTTTGCTGATCGGCAACCCGCAGATCTATTTCCGCATACGCTTGATCGGCAATGATGTTGGGCCGCTCACCGCCGTGGATGACACCAACATTCACACTGGTCCCGGTGGCCGTATCGTTCAGCGCATGCAGCGCGATAATTTTGTGGGCTAGCTCTTCAACAGCACTGCGGCCGTCCTCTGGTTGGGCGCCCGCATGTGCGGCTCGACCGGCAATCTTCAGGATATACTTGCCGACGCCTTTACGTTGAATAACGTATTCGCCGCCCGGGCGGGCAGGTTCGAAAACACACACGGCCTGGGCCTGTTTTGCGCGGCTTTCGATGATCGGCCTGGAGGTCGGCGATAAAAGTTCCTCATCGCTGTTGAAAACGACATCCATGGCCATCTGACGATAGGTTTCAGGCGCTGCGATTTTTAGGGCTTCCAGGGCATATATCAGACAGGTAATTCCACCTTTCATGTCCATCACACCCGGTCCGAATGCGCGGCCTCCCTCGATATGAAACGGCCGTTTTTGAACTGTACCGGCGGGAAAAACCTTATCCATGTGACCGATAAAAAGAATACGCTGATTGCCGGTTCCCGGCTTGCAACCGATCACATGATCACCGAGTTCCTTTTGGGGGCTGCGTTGCACGGCAATATCCAGGGCCGCCAGGCGCTCCGCCAAAACATCGCCGACCCGGTCAACACCGGCTTTATCGTAACTGCCGGAATCGATGTTGACGAGGCTTTCGAGAAACTCAAGCATTTCAGCCTCTTTTGAGTCGATGTATTCCAGTAGGTTTTTCATCAATCGTTTCCTTCCAATTATTTAAACTGACTGCCCCGATCCAGATTGCGGTACTGGATTGCTTCCGAGATGTGGTCGACCTGTAGATCCGGGTTGTCTGCCAGATCCGCAATCGTGCGGGCGATCTTCAAAACGCGGTTAAATGCACGGGCTGAAAGCCCCAGTTTATCGATAGCCGACTCCAGCAGACGGCGCGATGTATCGTCGATTTTGCAGTGGGTTTTGATGTGGCGGCTGCTCATTTTTGCGTTGCAGAAGATCTTGGAGCGGGTAAAGCGTTTGGATTGAATGTCGCGGGCGCCGGACACCCGCCGGCGGATATCCTCTGAGGGTTCGGCATATGATTCCTGCATCAGGTTTTTGTAAGGTACGGCCGGTACTTCAACATGGATGTCGATGCGGTCAAGAAGCGGGCCGGAAATTTTTGACCGGTAGCGGTGGATCTGCTGGTATGAGCAGCGGCAGGCGTGTTTGGGATCCGCGAAATATCCGCAGGGACAGGGGTTCATGGCAGCCACCAACATGAAGCTTGACGGGTAAGTTAGGGTGGTTGAAGCGCGGGATATGGTTACTTTTAAATCCTCCAGGGGCTGGCGCAACACTTCCAGGACATGTTTTTTAAACTCGGGCAGCTCATCTAAAAAAAGTACGCCGTGGTGGGCCAGGCTGACTTCACCGGGCCGCGGAATGTGTCCCCCGCCGATGAGCCCGGCATCGGAGATCGTGTGGTGGGGGGAACGAAACGGCCGCCGGGTAATCAGGGCCTGATCTTTTTCCATCATGCCCACCACGCTGAAAATCTTGGATGTTTCGATGGCTTCCTGAAACGAAATGGGTGGTAAAATTGTCGGCAAACGCTTTGCCAGCATGGTTTTGCCTGAGCCGGGCGGACCGATCATAATTAGATTGTGGCCGCCGGCGGCCGCGATTTCCATCGCCCGTTTGACGTGTTCCTGTCCCATGACCTCGGCGTAATCCGACTCGAACCGGCCGTCTTTTTCAAATATGGCGGAGATGTCTGTGCTTTGCGGCTCTAATTCGGAGAAACCTCGCAAATACGAGACAACTTCGGAGAGGGTTTGCACCGGAAGCACATCAATGTCATTGACCACCGACGCCTCACGGCCGTTGTCGTGGGGGACCATTATCGCTTTATAGCCGGCTTTTTTGGCGGCCAGCGCCATTGGCAGAGATCCTCGAACCGCCTTGACGCGCCCGTCCAGTGAGAGTTCCCCCAGAATAAGATATTGGGAAATTATTTTTTGGGGAATGATTCCGGTCGCCGCTAAAATACCCAGTGCAATTGGCAGGTCAAAGCCGGTTCCTTCCTTTTTGATATCCGCCGGGGCCAAATTGACCGTGATGCGATCGTCGGGAAACCGGTAGCCTGAATTGTTAATGGCAGATTTAACCCGCTCCTTGCTTTCTTTGACCGAAGCCTCAGGAAGCCCGACCATCGTAAATGTGGGCAGACCGGAGTTAATATCGACTTCTACTTCCACCCGATAGGCGTCTATGCCGAGCACTGCGCTGCTGAGAACTTTGGCAAGCAATTTTCTCACCCCCCAGTTAAAGAAATGAATAATGAACAATGAAAATTGAATATTTATGGAATTCTGTCGTTTTTATACTATCATACCTAAAATCCGGTCCTGTGGGTGGCTTTTTTTCACTTTCTGCAAATTGCGTTATTAAAAGGATCTATTGCCGATGGGGGGACAAGTGCAATTTATAGCAAATCGATGTTGGCAGAACAATCTTTTTGTTCGTTGCGGCGTGGGAGCGGCAGGGCCCGGCTGTAAATTTTATTGCCGGCGTATCTGTCCGGCGCGCGATCAATAACAATATTGATATAAGATTAATTTTATATATAATTACAGGCTGTTAAAGTGATTTGACGGCAGCCTCAGCGTGTGCTATAAGACTGGTAACAAAACTGACCGCTCAAGATGATGCTTGTCATCTTTGTAAATATACACATATGGCTATACCCACATATCAAAGAACCCTTAGCAAAAATGTTCGGTTCTCAGGAATCGGACTACATTCAGGTAAAAAAGTTCGGCTGACTCTCAAACCGGCTCCCATCAATCACGGGATTAAATTTGTCCGCAAAGACCTGCCTGACAATCCCACCATCCCGGCCCGTTTTAATTGTGTGGTGGATACCAGCCTTGCCACGGTCATCGGAGCCGATGGTGTGATCGTGTCTACCGTTGAGCACCTGATGGCCTGTTTAGCCGGATTATCCATCGATAATGTGGTGGTCGAACTCAATTCATACGAAGTGCCGGTAATGGACGGCAGTGCCGGGCCATTTACGCGTATGATTATGGACGCCGGAATTCAGGAGCAGGAAGCCCAGCGTCATTTTTTTGTGTTAAAAGAGCCCATCGAGTTGGAGCAGGATGGAAAGTTTGTCGGTGCCTATCCGGATACCACCTTTAAAATCACCTGCAATATTGATTTTGCCCATCCTCTCATCCAGCAACAATCCTGTTCGATAGAAGTCGAGGACCATATATTCGAACGGGAAGTTTCCAGCGCCAGAACTTTCGGTTTTCTGCACGAAGTGGAATATATGAAGCGTTACGGCCTTGCCCTGGGCGGGTCGCTGGACAACGCCGTGGTGATTGATGAGAATGAAATCTTAAACGATGACGGCCTGCGTTATCAGGATGAATTTGTACGCCATAAATTGCTGGACTGCATCGGCGATTTCTCCCTGCTCGGCATGCCGATTTTAGCGCATATCGTCACCCGCAAATCGGGCCACGCATTCAACCATGCCTTCCTTGAAAACTTCATTAATTCTAAAGCATCATGGCAGACCATGACCCTGGACGGGCCTGCCGACTTACCCTACGGGACGGCAAAATCCCTTGCAATTTAAATTAGTTTCGGATAATAATTAAAAGGCCAAGCAGCTGTAGCTGCACCGAGTTCGTTTGCTAAAACCGGTCAACAGCCGAAATCCAATACTTGATTTTTAACACCAATTCAACCGGCGTATTTTGGGCAGCCATCCGAGTGTTTCTGGTGATATATCAGTGGCATTTCTAATTGCCACAAAATCCGCTTTAATTTTTTTATATATTTTGCAGCTTATTTATATGCTATTTTCATTAAGGAAGCAGATAACATGTGCTCTATTACTTGCTTTTATTTTAATTGGGCATGGGACTGTGTTTGCACAGGATGCAAGGCTGACCAATATTACGGTTTCCAATACGCGTGACGATCTGCTTTTGTACCTGAATCTGGAGGGGGCTTTCAGTGAAAAATTAAAAAAAGCCATTCTCAGTGGTGTGCCGGCAAAATTTTTTTTTCTGACGAAACTTAATAGCGTACGTAACATATGGGTTGACCGGGGAATTGCCGATATTACCGTTACGCACACCATTAAATATGACAATTTGAAAAAAGAGTTCATCGTCAGGCGATCATGGAAAAATAATGAGTCCGAAATAACAAAATCGTTTAGCGAAGCTCAGAAATGGATGACTGAGGTTAATAGTTTAAAAATCATTCCGTTAGGCCAGCTGGAAAAGGGTCAACAATATCAGCTAAGAACCAAAGCCGAGTTGAGCAAGCAAACCCTTCCTTTTTATCTGCACTATGTTTTGTTTTTTGTCTCAATGTGGGATATCGAGACCGACTGGTACACCATTGATTTCATTTACTAATTACTCCGCCTTGAAAATAAGGGATCAAGTGTCGATCGCCTTATTTAATCTTTGATATCTGATGAAGAGATGTTGATGCTACACCAGGCGGATTGATTTAATAAAAAATGATAAAACAAAGCGATACAACTGATCCACAATCCGCAATCCAAAATTGCTCCTTAAATAGAGTCTGCTCAAATAAAGATAAACTATTGAATAAATTATAATAAAGTGCTATATTTTCGGCCAAAAGTGATAGAAAAACAACCGATAACCTCAAAAAGCCTTGCACTTTATTTC
>Ga0056115_1000200_pt1 | contig 29910 bp, 27 predicted proteins | sample WorMetOlspDAHAB1_FD_77007 | JGI IMG/M metagenome (GOLD analysis project Ga0056115, IMG submission 77007) | Marine gutless worms symbiont microbial communities from Max Planck institute for Marine Microbiology, Germany - Olavius sp. DAHAB.1 ...
AATGTATAAAAATCAACCGTGTCCTGTAATAAAAGGGCTCGGTTGATTTATTCTGAATATTCTACTAATACATCAATATAATCAGGGGAAAGTAGTTATTATTATCCGGGGATCAACACCTGGGAGAGACTGCCTCCCCGGCGGCGGGCGGTAATTTCACGCACCCGCTGCCTAAAGCGTTTAATCGTTTCCTTATCGGATATTCCTTTGATATATATTTGCTGCGAACTCGCAAAATCAAATAAAGTCACACGATTTATATTTGGGATGAAATAGTGCTCATGTTTGGTACCACATTTTTTCGGACAAGGTATTCCAATGCGTATCTTTTTGACAGGTGTTGGCTGTGTCGGAAAAACGACTATTGGTAATTATTTAGGCCGCTGCCTACGCATCATGCTTCCAGGCAAAAATGAATTTTTCAACGTTTTTTTCAAAACAAGCTAGAAGACCAAAAGGTTTATTTGGTCGTATCGTCATGCGAATAGTATTCGATCAAGGCAATGCTTTCTTGAACAACTTTGTCAGTGATCTAATGTCTGTCCAAGGTGATGATCGAATAATTGAAATTGGGTCCGGTACTGGAAAACTGATTCATAAGATGGCCCATAAAATGGATAACGGGCTTGTTGAAGGAATCGATTTTTCAAGTGCGATGGTGTTAGTTGCCAGAAAAAAAAATAAAAATAACATAGTAAAAGGAAGGGTGAAAATACTTGAAGGGGACTTTGATAACATGCCATATGAAAAAGAAAAGTATTCTAAGGCATGTAGTGTCAATACCCTATATTTTTGGCCGTCGCCAATCCACACCGCAAAAAAAATCGCTGACATTTTGAAACCCGAAGGCAAACTTATTTTAGCCTTCGAGGATATTGAGCAATTGAAACAGCGTAAATTGAATCACGATGTCTTCCTGATTGCTGCACCGTAGATTTTCTCCCCATAGAATCAAGAATCCCGGCCAAAAGCATCGGGTTTTATTTTCAGTTCTGATGACTCTAGATTTGGCTTTTATGAAAAAGTACCAAATTATAGGCCAAGAAAATATAGACGAATTTAGCAAAGAATTACAAGAATTTTTAAGAATATCGAAAGGATCTCGTCTAAGAGTGGCAATTAATGATGTTCGTGCTGTTTTGTTTCAGCGGAATGAATCCACAGCCGCAGTTGTTATTCCTAAACTTCGAAATTGTCAAAGTCGTGGTATGAAGGTCAGTTACCCGGCCCGTTATTTGCCCACCAATATTATCAAAGCATCATTGACACCCGATACGTTATAGGTTACAATTTTATCTATGATTAAAAAATTTAGGCACAAGGGATTAAGGAATTTGCTTTGAGAATGAACAATCCACATCATCCGGGAGAAATTATTAGGGAATTTTGTATTGACCGTCTGGGCATGACGGTCACCGAAGCAGCGAAAGCCTTAGGTGTCACCAGAAAAACCTTATCGGCATTACTGAATGGGCGGTCAGGAATTAGCCCTGAAATGGCCCTTAGGCTTTCAAAAGTTTTCGGTCGTTCTGCCGAAGGATGGCTCAATCTACAGTCAAAATACGATCTTTGGCAGACAGAGCAGAGAGTCGATCTGAATAATCTAAAGCGAGTCAAAGCAGCCTGACAATTGTTAATGCAAAAGAAAAATATCATGAATGGGCAACTTCCAAAGAAAATGACGCCGAACTGGCGTACACGCTACAAAAGCACATTGACCTTCTTTCTGCCGGCAATCGCACTGATGGGCGTTATAATAGCGGCTATTTTGTTTATTGCTGTAAAGTCTGAAATAATGGCCACTCGTACAAAGGAATTGCATACCTGTAGCATTCAGCAGAAGAATATCGACGCAGATATCGCGAAGGTTTCATCCGATCTATCGATCCTGTCCCATGACCGAATATTTGATCGATTATGGAATGATGAAGGGATTCCAGTTCCGGCTGTACTTGATGATTTGAAAGGCTCTTTTCTCAACTTTGCAATTCGTCGAAGATTATACGACCAGATTCGCCTGCTTGATTCGGCCGGCATGGAGCTTGCTCGGGTGAACTACAACCAAGGCCTCCCGGCCATTGTCCCGGACGAGAAGCTCCAGAATAAGAAGGGGCGCTACTATTTTGAGGACGCATTCGTCCTGAACAGAGAGGAAGTGTATGCCTCGCCGCTTGATCTGAATATTGAACACGGACAAATTGAACAGCCGCTCAAACCGATGATACGTTTTGCAACACCAGTTTACGATCGGCGTGGAACCAAACGCGGTGTCTTATTGCTCAACTATTTTGGCTCGAATCTGATTAACAGCTTCGTTGGTATTTCGAATCCGAGCGAGCAAAGTCAGCCAATGCTGATCAATGCCGATGGATATTGGATGAAAGGGCCGAATCCAGAGAACGAATGGGGGTTCATGTATGAAGAGCGAAAGGACCGGACATTTGCGAATGTGTTTCCCAAAGAATGGGAAAGAATAAAAACCTATGGCGATGGTCAGTTTGAGACGCCGGAAGGTCTATTCACATTTGCAACCGTTTATCCCCTGCTAAAGGGACAGCAATCCAGCACCGGTTCAGGCAAGGCGTATGCTCCCAGCGCCAAGAAGCTGAATGCAAAGCAGTACTACTGGAAGGTTGTCTCCCATGTACCTACGGACGTGCTGTCCGCCAAACAGAACAGCAGGCTGATATACGGCTCCATGACTCTGGCGATGCTTTCAGTCATCCTATTTTGGAGCTCGTGGAGGCTTGCCCATGCCATCGAACGACGCAAACAGGCTGAAGTGGAATTGCGCACAGCATACGGGCACTTGGAGCAACTCGTGGAGGATCGTACGAAGGAACTGCGCCGGAGTGAAGAAGACTTACGCATTACCCTCAACTCCATCGGCGACGCGGTGATCGCAACCGATACCCAGGGGCACATTGTCCGCATGAATCAGGTGGCTTTCGATCTCACCGGCTATACGTTCGAGGAAGCCAGTGGCAAGGATCTGTCCGAGATTTTCCATATTGTCAATGCAAAGACTTTGGAAACCGTGGCCACACCCGTGAGAAAGGTGCTGGTTGGGGATAAAATCTTCAATTTGCCCAATCATACTATGCTGATATCCAAAGCCGGGGGGAGATATCATATCACCGCCTCGGGCGCGCCAATCCGGGACGCCGATGGGTCCATCACAGGCGTGGTGCTGGTCTTCCATGACGTTACCGAAGAAGAAATGACAAAAAAGGAACTACTCAAGATTAAGAAATTGGAATCACTAGGTGTATTAGCCGGTGGTATTGCCCATGATTTTAATAATATACTTACCGCTATCCTCGGCAACATCGAACTGGCAAAAATATCTCTTGATTCCGATAGTCAGGTGTGTTCTCTCCTCAAAGATGCGCAGAAAGCATCTCTAAGGGCAAAAGATTTAACCCGGCAGCTGCTCACCTTTTCAAAGGGCGGTGATCCTGCCAAGAAAACAAATCCCATCGGAAAAACTATCATCGAATCGGCTAATTTTGTATTGCATGGCAGCCCGGTATCGTCCGAGTTCAGCATCCCTGATGACTTGTGGCTGGTAGATTTTGATTCAGGACAAATCAGCCAGGTAATTCAAAACCTGGTGCTAAATTCAAAACATGCTATGCCGGAGGGCGGAGAGATTAAAATCAACTGCGCCAATATTGTGGATATCAGGTCCGAGATCTCACTTCAATTGTTTGGTAAGGCATTTATCAAAATCACCGTGCAGGATAACGGTTGCGGGATCGCGGAGAAATATACCGAGAAAATTTTTGACCCCTATTTCACCACCAAACAAGAGGGCAGTGGCCTGGGGTTGGCCATTTGCCATTCAATTATCAGCAAGCATAACGGCCATATTGCCGTACAGTCCAAAATGGGCGAAGGCACTACCTTCACAATCTATCTACCGGCCTCCGAAAATCAAATCGCCCGAGTCCCAAACAAAGAAGCTGATAATCCGGAGACCATTAAGGCCAAAATTCTCGTCATGGATGATGAACTGTATGTCCGGGATATTACCGAGCAGATGCTTGGCAAACTCGGTCATAAAGTACTGCAGGCCAAAGACGGCAAGGAGGCAATCGAAATATTTAACGATAATCGCAGCAGTGGAAAGCCTGTTGACGTCATAATCATGGATTTGACCATTCCCGGCGGCATGGGGGGCAAAGATACCATCCAGGAGATTCTGAAAATAGATCCTGATGTAAAAGCTGTCGTGGCAAGCGGGTATTCCAACGATCCGGTCATGGCCGATTATCGGCAATATGGGTTTAAGGCCTCAATTGCCAAACCTTTTTTGCTGGCAGAACTGAATAAGGCCTTAACCGAGGCATTAGCATAATAATCCCAAGAAAAAAAATCATTGATGGTATGATATGATGGAAGATATTTCATCAATCTCAGTCAAAGCCCTTATTTTTGACCTGGGCGGCGTTGTTATTGATGAGGAAAGTTTTAAAGATATATTTGGATGTTGGATGACTTGACATTTGATGAAAACGGACGAACCATTAGAATCAACTTGAAGTGACGCCAAACCGGCGGCCTTATAACATTCCAGCCAACTATTCAGTTTAATTGTTCCCTATCACATACGACAGTCGATACATCTCCTGGCCGCCAAAGAAAAGCAATTACCTTACGGATACTATTTCGTTTTAGCAAAGATTGGAGGTTATAAAGATGGTTTCACCACAAATTGTTTTTACGGCTATCCATGCCGGTTTGCGGTTGTACCGCGCCGGATATACCGCTTATGTTGACAGCACCCGCAATCGCGCTCTGACGCTTCCCCTTCCGCGCGGGCCGAATGTGCCAACCGTCGACACGGCATTTAAGTTTTTCACCCGAGACACACAGGGTAAGGCAATTGCAGCCGCTGATAAAAATGAACGGCTCAGATGGCTGCTGAATAAGATTGGTCAGGATGACCAATCCCAGGATTTAGAGCAAGAACTTTTGCAGATCTATTCAGTCGCCTATTGGAGTACCCAAACAGACGATCCCGGCGTTGATATGGGACCATCTCCCGTAAATGCCGATGAATTTATCAGCCTGATGACGATCCGCCAATGGTCCAAAAGCGAGGCGCAAGGCAGGCTCACGGCGCTGCAGCAGGTTGCCGGAACCCTGGTCAACATTGCCGTTGATTATTTCGCACACACCCCCGGATTGATTTCCAGCAATCGACCTGAAGGCCGCGCGCTGCTCATCTTTCTCGAGACCATCGACGATGTCGATTTCGCCGCGGCCCCGCTGCCGGATATTGTCGGGAATATACTCGTGGGTGTACTCGATGGTGTCAATGCCGTCCCGCAAATTATTTCCGGCGGTGCACGCGAACAGGAATTAATTATAAATGTGACCCGGGCATTGACGGTGTCAGCCAATCAACATCTAGCCGATGCTTCCACCGAAGAGAAACGCAATGCCGGTGCATGGCTCCAATTGATTGCGCATTCCGTCGTAAAAAGTGGTGCCGAGACCATCCTATCTGATCCTGTCCGATTTTTAAGAATCCAGCCAGGTGCTGAAGCTAATGTCGTTCAGCAGGTTGGTGCCGCCTTAACGGACCTGGTAATTGCAGATGACGAGTTCAAATTGGGTGATTCGCTTTCCGGCGAAGCGCTCAATAAAATTACGAAAGCCTTGCTGACGGCGGTAGCTGAAAACCCGCAAGTTTTGCAAATCGGAAACGATGGGTTCAAATCTTTGATCCAGGAACTTGCCAAAGATCTCGCGAATCGCAAGGACCTCTTCGGGGATGACCTGCTGCCCGACATTCTGCGTTTAGTACTGGAAAAATCGGCCGCAAATTTAGCCCTCATCTGGCCGGCGGGCAGTACATCTCCTCAAAATCATCTGCTTGTTACCGCCACCTCGGAACTGTTGCAGGCACTGGCCGAATCTGCCGAAACAGGCAGCGCCTGGCCGAAATTAAGCAGGGGACATATGCTCTCGATCGCCGAAATCATTTTTGACGAAGTCGTGGACAACCCTGCCTGGCTGCTTGAGCATATCAACGGTCAAAGCGCCCTTGGAACAGGTTTAAGGGCTGTGCTGACGTCCCTGGGAAACCAGCCGACTGACAGGATTAATACAGAAACCCTGGTAGTGGCCTTGCGATCGGGATTGATGGCAGCAGCCACGCATCGATCGTTGCTGGAAAAGCTTCCCGCACCGGGAACGGATGCCGGCAAGATAGCCTTGGAAGCGGCCATTGATGCCATCATGGGTACCATTAACGGCGATACAGTGCCCGCGGACCGGAAATGGCACCTGCTGCAAAATTCGAGTCTGCAGGCTTTGATCGAAATCGGTCTTGCGTCTCTGGCTGAAAACGGTTCCGAGCAAAAGCATATCGACGCTCTGAGGGCTGAAATAACTCTCCTAATCCAAATAAGCTATGGATTCGAGGAATATAAAAATCGATTGGATGCACGCCTACAAGCAGCCTAGGAGGAGATCATGAACCGAACCATCCCTAAAATCATAGCCGCATTGTTGATCACACTCGTTTTTCTGGTGATTACCGGATGTGAGTCTGCACGCTATATCCGCAATGCCCAAAACCATTTTAACCAAGCCGCCCAGCAAGAAAATCAATTGCTGACAAAATCGCTGGCCGCCTATCAGGCCGGTGCGGATGCCAGCAGCACATCCAGTGCTCTTGCGGATTACAAAATGGCGTTAAGTCTCGTAGACCGGGCCATTAAGGAAAACAACGAAAAGCTGCGGCAGGAAAAACTCCTGGGTACGGCCTACATGATCAAAGCCATGAGTTTGTGGCGTATATCCGATCTAAATGGAACGCCGCCGGACATGCTGGAATCACCGTCGGCTGCGTCCTCGGTGGAAAATTCGGTGATTTCATCGCAGGAGCGCAAGGAACTCATGGTATTGATACCGGCCATTAAGCGGGAGCTTTCTGATAAACAACAACCCATCACCCTGGGCACTCGGGATCGCGTCGTGCTGATCGCTTTACCGGGACTGTTGGACCACGATCGGGGACGCCTGGCTACGTCGCTTGAGCGCGCAGATGCCTACTTTGCCAGTGCCTATAAGGTGCTCGGGGAGGCTGCGGGTGCAGCGCCAGCCGACCACCCGGTGCATTTGTATCTCGTGATGGCGCAACTGCAAACCCTCAACTCCTGGACTTATGCCATCAACCGACTTGGCAGGATGGAAGGCGTGCCCCGTGGGGAACGCATTGATCTATTAAGTAACAAAATTGATCCCAGGGTGCTAAAGTCTCTATGTTCGATTAAGGGCTTTTGGAATAATAATAAAGAGATACAGGATCAAATATCACAATTTCTTTTTTTAGTCGGCATCAGCTGGAATGATGTCAAAAGCAAGTGCAATTAGAATTCCGTATATTCTATCAGAAAATGATTCAGGTCATACAAAATTGTAGGTGTCTATTTCATTGAGCTTTTGTGGATTGGGGGGAATCTCACACCTCTGAGCCAGATTTTTTCTAAACGCCTGGAATGATTTTGACTCCGTCAATTCGGCTTGCTTCTCCGGTGAAGCAAACGATGCAATATGCGCATATGTTTGCCCGTCATCTAATTTGAAGGTAGCATAATGGATGTCAGGGTCATTGTGTTGCCTCAATTCATTATATACGGCATCTACCAGTTCTTCGTTTTCCGTTACCCGATCCGGTTTAACTTTATATGTTACCAATACTCTTAGCATTTTTTTCTCCTTAAATTGAGCAATGAAATCGTTGAATGCTTGTGGCATTTTATCCACAAATACTTACCCTAAGCTAATTCGTCCATTCATTATGTCAAAATTTTGCGATGAAACAAAAACTATGCAAGAGAGGAGGCAAAATCGATGGCAACAGGAAGCAATCAACAAAAATTTGTTCCGGAATCCGCACTAATCGAGTTGTTACCGGCCTTTAGCGATTACACATATGATCGGCAAGAACCCAAATATCCTTTTGAAATTCCAGGGGTCTCAAGTTCGCTGCTTGAGCCACCTAAAGCGAATAACTGCTGCACTTTTGTCGAAGCGCTCCTGGTAAAGGCCTGGCTGGATGTTCATGGCCCTGGCTTCAGCTGGACATCCAACAATCACAAGCAGATGATGATCATGCTGCCGGGCGATTTATTTTCACCGGTAACAGCCATAATTGAAACCGGCATGGGAGTAGAGATCTCGGATAAAAATGAATTACCCGCACCGTGGACTATCATTCAGGGATGGCGCCATCTGGATCCTCCGAACGGCGGTCACACTTTTTTGATTCTTGACGTTCACACGCCAACCAATCGGATCTTGACACTGGAGTCCAATAAGGCATTTGACATGGATGGCCCGGGGTGCCGCCGGCACGGCGATTTGGACGGTTTCCACAACCAACATCCGGGGAACAACTGGCATACGAATAACAAACTCTGGACCTGGCAAAGATTCCTTGGTTTCTACAGTAACATGAAGCTTGCCAGGCTCAATATTGAAGAGATTAATTGGGTGTCGTCCGGCGGTTGAAAGATCAGACTGCATTAGTGCACTTTTGGATTTGCAATTTGCCGGTTTCTGGCATACAGAGAAGGCCCTGATTACGCAGACAAAAAAGCAGCCGACGCCAAAGCCTGGTTTTTATCAATCTGGAAACATCAATCGGTGTTGGGGGCATACTTAAATTTCTACCTGATGCCCCATGATTCATGTTCGGCTCTCTAATTTAGTGACGCCGATTACCTACTTATCGGACGGCACCTAAGATCGGCCGGCGTGAATATTTAAAAAATATGAAGAAAATAAAATTATTGTCAGTATCGGATGTTGTGGACCCGATGCTGCACCAGTATGCCGGTCACGAGCCTTTTACCGGGATTGATGTCCTTATTTCCTGCGGTGATTTGCCGCCGGAGTATCTTTCCCGTCTGGTCCATGTATTCAACGCACCGCTTTATTTTGTAGCCGGCAACCACGATATTCGATACAAAGACAAACTGCCGCAAGGTGGTCTCGATCTGCATGGCAGAGTGGAGCGAATTGAGGGATTTAACTTTCTGGGCCTGGAAGGATCGCGCTGGTACAATGGCGGACCTTATCAGTATACCGAGGGTCAAATGCGTGGTATAATTCGAAGGCTGCGACCAACACTCTGGTGGCAGGGAGGTATCGATATTCTAATAACACATGCGCCTGCCCGTCATGTGAACGATTCAGAAGATCTCTGTCATCGGGGATTTAAAAGTTTTTGTTGGCTAATTGACAAGTATCAGCCGGATTATTTTATCCACGGCCACATTAACAAACACTTTTCCGATCCCTCTGAGCGGGTCACCGTTGTTGATACAACCAAGGTGATAAATACATATGGGTATAACATTCTGGAAATCGAAACAAAGCCGCAAGCTGCAGAATCGGAGTCGTGCCGACCGGCACGAAAAAGAGGCCAACGGAGTCAAGAGTTTCAGGGATCAGCAGCAAAAAGAGGCCGCTTTTGATCACCGCGACCGTGGAATTCGATCGGTACCGATAGACCGGATTGTGGGAAGTGTCGGCCGCTACCAGGATTTTGACGGCCGATTCCGATTTAAATCCACGATGCCATCGGATAGATTGGAGTGGATTAAGAATGCCATGCGGCAAGGCCGGACCTTGGGGCCGGTCAAGCTTTTTGAGATCAAAGATGAATTCTATGTGCTGGATGGAAACCACCGGATTGCAGCGGCCAAAGAACTCGGACACGATGAAATTCTGGCGCATATCGAGGAGTTCATCCCATCCAAAACACCCTTCAAAACATCCTGTATCGCGAACGGGCGGAATTTGCCGACCGCACCCGACTGCCGGCTGAAATCAACCTGACCGAAGTCAGCCAATACGGCTTTTTGCTCGAGCAGGTAGCAGAGCACCAGCAATTTCTTCAGGGCGCGGCGGATAATGAGGTTGCTTTTGAGGTGGCAGCTTCGGACTGGTTCAAAACGATATTTCACCCCCTTTGTACGATTATCAAACGGAGCCGATTGGTCGATTCGTTTCCGGAGCGGACCATTGAAGATCTTTTTTCTTACATTACGTTTCATCAGTGGAAAGAAGGCCGTAAAAGACAATACGGCATTGGCATCGATAAACTGGTTCCCAAAGATATGGAGGAGTTTCGCAAGAAAATGACCAATCTAAAGGATGCACAATACCCGGAAATGAAACAGGGCATCAACGTGATCATTTTAATGAACGTTCAAGCCAGCAAAGAGATTAAACTCATGGATAAGCTCTTTGAACAGAAAGAAGTTAAAGAGGTTCATTCGGTGCACGGTGATGTGGATCTGGTCGTAAAGGTCGTGCTGACACGCGATCTGCTCAGCTCGGATGCAGAGATTATTTCCCAGTTCGTGCATGAAAAGGTGCGCCAGCTGCCGGGGGTCGTCAGCACCAAAACCCTGATTCCGGGCATTTCAAAAATCAAAGTGTCCGATGTATGCCAGGACTACATCGGGAATGACAAATGACGAATGTAGAATTAAGGCATGCTGTCATTTTGATTCTTCAGGGCAAAGGTGCACCGGCTTTATTGAGTATCTATTCCAGCCAAGGGGATAGAATTCGACAGAATTCCTCAATTCGTCATTCGGCAATCGACATTATTCATTCCTAGAAGTATTCCTTTGGAAAAATTTTAAAAAAGCGTCCTGTACCCGTTGCCAGAAGCTTTGGGCCGGCTGTCTTGTCAGGGTGCCGTCATAAGACACCCAGATGACCTTGCCGTCCTCATCCAACTGCACCTGCCAGCTGTTTTCGGGCTGCATCAGGTATTCAATTCGCCCTGCCAATTCTTCGCCCAATTCGGGGCTGTCGATTAGTATCCCCATTTCGGTGTTGAAATCTCGACTTCGAGGATCAAGATTGAACGACCCGATAAATACGCGGGACCGGTCCACGACCGCGGCCTTCGCATGCAGACCGACAAATCCTGAAACTATTGGTGCGGTATCCACTTCAGATTTGATTTTTGCATCCGGTCGCAACTCATAAAGCTCGATGCCGGTTTCCAAAATCGGCTCGCGCATGGGACCGTAATGGCTGTTGACGGCCGGGACATCCTGGGAGGCAAGGGAATTGGTAATAATTCGCATTTTCACACCACGTTGCACCATTTCGGCTGCTTCTGTCAGCATCTTCTCATCAGGTATCAAATACGCGTTGTTTATCAGAAGTTCTTTTTGTGCGGCTTTACTAAATTCCGGCAGTTCGGTGACCATTTTCTGTGAAATGGCTTCATCTTCCAATTTGTCGTAAACTTTCCTGCTGATACCCGGATGCAGAGGCTTGCCAATGGATGCCAGGTGGTCGGTCCAGGTCTGCCTTTCTAAGGGGAATTGCTCCAACACTCCGGAATTTTGGAGAAGCTGATTCCGCTTCTGTTCCAATTCCTGTAATTTGCCTTCCGGCACATCGGCGGCGTAAGCATATCCGGGAACGACCCATTTGCTGTTCCAAAAATGATCGAATATACCGGACATCAGTCGCGCGACGGGGCCCACGCCCAGAACGTCCAGATCGAGGAAATTGTAAGTGTGGTTTAATCCGAAGTAATCGTTGCCAAGGTTGCGCCCGCCTAATATCGTTATGCGGTTGTCGGCCACAATTATTTTATTGTGCATCCGAAAATTAAATCGCTCCAGGGTTTGTTGTTTCTTTTTATTGCTCCCCAGGCGATTCTGTTCGAGAGGATTAAATATACGGAGTTCAACATTGGGATGGGTTTCAAGGGCGGCAAGTACCTCGCCTTTGCCAACCAGAAGGATGCCGTCGGCAATCAAACGCACCCTGACACCACGTTTGGCGGCATCCAAGACGCATTTTATGATCAACCGGCCGCTGTCATCGCTGTACCACAGGTAATACTGAATATCCAGCGAGTATCTTGCTTCGTCGATCAGGGCCAGCCGCCAGTTGAGCGCTTCGGTGTTGTTTTCCAGCAGCAGGAAGCCTGATTTTTCGCTGCCATGGGTTTTGGCAACTTCAGCTTCAAGGTCTGCAAATGGACCATCCGCCCCCGGCAAAGAAGCTTTGGCCGGTGGCGGTTCCGGGTAATCTTTACGTATGGCGGCGCAGGCTGCCAGAAGAAAACACAAGAAGAGTGAAATGTAGAATCTAAATAATTTCATTATATTTATCCTCCACTGATTTCATGATTTCTACCGAAAGCGTTCTGTTTTCAATGACGATTTATCAGATATTTTCCCGGGTCAGTGACAATAGGCAGGACCAGCAACCATGATTACTTGATCCGTCCCCAAAAACCCTTCCGGGCTGCTTCCGGTTCCGGCAGGTTCAAGTGGCGGCAAATGACCTTTTCAAGTTCGTATTCCGAGACATCGGTACCTTCCACCACTATCTCATCGGCTACCATAACAGCCGGAGCCACCGGCAGATCCAGTTCAAAGTATTCATCGGTCATGTATTCTTCTTTGGCCTTCGAAATTGTCTCTATATCAATATCGTATTTTTGGCCCAGCCCGGGCGACATTTTATTAAAATGCTTTCAGGGCTTGCCATTGGGCAGGTTCATAAAGAATTTAACTTTCAGCATGCAATCCTCCTTAGTCGCCAAGTTTTGAATTCTATGCATACAAAACAACTATTCAACTCAATAAACGAATTAATCCGCAGATCTATGATTATTTATCATCCTTCAATTTTTAGAAGAACAACTTACCACCTCGATGTGCTATTTTTAAGGGCGGATTAATTAACCCAGTCAAAAGTTCGATCGACCGCTTTTTTCCACTCCTGGTAGTACTTCTTCCTGATGCTGGGATCCATGGCGGGCTGCCAGGTTTTATCTACAGCCCAGTTATTACAAAGCTCTTCTGCGCCGGACCAATAACCGACGGCCATGCCGGCGGCATAGGCGGCGCCTAGAGCGGTGGTTTCCGAAACTTCAGGGCGTATGACCGGCACATTCAGGATATCGGATTGAAACTGCATCAGCATTTCATTGCCCACCATACCACCATCCACTTTTAGATTCGTGAGTGCTACACCGGAATCTTTGTTCATGGCCTCCACGATATCGCGGGTTTGATAAGCGCTGGCTTCCAGGACGGCACGCGCTAGGTGGCCTTTGTTGACAAATCGCGTCAAGCCCACGATCACCCCGCGGGCGTCCGAACGCCAGTAGGGGGCAAAGAGTCCGGAGAAGGCGGGGACAAAATAGGCACCGCCGTTATCTTCTTCCGTGGCGGCCAATTCCTCTATTTCCGGGGCACTGGATATCAAGCCGAGGTTGTCCCGCAGCCATTGCACCAGAGCACCGGTAATTGCAATGGAACCTTCCAGGCAATATACCGGACGCTGATCATTGATTTGGTATCCCAGGGTGGTGAGCAGACCATGGCGGGAGGGTACGGGAGTGTGACCGGTATTTAACAGCATAAAGCAGCCGGTACCGTATGTGTTTTTGGCTTCTCCCTGATCAAAGCAGGTCTGGCCTACCAGTGCAGCCTGCTGGTCGCCGAGTGCACCGCAGACCGGTATCGCCGCACCCAGCGGTCCGTCTTGGAGGGTTGAGCCCCAGGTCCTGCTGTCGCTGGAGGGCACGATACGCGGCAGAATCTGCGGCGGAATATTCAAAGTATCCAGTATTTCAGGATCCCACTGCAGTGAAGTCAAATCCATCAGCATGGTGCGACTGGCGTTGGTGACGTCCGTCACATGGGATCCGCCGTTGGGTCCACCGGTCAGCCACCAGATCAACCAGGTTTCCATTGTCCCGAAAAGGGCTTCGCCTTTGTCGGCGGCTGTTCGCGCTGCCGGGACATTGTCCAAAATCCATTTTATTTTTGGACCCGAAAAGTAAGTGGCAATGGGAAGCCCGGTTTTATCGCGGAATCGATTCTGACCCTGTTCGCGTTCTAATTCTTTGCAGATGTTATCGGTGCGGGTGCACTGCCAAACGATGGCGTTCATATAGTGCTGGCCGGTGTTTTTATCCCAGATCAGGCTGGTTTCACGCTGATTGGTAATACCGATGGCGCCCAGATCCGAGCCGGCAATCCCTGTTTTGAAAAGCGCGCCCTGGATGACGTCCTGGGTGTTTTGCCAGATTTCCAGGGGATTATGTTCCACCCAGCCCGGCTGTGGAAAAATTTGTTCATGCTCTTTCTGTTCCCAACCAACGATCTGGCCGCTGTGATTAAATATAATGAAACGGTTGCTGGTTGTTCCCTGATCTAGGGCACCTACATATTTGGTCATGGCGCACTCTCCTTCATAATGCTGTGGCTAATGTCGCAATCCGGAAGAGCCGGAGTTGATAATTGAAGAATGAAAATTCAATCATTTGAAGATACGGAAAATAGCCCAATACGGTTGGTGTGCCGCAAAATGCACAAAAAATAAATTTTAAGCATTTAATGCGTCGAGGGGCTAAAGCATCGGCTCTAGCCCCTCGGGATTTAACACAAGTTGCATTGCGCGGGGCAGGTGCTCCACGAATACCAGCAATCGGCTCCCTGCCCGGAACACATTGCGGCTATTTTACGCGACCCTCGCGCCAGGCCTGTATGAGTTGGTCATAATTGACCGTCATACCCTGCGGTTTCTCATTGACCTTGGCTTTAGGCGAGCCGGGCTTGTTCAACCATTCGGATTCATCCATTTTGGGGTTGAGTTTCGGCCCGCATTCGCCCTGCACATTGGCGCGTTCGATGCGCTGCAAAACACGGTCCATTTCCTTGGCAAGGTTATCCATGGCCGTGCTGACGGTTACCTCACCGGATACCGCCTCGCCGATATTTTGCCACCACAGCTGGGCCAGCTTGGGATAGTCGGGCACGTTGACGCCGGTGGGCGTCCAGGCAACCCGCGCCGGACTGCGATAAAACTCTACCAGTCCGCCGAGCTTTGGAGCACGGTCGGTGAAGGACTGATGCCTGATATCACTGTCACGGATCGGAGTCAGGCCCACATGAGTCTTTTTCAGGGATGTGGTCTTGGCTACGCAGAACTGAGCAAAGAGCCAGGCGGCCTTGCGGCGTTCGAGCGGTGTACTTTTCATAAAGGTCCAGGAGCCGCAGTCCTGGTAGCCCAGCTTCATGCCCTCTTCCCAGTAGGGACCGTGGGGAGAAGGTGCCATGCGCCATTTGGGGGTGCCGTCTTCATTGACCGTGGGACCCGGTGCGACCATATCGGGCACAAATGCCGTGTACCAGAAGATCTGCTGAGCCACATGGCCTTTGGCCAGAACCGGCAGATACGTGTAGAAATCCATCCCCAATGCGCCGGGAGGAGCGTATTTACGGAGCCATTCCATGTATTTGCGCAGCGAGTATTTCGCTCCCGGACCGTTGGCAGCTCCCCCGCGGGCTACGGATGCGCCCACCGGCCGGCAATTTTCCATTCGGATACCCCATTCATCCACGGGAAGGCCGTTGGGAATTCCCTTGTCGCCGGCTCCGGCCATGGACAGCCAGGCATCGGTAAAGCGCCAGCCCAGGTCCGGGGCCTTCTTGCCATAGTCGTTGTGGCCATAAATGGCTCTGCCGTCGATTTCCTGGATGTGCTCGCTAAAAAATTCGGCGATGTCCTCGTAGGCCGACCAGTTGACCGGTACGCCCAACTCATAGCCATAGATATCTTTAAATTTCTTTTTGAAGTCCTCGCGGTTGAACCAGTCGTAGCGGAACCAGTAGAGATTGGCGAATTGCTGGTCCGGAAGCTGATACAGTTTGCCGTCCGGGCCGGTGGTGAAGGATTTGCCCATGAAATCGTCTACATCCAGCGTGGGCAGGGTCACGTCTTTGCCTTCACCGGCCATAAAATCGGACAGGGGCACCACATAGCCGTAGCGAGCGTGGGTTCCGATCAGGTCGGAATCGTTAATCCAGGCATCATAGAGATTCTGGCCGGAGGCCCACTGGGATTGCAGTTTTTCAATGACATCGCCCTCCTGGATCAGATCGAATGAGACCTTGATGCCGGTGATTTCTTCAAATGCCTTGCCCAGCACCTTGGCTTCATATTCGTGAGTTGGGATGGTCTCGGACACGACCTTGATGTTCATTCCTTTAAAGGGTTTGGCCGCATTGATAAACCACTCCATCTCTTTCATCTGTTCATCTTTGCTTAGCGTAGAAGGCTGAAATTCCTCATCCACCCACTTCTTGGCGGCTGCCATGTCTGCGATCGCAGTACCTGCAAAAAACGCGAACATTACGGCGATTACACCCGCCAGAAGCATCATCCTGTTTCTTTTCTTCGATATAATTTCTTTCATAGGGACACCTCCAAGCGTCGGCCTTCAATTGTTATGTTTTGGTTTAAGGTCTAAATTGCCGGCGTGAAGGCCATTAACGCCGGACGGCAATGGACCTATAATTAATCCTTCCTGGGAAATTCTAATTCAGGATTATAAAATGAAATTATAGAGCTAAAGAAAGATTTTTGTTCGATACCCCGGTGGATTAATTATATTATGCTTCTCTTTTTAGTTTTAATATCTTTATCCTCTTTAAGTTGATCCGTTGGAAGCGGATATTATATCTTCAATCTTCAATCGAAAATTTTCAATTACTTTCACCCCCAACGCATGACGACAATTACCCAGAGCAAAGATATGATCGTCCCAATCCACAGCGATAGTTCCGTGAATCCGAGCCACGCCAGATGGATGTAGGCGCTGCCCAACAATCCCAGAAAAAATCTCGTCCCGCGCGTTGTTGGAATCATCAGAAATCCGCGGCGTTCAATGGTCGGCGACACTAGCTCCCAGACCAGCATTCCACTGATCATCAGGAAGATGCTGATAAAAAAAATGGCCGTCGGTTTAGTCCAATACATCCATTCGAGACTCATGACGATTCCTCTTAATTGAAGATTTAAAAATGAAAATTGAAGATCTAATGACAGAATTCCTTAAATCTTCAATATTCATTAACTTTCTACACCCTTCCCAAAGCAAAGCCCTTGGCCATGTAATTTCTTACGAACCAGATTACCAGGGCGCCGGGAACAATAGTGAGTACACCGGCTGCGGCCATTAGGCCCCAATCCAGGCCCGTCGCGCTGATCGTACGCGTCATGGTGGCGGTAATGGGTTTGGCCTCGGTGATGGTCAAAGTCCGGGCAAAGAGCAATTCGACCCAGCTGAACATAAAGCAGAAAAATGCGGTCACCCCCACCCCGGCTCGAATCAGGGGAATGAAAATGGTGACAAAGAAACGCGGAAAACTATACCCATCGATAAAAGCAGTCTCATCGATTTCTTTAGGGATGCCTGACATAAAGCCTTCCAGAATCCAGATGGCCAGGGGCACGTTGAACAGGCAATGGGCCAGGGCTACTGCTAAATGCGTATCCATCAACTTGATAGTTGAGTAGAGTTGCAGATAGGGCAGGAGAAAGACCGCCGGGGGGGCCATCCGGTTGGTCAGCAGCCAGAAAAACATCTGTCCGTCACCCAGGAATTTATAGCGCGAAAAGGCATAGGCTGCAGGCAGGGCAAAAACCAGTGACATGGCGGTATTCATGCAGACATATATAATGGCGTTGATATAAGCATTGTACCAGGTTGGATCCGTGAATATCTTGATATAGTTTTTTAGTGTCAAATCAGCCGGATAAAGGGCGAAGTTAGCGAGAATATCAGCGTTGGTCCTCAGAGACATATTGAGCATCCAGTAAATCGGGAGTATCAGGAATCCGAAATAGATGCACAGAGCGATGGTTCTTTTTTGGATCTTCATGCCTTTTCTCCTCTGCCAACGTTCAACAGGGCCTGGTAGAATGCAAAGCTAAAGAGCAAAATGATAACAAAGTAGATCAGGGAAAATGCCGCCGCCGGTCCGAGGTCAAATTGCATAGTAGCCAGCTTTACCAGATAGATGGACAGAAAGGTGGTCGTATTGCCGGGACCGCCGCCGGTCAAAGCAAAGGGCTCGGCGTAGATCAGAAAACTGTCCATCCAGCGCAGCAATACGGCAATGGTGAGCACACCGCGCATTTTGGGTAACTGAATATAGAAGAATGTGGCCCATGCCGATGCACCGTCGATTTTGGCCGCCTGGAAGTATGCTTCGGGAATGGCCCTCAGCCCCGCATAGGCCAGCAGGGCCACCAGCGGAGTCCAGTGCCAGACCTCCATGGCGAGCAGGGTGATCCAGGCGTAGAGCGGTTTGGCCGTATGATCAAAAGGCACTTCCAGCAGGTCCAGGCTGTTGATCCCCACACCGAACAGCCCAATATCCGGACGCGTGAAAATGATCCAGATGGTTCCGATCACATTCCAGGGTATGACCAGGGGCAGGGCCAGGGTCACCAGACAGGCGGAGACGCCCCAGCCGCGTTTGGGCATGGCCAGCGCAATCATGATTCCAAGGGGTAGCTCGATCAGCAGGACCAGCCCGGAAAACAGGAATTGGCGCCACAGAGCATCATGCAGGCGATGGTCGCCCAGCATCTCTTCGAACCATTCGGTACCGACGTAGACCGCCTGACCCGGCCCAAAGATATCCTGGATCGAATAGTTGACGACGGTCATCAGCGGGATGAAGGCGCTAAAGGCGACGATGATAAATGCCGGCAGAACCAAAAACCAGGCCTTATTGTTTTCCCACTTATCCATCAGAAATACTCCTATTCACTATCGTTCGATGCTTGGAAGCTGGTATGCTTGAAAGCCGAGAGGCTTTTTTGCCATGTAACCTTCAGGCCATCCAGTTCCCTGGCCTCCCAGCCATTAATCCTGTGTAACGCCCATCAAACTATCCTGAAACCTGAACACTGACACCTGAAACCTTCAGTTAATCGGGCTCCTTGCTCACTAGCCGTTCGTCATCAAACAGCTTAGTCCATCGTTTTGGAAACCGGAGCCAGGCTTCATTCGACGGCACGGTTTGATTTTCGGGCAAGCGGGCGCGCAAAATATGGCCGGCCATGTTTACCGTCAGGATTTTAAAACTGCCCTGGTCCTCGACCGATTTAACTGCGGCCGGTATTCCGTTTTTAACGGAATCCGCGTGGACCTCCAGGAACATGGGGCGAATGCCGATTTCCATTTTTCCCTGCGCTTTAAGTCCCATCGAGGCGGTCCCATCGTCTAACTCAATGCCGACTCCGTCAACCCGCGCAATATTTCCATCCAAGGTGCAGGTTAAAAAATTCATCCCCGGGCTACCGATAAAAAAGCCGACGAATTTATGCTTTGGATTTTCAAAAAGCTCCTGGGGCGTGCCGATCTGAACGAGTTCCCCTTCGTACATGACCAGGACCTGGTCGGCAAATGTCAGAGCCTCAATCTGATCATGGGTAACGTAGATCAGGGTTAACTTGAGCTGCTCATGGACTTCCTTAAGTTTGCGTCTGAGGTGCCACTTTAAATGGGGATCGATGACCGTCAGCGGCTCGTCGAATAAAATAGCCGCCACATCGCTCCTGACCAATCCCCGGCCCAATGAAATTTTTTGTTTGGCATCGGCCGCCAGTCCGGCGGCTCTCTTGTTAAGAAACGGCGTCAGATCGAGAATCTCGGCAACTTCCAGAACCCGCTTTTTAACTTCACTTTCTTCAATCCCACGATTGCGCAAAGGAAAGGCCAAATTATTGAAAACCGACATCGTGTCGTAAAGTACCGGAAATTGAAATACCTGAGCGATATTGCGTTTTTCCGGCGGCAGATCGGTGACATCTTTTCCGTCATATAATACGCGCCCATTGCTGGGGGTCAATAGGCCTGAAATAACATTGAGCAGCGTAGTTTTACCACAGCCGGAAGGGCCCAGCAAAGCATAGGCGCCGCCATCGGCCCATTCGTTATGAATGCGTTTGAGGGCATAATCCGATTCGCCTTTAGGCCTCTTTAAATAGCTGTGGGCGATTTCATTTAATTCAATGCGCGCCATTCCGCTCTCCTATCCTGCCAGAATGTTCCGGGTGGGTGATGCAACCAGGATACCCGTTTGATCGAAAACGAAAAAGTTGCTCGGGTTGACATAAAGGGAAACTTCCGTGCCCATTCGCTGGGGATGTACACCATCTTCCTGCACCACCAACCGGGAGCTGCCATAGTTGACATGGATGAAGGTTTCGGATCCATTGATTTCCGCTAATTCCACTTGTGTGTTGATTAGGGTGTCTTCGGCGTTGGTTCGGTTCAAAGACAGATGGTTGGAGCGGACACCGAAAATATACTGCGCGGCAGGCAGAGATTTCAGATGGTTAGTCAAAGGAAATTGGATGTTTTCACCCAATGTGGCTGTATCATCCTTTACCGTGCACGGCAGGTAGTTGATAGGTGGGTCACTGAAGACTTCCGCAATTTTGGTGGTTGCAGGATTGTGATAGACGTCGGGTGTGAGACCGGTTTGCAGAATCCGCCCCTCGTCGATAACCACAACATTGCCACCCAGCATCAGCGCTTCGGTCGGTTCTGTGGTAGTGTATACAACAATCGCTTCGCGCTGTTCGAAAATTTCCTGAAGCTCTGTCCGTAGTTCTTCGCGCAATTTATAGTCCAGATTGACCAACGGTTCATCCAGCAGGAGCAGCTGGGCGTCTTTCACCAGGGCCCGCGCAATGGCGATGCGTTGCTGCTGCCCGCCGCTGAGTTCGGCCGGTAGGCGATCTAGCAAATCTTCAAGATGAAGCATCTTGGCAGTTTCGTGAACCCGCCGGTCGATTTCTGCTTTAGGCACGCCGCTGACTTTAAGCGGAGAGGCGATGTTTTTATAAACGGTAAGCGACGGGTAATTGATAAACTGCTGATAAACCATGGCTACGCTGCGTTTGCGTACCCACACACCGGTGGTGTCTTTGCCATTTATCAGAATCTTGCCATGGGTCGGCCGATCAATGCCGGCCATGATCCGCAGCAGGGAAGTTTTGCCGGCCAGGGTGCGGCCCAGCAGTACGTTGCGAGAGCCGGATTCAAATTCAAGGCTGATATCCTTTAGATGGGTCTCTCGGCCGACGATCTTGTCAATATTCTGCAGGGACAGGCCCATGAGGCGTCTCCGTATTTAAATTAAGGGCGTTAATCGAATCAGGGTAGTATTCGATGGCCCCTTTTCAGCGGAAGAGGACTGGTCGATTTCGCCGCCTCGGGATATTAATTCCGAGTTGTTGAACATGGCAGGTTAGGCTACAATTAATCACCCCAATAATTTAGAGGGGATAAATGAATATTTTTCGATAGCACCATTTGAAAGTTCCCGCAAGCCAAAATATTAACGAACTCGGTCGAACTTCAGAAATTTACAAATTGCTGAATGGGAATAGTTTTTTGGGGAGATTATGATTATTAATTCAGTATGGAAAATCCCTCTGTGATATGCTATTTGTGGCCGATCAGGGGCATGGGGGTTAAGAGGTTCTGAGTTCAAATGTTCAGGGTTTAACTGTTTCGACCTGAGAATGTATCTATGACCAAAACTTTATCCACCCAGGTACTAATTATCGGCGGGGGATCCACCGGCACCGGCATCGCGCGGGATCTGGCACTGCGCGGCGTACAGTGCATACTGGCTGAAAGACGTGATATCAATGCCGGTGCATCCGGCGCCAACCACGGGCTTTTGCATAGCGGCGGCCGCTATGTTTTTGCCGATCAGGGCAGCGCAGCGGAATGCCGTGAAGAAGGGGAGCTTTTAAAAAAACTGGCACCGCACTGCATTGAAGACACCGGCGGCTTGTTTGTGGCTGTTAAGGGCGATGACGAAAAGTATGTGGCCGATTTTCCCAATTTATGCGCCCAATGTCGAATACCGGTGCAGGAACTGGACATCAAAGAGGCCCGGGAACTTGAACCTGTACTTTCCGATGATTTAATTGCGGCCTATTTGGTGGCGGATGCTTCCATTGATCCCTTTAAACTGTCCATGGAAAATATAGCCCAGGCCCAGGAACTGGGCAGTACTCTGTTGCGCTTTAATAAAGTGGTTGAATTTGAAATCAGCAACAAAAAAATTCGAGCCACCCGCCTGCAGAACATCATCACCGGTGAAGAATCAATAGTTGAAGCCGAGCAGGTGATCAGTGCCACGGGAGCCTGGGCCGGTGTCGTTGCCGGCCTGGCGGGAGCAACCCTCGATATCATTTACTCCAAGGGCAGTCTTATCGTTACTCATAACCGGATTACCGATCGGGTGGTCAATAGATTGCGCCCATCCGCCAGTGCCGACATTCTGGTCCCCGGCGGAACGGTCTCCATCCTCGGAACCACCTCCATCAGAATAGACAGCCTGGATCAAATTTACCCAACGGTCGAGGAAGTTGACACCATGGTGAGTGAAGCCGTTCAGATGATCCCCGCTCTGGAAACGGCACGCTATATTCGAGCCTATGCCGGTGTCAGACCGCTGGTTGGCTCGCGGTCTGCATCCGATGATCGCGATGTCAGCCGAAGTTTTGCACTGATCGATCACAGCGAAGAAGGAATTGAAAACTTTACCACGATTTCCGGCGGCAAACTGACCACTTACCGTTTAATGGCCGAAAAAACAGCCGATCTGGTCTGTGGCCACCTGGGAGTTTCCAGTCCTTGCCTGACCAGAACCCAACCCCTGGCGTTATCCCGGCCCGCCAAATGGACCCAGCCGGGCCTGGCGCCCAAACTGTGGCTGAAGCATCATGAACCGGAAGATTTATTGCTTTGCGAATGTGAAATGGTTCCCACCAGCGCCGTGGATACTATTATCGACTCTATTCGCGATCAAAACGGCCAGCCCGATCTCAATGCCATTGCCCTGCGCAGCAGAATCGGCAAAGGTGCCTGCCAGGGTACTTTTTGTGGTGTGCGGGTGACTTCATATTTATATGATCAAGGTGAATTAGAGTCGGAGGAGAGTTTAGCCAGTCTCAGAGGATTTCTAAACCAGCGTTGGAAAGGACAGCACCCCACGCTTTGGGAAAAACAGCTTGTTCAAGCCGAACTCCTAGAGGCGCTGTATTGCGGCTTTTTTTGGATTGGAACTGTAGATGAAAACGGGTTTCGGGAATTAGATATTGAAATTTGAGATTTATTTGTGATTTGGTGCTTGTCATTTGTTATTTTTCTTTCTGCTGCCTAAATTGGCGTGCAAGTAAACACATTGCATATATGTCCAACTCAAAGACAATAAAAACTGACGTCTGCATCATCGGGACCGGGCTGGCCGGACTGGCGGCAACTTTGTTTGCGGCCAATCGAGGCCTGTCCTGCGTCGAGGTCGGTCAGACCGGTGAGATTAATTTTTCTAGCGGTTTTATCGATCTGCTGGGCGTACATCCGGCAGCTGAAAAACATACCTGGTCCGATCCCTGGGCCGCCATCGATGCGCTGGTGGGCGATATTCCGCAACACCCTTATGCCAGGGTGACCAGAGAAGACATTCGGGCCGCTTTTGAAGAAATCCTGGATTATTTAAAAGCGGCCGGCCTGCCATACATGAGGCGGATGAATTCAAACAGCGGGGTACTAACCTCCCTGGGAACCATTAAGCCCACCTACTGTGTTCCGCACACCATGTGGCCCGGCGTGGAGGCCCTAAAGAAAAAGCCTCCTTGCCTGTTAATCGACATTCGGGGACTGAAAGGATTCAGCGCCCGTCAGATTGCAGCCGCGCTGAAGCGCGAATGGCCGGGCATACGGACCTCCCGTATCTCTTTTCCGGATACCGACCATCTTAACGAAGTCTTTACGGAGCATATGGCCAGCTCATTGATTTTATTTGGAAATCGGGAGAAATTAGCCGGAACGCTGAAACCGCATATAAAAGATGCCAAAATAATAGGACTGCCGGCAATTTTGGGCCTATACCGCACGCAGGAGGTTGTGTCGGATCTGCAGGAAATGATGGGGGTGCCGGTCTTTGAAATTCCGACCATACCGCCTTCAATTCCCGGTTTACGACTGAAAGAAGCCTTTGAAAGAGGATTGCGCACCAAAGGGGTTGAATACATTTCTCAAAAGCGGATTCTGGAGGTTCGACAACGGGCGGACAAGCAGTTTGAAATCGATATCGGTCGAATTTCCCCTGAACTGACCGTAGAATCGCGCGGAATCATTTTGGCGAGCGGCCGATTCATCGGCGGAGGGCTGCACGCAGACAGAATTCGTATCAAAGAAACGATATTCGATTTGCCGGTTTACCAACCCGCCAACCGAACCGAATGGCATCGCCGGGACGTCCTGGATGCCCGCGGACATCTCGTAAACCAGGCCGGGGTGGAAATCGACGATTCGTTTCGCCCACTAAACAGCTCCCGTCAACCGGCTTTCAAAACACTTTATGCGGCCGGATCCCTGCTGGCCCACAACGACTGGAAACGGCTAAAGTGTGGTGCCGGCGTTGCTATAACCAGCGCCTTTGGAGCTGTTAAATCTCTAATTCGTCAATGCCGGTAGTTTGTATGCTTCACTGCGCGAAAAAGGCATTGCCATACCGCCGATGGATTTCATAATTACCCAGGTTTGCAGAAATCACAAAGTTTCTCTCTTTACCTTGGATGACCATTTTAGCTCGATTCCTGGTTTGAAATTTTATAAACCGCGCACCCAATGACAATATTTAAAAAATCGGTTTTTCGCCACAGCAACAATCCTAAAGCCTCATAGTGCACCAACCAACCTTGATATTCTATTAAAAAATAAGAATTTTTCAGGAGCTTATAACGGGTAAGCCCATTTAGCATTATTTATCTGCTGTGGCAGGGTTATCGGGTAAGGTTCCTCCTTATTAGTCCCACCACAATGCGACCAATTATCTTGACTTTGGATATTTTATGCATAGCCTTTTTTATAGATCATGTTTGATCTTTTAGAATTTGATTCTTTTAATTTTAACTACGTTTGACTTCTCGAATTATTGATCATCTGAAGGCTCCTTCCAGCGGATGTTGCCTATTTCGAATACCGACCTAACTCGGTGCTTATTAGCAAAAGGGTATAATGTAATCCATAATTTGTTTCGACCGACAATTCTTGAATTTGGTTGGAGCCCGAATCTGGATTGATGAAATACCAACAATAAAAAACGTGGGTATGATCATGAGTGACGAAAAAGAGAAACATGATGAATGCCGAATGGACCAAACAGACTCTAAGGGCAACACCAATTTGTGCTGCTGCTATATTTTAGACCAGGATGGTCAGTACGAAGATCCCTGTTTTATTTCAGTTGACGACTGTTGCTAACATACGCTGTTAAGGAACCGCAGAGACAGCCACCTCCAACTAACCCCAGTCCGGTGTGCATGATACCGGTCCGGCGGTATAACTCACGGCACGACAAGGTAGTGCAGAAGCTTTTCCAACGGGTTTTGATCTTCATAAGAAGTCGATGAGGTTTTCAGCGGGGTTGGATGAAATGTTTTAATGGCCAATATGCCAAGCAAGATATAAAAAAGCCACGTAAAGGCCAGCAAGATCGGGGAGGCTCTAAGGCAAAGGTTGCGCTTACGGGCATAAAACCGACCGGCACCCCCCACATCGGTAACTATTTGGGAATGATTAAACCGGCAATTGAATTGGCTCAGTCATTCCAGGCGTATTACTTTATTGCCGATTACCATGCTCTGACGACCACTCGAGACCCCAATCAACTGAACCGATGGATATACGAGGTTGCGGCGACTTGGTTGGCACTAGGGTTGGATCCGGAACGGGTTGTTTTTTACCGGCAGGCGGACATTCCGGAAATTTTCGAATTCACGTGGATTCTGACTTGTTTTACTTCCAAGGGATTGCTCAACCGAGCGCATGCCTATAAGGCTGTCGTGCAGGAGAATATCCGTGCGGGCAAAAATGCGGACGATAATATCGACGCGGGACTATACAATTACCCGGTAATGATGGCTGCCGATATTTTGCTGTTTGGATCCGACGCGGTTCCTGTGGGGCTGGACCAGAGACAGCACCTTGAGATCGTTCGGGATATCGCCGTCAGCGTCAATGCCCAGATTGGCAATGTTTTGAATGTTCCGCAAGCACTCATCCAAACGGAAGTGATGACCATACCCGGTTTGGACGGGCGCAAAATGAGCAAAAACTACCGCAATACCATACCGATCTTTGCCGATCCCAGGACCATCCGTAGACAGGTGATGCGGATTGTAACCGACTCGAAATCTCCTGAGCAACCTAAAGACCCCGATGAGTGCAATGTTTTCGCCATATGGCAGCACTTTGCGCCGGCTCAAGCAGTGGAAGACAAACGACAGCTTTATTGGCGAGGGGGGCTGGCCTACAGCGAAATCAAACAAGAGTTGTATGAGCTGTTGATAGCAAAATTTGATGCAAACTATCAAGTCTACCAAAATTATATGAGAGATACGCATGCAATTGATCGAATTCTGAAACGAGGCGCTGTGAGAGCTCGAGTCATTGCCGAGCCCTTGCTATCAAAAATTCGTAGCAAAATAGGAATTGAGTAGACGAAAATCTAATTGCTGGAGACAGTGACGGGATTATATTCGCTGAAGGAGATATAAATGGGAACGAATGTCGCTCAAAAATTGATTGAAGCCCATTTGGTGGATGGACGCATGCAGACAGGTAAAGAAATTGGTCTCAAAATCGATCAAACCCTGACACAGGATGCCACCGGCACAATGGTTATGCTGGAATTTAAAGCCATGCAAATCCCAAGGTTAAAACCGAACTTTCCGCTCAATATGTGGATCATAAGATAACTTTTGGGAAGCGAAGACCCAAGAAGACCGATGAAATCCATACTCGAAAAATATGATCTTATAGATGAACAAGTCGGTGCCGGTTCAGGAGAAGAGCCAAATTGCACCGGAGACATCCTGCAATCAATTTCTCCTATTGACCTGCAACCCATTGGAGAAATTCGTTGTGCAGCAGTAGATGATTATGAAAAAATTATTGCCCGGGCTGTAGAAGCCTTCCAAACCTGGCGCATGATTCCGGCGCCCAGGCGGGGCGAGATTGTGCGACAAATCAGAGACGTTTTGCGTGATCACAAGAAATTTTTAGCCGAAATAATCAGCCTGGAAGTTGGAAAGATTCGGGCAGAGGCCGAAGGTGAAGTTCAGGAAATGATCGACATCGCCGATTTTGCTGTGGGCCAATCGAGGATGCTTTATGGATTGACAATGCACAGTGAGCGCTTGGAGCATCGGATGTATGAACAGTGGCATCCATTAGGGCCGGTGGGCGTTATTACAGCGTTTAATTTTCCCGTGGCGGTCTGGTCGTGGAACGCTTTTATTGCACTGGTATGCGGAGATACAGTGATTTGGAAACCGTCTTCTAAAGCCTCTCTTACCGCGATAGCCACCATGAAAATCATATGGCCGCTGTTAAATCATAACGGTCTTCCGGACGGTATACTCAACTTGGTGATCGGTGACCGGAAAACGGTCGGCGAGAAACTGATCCACGACAAACGCATTCCCCTGGTCTCGGCGACCGGCAGCGTCGGTATGGGACGGCACGTTTCACGAGCCGTGGCATCGCGTCTATGCAAGACAATTCTTGAACTGGGAGGCAATAATGCGGTCATTGTTGCCCCCAGCGCGGATCTGGATCTGGCGATCAGGGGGATTGTGTATGGTGCTGTCGGTACCGCCGGTCAACGCTGCACAACAATTCGAAGGGTGATAGTCCATAAGGATATATATGACAACTTTTGCCGCTCACTGATCAGGGCCTATCAGCAAATTCATATTGGTCATCCCCTCGATGAAGGTGTCCACATGGGGCCCCTCATAGATCCCCAGGCCGTGCAGGCAATGCAAACCGCATTGCTTGAGTTGAAACAGCAGGGCGGGCAAATTCTGTATGGCGGGCAGATCCTATCCGGGGGAATCTTTGATGCCGGCACTTATGTCACCCCCTGCATCGCTGAAGCTGACCCAAATCTACCGATTGTACATGAAGAAACCTTCGCTCCCATCCTCTATGTAATCAAATATAGTGATATCGACGAGGCTTTGCATTACCAAAATTCAGTGCCTCAGGGTCTTTCTTCGGCTATTTTCACCAAGGATTTACGAGAGTCGGAACTATTCTTGAGCCATCGCGGAAGCGATTGTGGTCTCGCCAATGTCAATATTGGCACTTCCGGAGCAGAAATCGGTGGCGCTTTTGGTGGTGAAAAAGACACCGGCGGCGGGCGCGAAGCTGGTTCCGATGTATGGAAAAGTTACATGCGGCGGCAGACGTCTACCATCAACTGGTCCCAGGATCTGCCGCTGGCTCAGGGAATTGAGTTTGAGGTAAAGTAGAAAAGTTAACAGTTTAGAGGAATTGTCCACGCTCTATACCGAGTCCAATGCACTGATTACCCTCTATTGACGGGGTGGCATCTTCATCTTCAAGATAATGTCGTATACGGTGTCCATATTTTTCTATCTTGTCACTCGATTCATGTTGTCTTATTTTAAGGACATCCATTAACATTTCATTTGACAACTGAATTGGGCATTCACATCAAAAACGTGTTGAGACAAAACTAATCGAGAATTCAGAAACAAGAAGGCACCATTTTAAGGAGATGAAAACAAATGAGGGTAGTCAGGAAAAATGTTGTTCTGGCCGAGAGCAACGATACCATTATCATAGAAGGAAACCACTATTTTCCTCCCGATTCCATTAACTGGGACTATTTTCAGAATAGCAATACTCATACGACATGTTCATGGAAGGGGGAAGCAAGCTATTATAAGATTGTGATCAGAGATAACGTGGAAGAAGATGCCGCGTGGTATTATCCCGAACCCAAAGAGGCCGCCAAGGAGATTAAAAACTATGTGGCCTTCTATAAAGGAGTCCACTGATGATTCGGATAGCCAAGAAAACCAGATGAAAACCAGCGGACATAATAGACCGGGCCTCTGATTATTTTGGTGAAGGAGGGGCTGCGTTGGAAGAAAAGGAACACAGTCCATTTTGTATTTCATTTGGGTGTCGGTGGGTCTGTGGCTGTAACCGTTGTTGACGAAGAAAACCACCTGATGGTCGATGTCGAAACCAGAGAGTTCGAATATCAGGCGAAACGTTTATTAGAAAGGTTGTAAAGGACCTTGATTGGACTATGACCACTTCCGGGTGATGTTATTGCTTAAAAATATATACTGCGGGTGATCAAACATCATTATCGGGGGCACCATATTTTTTCTGTCGAGCTCTTTGAGTCAAAAAACCAAATGTTCAAACTTGATCATAAGGTCGCTCTTATTACGGGGGCCAATAAAGGCATCGGTTTAGAAATCAGCCGTCAGGTTTGCGGTTATGTCACGGACAAAAAATTCCAGACAAATGCCCAATCTGTGGGGCTCCAAAAGAGAAATTCAAAATTATAAAAGGCTAATGCATGCATTCATTGACTTTGCTTAGGTGATTGATCTCTTTTGCCATCATTTCATACTTGGCAGTTACCAATTCGAAAAATGCTTTTTCAGAGAGTTCTTTCAGGTATAGATCGGATAAGTACCACCGTTTGTCGTATCTGCCTACCTTTCTGAACATTTCGCAATTTTTGGCCACCATCAGATCGAAAGCTTTCTTTCTCATACCCAAGCTGCTGGACACTCGATCGAATTGCGTAAAGCCATGACCCTGTTTCTTATACTCGTCGCTGGAATGTAACGGCCGCAGAATTTGCTTTTCAAAGATTATCCCCTCTTGGTTGGAGAGCATATGCGCCGTGCGGGCTACCAGTGCCCCAAGAAGGCGTCGGATGATCATTTTTTGCCTAGACCGCGGAAGGACGGAAAAGGACAATTCCGGCGTCTGCCTGATGAATCGGTCACAATCATCAAATATCTTAGCGGCTCTCCAGGAAGCGATCCGCTTGGCTCTTATTTTCTCATATGTCCAGATTCCTCTTCCCAAGTATCTTTTTGCACTTTTATTTGCATATTTACGCAGAAAATGTAATTCTTCTTCAACCTCGGCGTAGAGTGTATAAT
>Ga0056115_1000201_pt1 | contig 29870 bp, 22 predicted proteins | sample WorMetOlspDAHAB1_FD_77007 | JGI IMG/M metagenome (GOLD analysis project Ga0056115, IMG submission 77007) | Marine gutless worms symbiont microbial communities from Max Planck institute for Marine Microbiology, Germany - Olavius sp. DAHAB.1 ...
TCCTCGGATGTCTTTTTTCGTTGTCGGCAGCGGGTGATACCTTTCGAGTGCATCGAGGTTGCCGGCAATCCAGGCCGCGTTTTTCATCAAAGCCGCCTCAATTTGCTCTTCGTTGGCGGCGGCGGGTGCAAAAACATCAACAGTCAGTACCGGCGAAACAACGATACGCATCCTTTTGCGATCCTGGTGATGGAGGTTGTAGGCAATCTTGCGGGTGCCGAACGCAAATTCCTTCATTAGCTTATCAATCCTCATTCGAGATAGCCACATCTATGCAGCGGTCGATTATGGCGTCGTGGTCATCCAGTGAGAGGTCCAGGCCGCGCTTATTCTCGATGTCAAATAGGATATCATCAATTTCACCCCGCATTCTGTTGATGGCGTCCGGATTGGTGCGCCAGTCACGGATCTTGTGCCTGGAAATGCGGTCAACAATTTCAAGGGCAATTTCGGCCCCGGTTTTTTCGTTATATGTGCCGTAAGTTGAAATCCGTTCGCGAACCTGCCCGAAGTAGCGCCTTGCCATATCATTTCCCACAAGGCCGTTCGGGATATCGTCATCGGTGTGGGTGACCACTTTGGTGGAGATCTCCTTGATTTTTCCCAGTGCCTCCAGGGCATTCAGCCGGCCCTGGTGATAGGCCTCGATCACTTCTTCAAGGAGCCTGGAAAATTTTTTATAGAAGGCCGGATCTTTGCCCATTTCCTGCTCGATGGTGTGGCGTGTCGCAGAAGCGATCATATCGGCTTTGGCACCCAGGCTCTTGCCATTTTCTTCGATTATCCGCTGGCGGTCACTATCATTCAACAGGTTGATGGGTTCACAGAGCTGTTCCACTTCACCGGCACCCACATGTGTATCGATCAGTTTTTTGATTCTCGGTTCATATTCAGCAAAATCGACAACTTCCTGGTACCGAAGTGTGATTGCCGCCCTGAGATTCTGGAAAAATTTGAGATCTTTTTTATACCGCTCAATGGTTTCTCGTTTGTTTGCTTCCAGAAAATTACTCGATGACAACGCCAGTGCCAACGTACGCGCAAACAGGCTGAACCGTTCATAAAACCGGTTTCGCAGATCCGCATCCCGCAAATGGATTTCGTAGGCTTCGGGATCTTTCGATCCCTTCAATTGTGTGAAGAGCTCCCATAGGTTCGAATGCATCTGGGGAAGATTTTCGGCTTGGTCCGCAATATAAGTTACCGTTTGCTCAAGGTCGATACGGTCGTAGTCCGCCAGTTGACTGTAGAAATCAATGGCTTCATCCAGGCTCTCGATCACGCCGCTGTAATCTAAAATCATGCCGTTTTCCTTGCCCTCGTACAGACGATTGACGCAAGCGATGGCCTGGAGCAACGTATGTTCTTTAAGTTTGCGGGCCAGATACAAAACCGTGTTGCGCGGTGCATCAAAACCGGTCAGGAGCTTATCGACTACAATAATGACCTCAGGGGTTTCTCCGTGTTTGAAGGCATTGATTAACTGCTTGTTGTATTTTTGATCGGACCCATAGCGATCCATCATCGACTGCCAGAAATCTTTTTCCGTCTGTGACGGCCCGGTACCGGCACTTTCGCCTTCACGCTGGGAAGGTGAGGAAATCAACACTTCGGTGGAAACCAGATTGTACTCATCCATAATTTGCTTATAGGCAATAGCCGTATTTTTATCCGGCGTCACCAGTTGGCCTTTTAGACCGGTATTCTGATAAAACATACTGTAATGAAGGCCTACATCCCAGGCGATCATACGCACTTTTTGTATCGCTTTGTTGAGTTGGCGTTCTGTTGAAAACTTTCTTTTCAGATCGGCTTTCTGCTCAGCGGTCAGGGCCGATGTAACTTTTTCGAACCAGCCGTCAATAGAGTTCTTATCAACTTCCTGCGGCACATTGCGGGCCTCATACAACAGCGGCACCACGGCCCCGTCCTTTACTGCCCGTGCAATGGTATAGGCCGGTTGATAAAGATCGCCGAACTGAGCAAAAGTATTCTTTTTAGCCGATTTGGCCAGGGGTATTCCGGTAAAGGCAATAAAACAGGCACCTTTCAGGGCCAGCCGCATACGGGCGTGCTGTTCGCTGTACTGGCTGCGATGTCCCTCATCCACGAGAACGAAAGTATTGCGGTCGGTCTGCAGTTTTTTGTTGGATGTGGCCACCGCGAATTTATGAATGAGGGTTGTGATGATTTGAATTCGCTGATCCTGCAGCAATGCGACAAGATGCTTGCCGGTATTGGCCTGTTCCGGTTCCAGACTGCAGGCTCGGAAAGTACCGCAGATCTGATCGTCCAGATCGATCCGGTCGGTTACTAGAATGACTTTGGGGTTGGCAATGTCCGGATGCAGGGCCAGGGATTTGGCCAGCATAACCATGGTTAAGGATTTGCCGCTACCCTGGGTGTGCCAGACCACTCCACCTGGCCGGGGACCGTCTGAATGTTCACTCAGGACACGATTGATGATTGAATGGACTGTAAAATACTGCTGATAACGTGCAATCTTTTTCGTGCCGTTGTCAAACAGAATAAATTTATAAGAGAGTTCCAACAGACGCTCGGGCCTGCACAGGGCATAAAGAGCACGGTCCTGTTCGTAAATTTCACGCCCCTTATCAAGGATCTTGCGGTATTCGCTCTTTACATCTGCAAAAGGTCCGGATACCAATCTATCCATATCCGTATGGCTCAGGGGCATTTCCACCAGGCTAGGTATTGCCGCATCATTACCGCCTTCCTGCCAGGCAGTCCAGAACTGCCTGCGGGTGCCGGTGGTTCCATAGCAGGCTTTATCTCGTGCCAGCGCCAGCAAAAGCTGACTGTATAAAAAAAGCTGGGGAATGCCGTCCCGAGCCTGATAATCTGATAACTGATCAATGGCAAGATCAATCGGCTTCTTTTTAACCTGTGTATATGCAGAGCGTTTGCATTCAATCACCACCAGCGGAATGCCGTTTACAAACAGGACAATATCCGGGATGTAGTGCTTATCATACCCAACCCGCTCGATCTTGAACTCCGCCGTGCAATGAAAACTATTTTTGGCCGGATTTTTCCAATCAATATAGTCGATGGTAAAGCTTTTGGTATCTCCCTCGATAGTCTGGGGCACGCTGGTACCCAGGCAAAGCAATTCATAGAGCTGCTCGTTCTGGTGTAGCACACCTGTGGCCCGGAAGTTTTTGATCATCTGCACCGCATTCTGGATGGCATTTTCAGTAAAAGGGTGTACAGCCCCTTTGAACCGGTAGCGGCAATAAGTACGGATGTGGTCGATCAGGATCGGCTCCAAAACAACGGCACTCAACCGTCCGTTGCGCAGTTTAACGGTTTCCTCAGGTGTCAGGTACTGCCAGCCCATCTGCATCAACAGGTGCAAAGCCGGCAGCTGGGACTGGACCTTTTCCAGATAGCTGGGCGGTTCATACTCGGGTGCGCCGAATGGGGTTTGATTTTCCATGGGAAACTCCTATTAAAACCACGAACCACCCGAAATACACTAAAATATATTAAAAATTGGAGGTTATTGTTTGCACATTTCTTGTACGCAATGATTCATAAGTCTAAATCTGTGCCCTTAACCCATTTTCGTGTATTTCGTGTATTTCGTGTGTTTCGTGGTTCAAAATCACAAATCTCTGTCCCTCACCATTTCGCGTATTTCGTGGTTCAAAAACCCAGTTCTTTTAAATACACACTCATCTTCGCCTGCGTCTCTTCCAGCTCGGCTTCAAGTTGTTCGATTTCCTTTTGAGTAGCAATAATATCGATTTCCGGCTCCGGCTCGAAAGTGTCGACGTAACGCGGGATATTCAGGTTGAATTCGTTTTCTTCTATTTCTTTAAACCTAGCGGGATAAGCGTATTTCTCGACTTCATGCCTTTCGCGATATGTCATTACAATTTTTTCGGTATCCTGCACCCGCAGCTTGTGCTGATTGGTGCTCTGTTCGAATTCCCGACTGGCATCGATGAAAAGTACATCTTTGCCGGTCTTGCGGGTTTTGTCGAAAATCATCAGGGCCGCCGGAATACCGGTGCCATAAAATAAATTTGTGGGAATACCGATGACGGCGTCCAAAAGATTCTCCCGGATCACCGCTTCGCGAATTTTACCTTCCTGACCGCCTCGAAAAAGCACACCGTGGGGGACGATAACCCCGACGCGACCCGTGCCCTCCACCGCCGTGGCCAACATGTGGCTGATAAAGGCCCAGTCACCTTTGCTCTTGGGTGGGATGCCGCGTTGGAAACGGGCATAGCGATCTTCGGCAGCTATTTCCTGTCCCCATTTGTCAAGGGAGAAGGGGGGATTGGCAATTACGATATCAAACTTCATCAAGGCGTCGTCTTCGATAAACTGTGGGTGTCGGATGGTATCTTCCCATTCAATTTGGGCGGAGTCCACCTCGTGCAAAAACATGTTCATTTTACACAAAGCCCAGGTGCTACCGTTCATTTCCTGGCCGTAAAGGGCAAAATCATTTGAGTCAACTTGCTTACCGGCTCTGATCAGTAGAGAGCCGGAGCCGCAGGCGGGATCGCAGATGCGGTCTCCTTTTTGCGGTGCCACCAAGCGGGCCAGTGTCTCGGAGACCTCTGCCGGAGTATAGAACTCGCCGGCCTTTTTGCCGGCACTGGCGGCAAATTTCTCGATCAGATATTCATAGACATCACCGACAATGTCCATATCGCCATTATTGTCAGGCTTCAAATCCAGGGCCGCAAAATCTTCCAGCAGATTTATAAGGCGCTTGTTTCGCTGGCGCGTTTGGCCCAGGTTGGCTTCACTGTTGAAATCGATGTTGCGAAACACGTTGTGCAACTTGGTCTTGTTGGCATCTTCAATATTTTCGAGAACCGTGTTGATTGTCTGTCCGATATCATAATCGTTCCGGTGAGCATAAAGATAATCAAAGGATGCATCTTCATTGACGATAAAACGCTCGCGTGCCATTGCCCGTTCGATTCGCAGCCTGTCCCCGCCGTATTTTTTGTCATATTCGGCCAGCTTGTAATTTCTAATATCATTGAGATATTTCACGAACAGCATGGTCAGGATATAATCTTTATACATGGCAGGATCTAAAACGCCACGGAAAGTATCGCAAGCCCGCCAGACCACATTGAAAATCTCGGATTTTCTATGTTGTTGGTTCATTTTTATCATCCTCTAATATCTGTTTACCCGAATCGATTGGAGACAAATTTCAGTCATCAGGTATTCTCGCTTTTCAGCCAATTTTTTGTACAACACCTGCTCTTTCATTATCAAGGTGGTAATAACTGCAATCTGTTTTTGAACCTCAATAGGTGGGATTGGGATATCGATGCCTTCAAGAACCGCCCGTCTGACCACCGGCATGTGAACTGACCGGCCGCTGAATCGATTTAAATATTCCTCGACCGGCGCCTGGTTAAGATACCACCACAAATACTCCGGTATAATCTCAGAATTCGGTATACGCACAATAAAAAAACAGGCAGCGGCTAACACTTTGTCAGGTATTTTATCAACCAATACCGAATAGTTTCTGGCACCTCGAGCCATAAACAAAATGTCTCCCGGCTCTAGATACCAGTCTTTGCCTGAAAGTCTTGGACTAAACCGTACTAGATTATCTGTGCGATAGGAAAGTTGATCCGCATCGACATCTTTTGCCTGTAGTAGAAGGCAGATACCGTCGTCTCGAGGGTCGATTTTCCCGCGGCTAATAAAACCGCTTTGAATTTTGGCCATCATTTTGAGCTTCATGTTTTTGTTGGCTATCACAGTATACATCTAACTGCAATAATATTTTGATGAAATCATAAAAAATATTGCAATATATTATATTTTGCAAATAATTATTGACAATTAATTTTAATTATTGCAATATGAATTATCTTGCAAATTTTTTAAATTAAAATAAGGGTGCTCAACTAATGGCAGATGAAAAACGAAGACTACGATAATCCTTCACACGCTCTCTTACAAGAATCGCTGACCCTAACCCGGATAAATGATGCCAGATCCTCTTTTCGTGCTTTTAAAGCGGCTTTGTGGTCTATACCTAATCGGGGGATACAACCAATCAGTCTTTGTATGAGGGGGTATGATGGGTGTGAACAGTGCAAAAATGACCGATACAACTGGCAAATTGAAGAGACACATACACAAAGCAAAATTACTGATATGCAGAAACATACAGATCCAGTCCATATTGTCGCTGACGACCGAGAACGCAAAAGCTACGTAATTGAATCACTTTTGGAAATTGAGAACGTTGAAGTAGACATCCAGCGGATTTCTCTTGGTGATTATCAAATTGACAGCCGGGTGATTATAGAAAGAAAGACCTTATACGATTTTGCAATATCGATAATTGACGGCAGGCTTTTTAAACAAATGCTTGGCCTGGCTAATTCTAAGTCAAATGGGGTTCTGATTCTTGAGGGAACAGTCGGTGATACTGTCGATATCGGAATGACAAGAGAGGCTATGCAAGGCGCATTGATAACCGTTTCTATGATACTGGGTATACCAATTCTGAGGTCAAAGGGGCCTTCTGAAACAGCTAAATTATTGGTATTTATCGCCCGTCAGATAGAATCGATAACCAACGGCGGAGTTCAACGGCACGGGTATCGGCCTAAAGGGATACGTTACAGGCAGCGTTATATTTTGCAGGGATTGCCTGGTGTCGGTCGTGAAAGGGCGGATCGACTTCTGGATCGTTTCGGCAGCGTTGAGGCCGTCATATCTGCCGATATTGACGATTTGCAAACCGTGGACGGTATCGGAAAAAACATTGCCGAAAAGATCAAATGGGCGGTAAGCGAATGTGTGCCATCAAATTCTCCCAAACCATTTGATTCTGAAACGAATTCAATGGAAGCATTATCACCAGGGGCGCAATTCATCACCACTGACAATTCACAGAGGTACTGACTATGAATCAACCTGATGGCTTCATTGATTCTCACGGCGGATTTCGAGAACTCAAATCATATCAAATGTCAGAAATTGTTTATGACGCGACCGCGATATTCTGCGACCGCTGGATCGGTCGCCGCTCCCGCACCCATGACCAAATGGTGCAGGCTGCCCGCAGCGGCAAGCAGAACATTGCCGAGGGCAGCATGGCCTCAGGCACATCGAAAAAATTCGAATTAAGACTGGTCAGTGTGGCCCGCGCCAGCCTGGAAGAGCTGCTGCTCGATTATCAGGATTTTTTGCGCCAACGCAATCTGCCGCTTTGGGGAAAAAACCATCCAAGAGCGCAAATGATCCGAAAGCTCGCGCTTGCGAACAATAGGTCCTATATGACATATAAGACCTATATCGAAAGTGCTCCGCCCGAAATTGCGGCCAATACAATGCTCTGTCTGATTCATCAGGCCAACTTTTTGTTGGACCAACAATTGCGGCAACTGGAAAAGCAGTTTTTAGAACAGGGCGGATTCACCGAAAAGCTTTATCATGCAAGGCGGATGGCGAGAAGAAGATATTGAAAAGACATCACCAGACGTTAATACCTGGCATCAATTAATTTATTGTAAGCATTATCACAGGAGGTAATAGCATGTTGAAACAACAGCTCCAAAGATACTTCAAATTCAATACATTTTTTAATGGCCAGGAAGACGTCATCCGCAAGGTGCTGGATCAGCAGTCAGCAGCCGCCATTTTCCCGACCGGCGCCGGCAAATCCCTTTGCTATCAACTGCCGGCCATGTTGTTGCCCGGTCTGACGCTGGTGGTATCGCCCCTGCTGTCCCTGATGAAAGATCAACTGGATTTTCTGCTGGCCCACAACATCCCGGCCGCACGCCTGGATTCAACCCTTGCCAGAAACGATTACAATAATATTCTCGAAAGAGCCAAAAACGGCGAATTAAAAATCCTGATGATTTCGGTTGAACGGTTTAAGAATGAACGTTTTCGCTCCCATCTGGAAAAAATGGATATCACCTTGCTGGTGGTAGATGAAGCGCACTGCATCTCCGAGTGGGGGCACAACTTTCGGCCGGAATACTTGAAGTTACCGGATTATCAGCAAGAATTCAAAATAGCACAAACGTTGTTGCTGACCGCCACCGCGACCGAGCAGGTAATTTTCGACATGTGTGCCAAATTCCGTATTCTTAAAGAAAATGTGTTTGTTACCGGCTTTTATCGGGATAATCTTTTTCTGCAGGTAACGCCGACCCAAACATCTGAAAAAAACAACCGCCTGCTGCAAAGAATGCATGAAGCGCCTGCAGATCCGACTATTGTCTATGTCACCCTGCAGAAAACGGCTGAAAAAGTTGCAGGATTCCTTTGCGACAAAAATATCAATGCCCATCCATACCATGCCGGAATAGACAACGAGAAACGGGAACTAATTCAAAACCAATTTATGGATGGATCGCTGTCTTGCGTTGTGGCAACTATCGCATTCGGGATGGGAATCGATAAAAAAGATATCCGCCGAATAATTCACTATGATTTGCCTAAATCCATTGAAAACTACAGCCAGGAAATTGGGCGGTCAGGGCGAGATGGAGATTTTTCTTTATGCGAAGTGTTGGCCAACCGGGACAACATTCATATCCTGGAGAATTTCATCTATGGTGATACGCCGGAAAAATCATCGATCTATGAATTGCTGCGGACCATAAAGGAAAACGATGGCTTTCTCTGGGAAATCAAAGCGGTGGCGCTTTCCAATGCGTTGAATATCAGAATACTCCCTTTAAAAACCCTACTGGTTTACCTATCGATGGAAAAAATTATTCGCCCAAAATTGACCTATTTTGCGGAATATTCCTTCAAGTATAAGACAAAGCCAAACGAGATTATCAACCGATTTGAAGGGGAAAGAAAACAGTTTGTCAGCGCGATCATGGATCATTGCTATACCCGCAAAGTATGGACAACTGTCGATATCCCGGCCATCCTTAACAGCTCACATACGGATCGGTCACGGATACTGGCCGCACTGGAATACTTTGATGAGAAAGGCTGGATCGAACTCCAATCCAAACAGGCAGTTGAAGTGTATGACATCCTGACCCAGGCCTTTGATATCGATGACCTGGCTGAAAAAATGTATGCGTTGTTTGATAAGAAGGAACGCCTTGAAATTCAAAGAATACACACGATGGTGGGATTTTTTGAAAGTGATGCATGTATCAGCAATAAACTGGCCGGATATTTTGGCGAACATCTTCAACAGGAACGCTGCGGCCATTGTTCATTTTGTAAAAATGGAAAGGCGGTTCTGCAAAAAACCACCGAATTAAAACCAATTTCACAGTTTAAATATGGGGAAATTACGGATGAATTTATTCAAGCAGTCGGAGAGCAGTTTAGCGACGTAAATTTAACGAAGTTTCTTTGCGGAATTTATACGCCTGTTTTCTCAAAACTGAAAATTAAAAAGTTGCCTCATTTTGGTATTCTTGAAAGCTATCCGTTTATGGAAGTAAAAAGTTGGATTATGGAGAACAAAAGTGATGCAAATCACCCATAACGAATCTTTACCTTTCATCCAGTTTTTTTCAGTTAGATCAGCTTTTTGGAGAAATTTATGATTTCAGATTGTGGATTGCGGATTTGCTGTATCGCTTTGCTCTATCATTTCTTATTAAATTGATCCAACGAAGGCGGAGAAACCCAACGCATACTTTTCTGTCGGAAACCGTTTAGCCTTGATTATGTATATCGATCCGAAAATAAATTATTTCGTGAAAATTCGTGTTAATTCGTGGCTTATTTGAAACATCCAATTGATTGTAACGAGAAGGTTGACAACCATGATAGATTTCTATTTATATCCATGTGTAATGACTGTAATTTAGTGGTTTTTAAATTACAGGTTAAATATCGAGTCGAGGTAAGTATGGATTTGGTCAAAAAAACAATTGAATTGGATCAAGATGCGATCACTCGTATCAAAAATGCGCTGAATGCGAAAAGTGAAAAAGAAGCCATTAATTTTGTTCTGCGCTAATTCGATACGGATATACAACTGGCTGAAGCCACCTTAAAATTGGCCGGGAAATTGAATATGAAACAGATTTTTTGGAGACTAATGCAGCGAAAGATCATCATTGACACCGGTGTCTATATATTATGAAATTTTCACAATTCCACCAAACGATCCAAAAAATACTTGATGTCGATCTGCCGTCAGGCACCTCGATAGCAGGTGATGCCCATAAGATCGCCGGAGATATTAAGGTTGGTCGAACTTCGTTTATGGATGAAATGGACGTCGATTCAGAGCTGGCATATAAAAAACAATGCATCAAAGACGGCAAAATAATGTTTCACGCCCATATCGGTTTGAATTCATGGGACGCGACTGCCGAAGCGCTGACCTTTTTAAACGATACCATCAGGTCCTGCGACAATGTCGTCGACCGGGCCGGTATCTGCCTGGACCGTCGAATGGGGCTTCCCGGGGAGTACCGCGACAAGATTCCGGCAGAAACCGGTCCCATGCTGGAAACAGAAGAAGACTGGAAGAAAGTCGGCCGCATCGTTCCCACCCAACCTCATATGGGCGATTTTATGATTGGTTTTCCGGCTTCGGTGGAAAATACCATCAACGCCCTCAAAGCCGGTGTGACAACCATTGGCAACTTATCGCAGTTTTTTTCACAAGAAGCCCCCATGTGGCGGGATACCGTTTACACAACGGTTGAAACGGTAAAAGCAATTTCAATCATGGGGGCACTGCGCGAACAAGGCACTCTGATGCACTCATACCTCGAGGACGGTTACGGCGCCCTTTTCTGTGATTGCGCAACCACAGCCGGTTGGGCTTATCTGGAAAGATACATCGTGGAAGATCTCCTGGGTGCCAAACTTGCCCATTGCCTCGGAGGGCTGACCACCGATCCGGTCAAGCGATCCGGATGGATTTTTGCACTCGATGAGATCCATAATAAACAATGCATCGGTTCCATGTTTTACGGCGACACCCTGTCGTTTAAAACCAATTTCGATATAAATCGCGGATTGGTCGGGGAATACTTGTTGTGGGACATCATGACCCAGATGCAATGTCCCACCGGACATGCAGTTCAGCCGCTGCCGGTCACAGAGGCAATGCGGGTTCCATCGGCCGAGGAAATCGCCGAAGCCCACGTATTCGGTCGTCGGATTGAAGAAACGGCCCGCAGACTGAAGCCCCACATAAATTTCAGTACCGCATATGACTTCTCAGATAAGATCGTTGCCTCAGGAAAAAAGGTGTTCGACAATGCTCTGGATGGTTTAAAGGAGGCGGGGGTTGATATAAAAGACCCGATCCAGCTGCTATTGGTGCTAAAGCAACTTGGACCGGCTCATTTCGAGGAAATATTTGGTGTCGGAGTGCCCAATTCCAGCTACGCACGGGGTAGAGAGCCCTTAATCCCAACAGATGTCTTCAATTTATCGAATGCTTATGTTGAGAAATACAGGGAACTGTTTTCGACCACCAAATCCAGGCATATGCTGCATGGCCGCCGGATTTTGATCGCCTCGACGGATGTCCACGAACACGGCATTATGGTGATTCATCAGCTTCTGGCCGAAGCCGGTTCCGAGATGATAAATTTGGGAGCCGAAATCAATCCGGACCAGATAGCTGAAGCTGCCCGTGATAAAAATGTGGAAGCGATTCTGATCAGCACCCACAACGGAATGGCATTGGATTACGCCCGGCACCTTAAAAAAGAAATGGCTAAAGAAGGAATTAAAACCCCGGTAGTCATGGGCGGCATCCTGAATCAAAAAGTAGAGGATCAGGCCTTGCCGGTAGATGTCGCAAGCAATATTAGGGAATTGGATTTTCTTCCCTGTCCGCGGCTGGAAAACAATTTCAGCAACTTGCTGGAATACAAGCTTGGGGCTTCACCCCATCTGGAATGATGGAGCAGTGAAATGATGGGTTGCTTGATAATGGATTGATGCGATAAAAAAAATGATCAAGGGACAAGGGCCAAATTGTTGAATTGAACTTTTTACTATATTTCGGTAGCTTATGGGGGTGAACGCAAAAAAGTTGATTCTACAATTTTTTTATTAAATAGTTCGTCATCCGTTTTCCAACCCAATATTCCAACATTCCATGAGCTCATCAAACCTGATGGACGTATAAAACATCAAATTTCTCCCGCTGCAACGGGATAAAAATCCCGAGTATTTGAATTAGGAGCATATTATGTCTTTAAAAAATCGCAGGATTGCCTTTATCGGCGCCGGCCATATCACGGAAATCATTGTGTCCAATTTAGCGAAGGCCGAAAATATTATTTCGCAACATCTCATTGCCAGCGATCCGGTTGAAGAAAAGTTGACAAAACTCAAGGCTAAATACGGAATTTCAACTGCTGAAGACAATCGGGAAGCAGTTTACACCGCCGATTTTGTGTTTATCAGTGTCTTGCCGAACATCGTTGGGGATGTGGTAGAGGAGTTTAGAAAGATGGGGTTTCCACCGGAGAAGGTTATCATCACGGTGGCCGGTGGTATTCCGATGGCCACCTATAATCCGTTGGGAAAACGCTTGGCGGTAGTCAGAGCCCTGCCCAATCCACCCAGTCAGATCGGCAAGGGCATTGCGGCTTTAGCTTTTAATCCTTTTGTCACCGATGATCAAAAAAAAGACATTTTTGAGATTTTTGCCAACCTGGGAGACCATGTGGTCGTTCGGGAAGATCTGGTCAACGCAGTGATGGCGCTGAGCAGTCCCTCTATTACGTACATGCTCTTTCAATCCTTGATCGATGCCGGCATTCGGGCCGGCATCGATCACGAGACGGCCACCAAAATCGTGTCACAGACAATCGTCGGGGCTATGGAAGTGTGGCAACAGCGTAATGCACTGCCTCACGAACTGCTGACCGAGGCCAGCACTCCGGGCGGAATTTCCATCGAAAGCCTGTTCACGCTTGAAAAACATGCTTTTAAAGCAGCCCTGATGGAAGCCGTTGACAGCTCCATTAAACGAGCTGAAGATTTGAGTAAATTGATCTAATAATATTTGTGCTCAAACCTGAGTGTACTGAACAAAGATCGTCTTTCGCAAAGGCATAAAGACGCCCAGATCAAAATATCGAGCTTATCTTAACCGAGATTAAGATAGAATTCCGATTTTATCCAGTATCGAGAAACGAGTATCAAGCATCTGTTAGAAAGACCATACTTCGATAACGGCTGCAGGAGTCGCGTGACATCATTTCGCCGTTTACTATGTCACATGTCCTTCCTCCGGTACAATACAGATAAACCGGAACGTTCCGCTACCTTCATTTTTGTATTGGTGCAAAGTGCCGGCCGGGACGTAAGCATAAGATCCAGCCTCGAGGGAGTTGTCTTCTCCGTTAATATGTAATGAGCCTTTACCCTCGAGGATATAATTGATGTGGGGCCATTCATGAGCGTGTTTAGGCGAATAGCCGCCTTCACCCAGCTCGACAACCCGCATCACATGGCCTTCCCAGCCCTCCTCCGGTGATATTAACGCTTTCATGGCGGCCGCTTTCACCTCCGGGCTCTCCATAGCTATCGCGTGTACATCATTTTCATTGGCAACGATCATAATTTTACTCCTTTTTTGACGATTTAATTTATGATTTTAGTAGTATAAAATATTATTGGGCCACGAATTGACACAAATTTTCACGAATTACCTGAATATTTAACAGCAAACTTCGTTTTGATAAAAATACGTGTGAAATTCAGGTAATATAATAGTGAAAAGTTAGGAGATTTAAATAATAGTTTCGTGAAAATTCGTGCTAATTCGTGGCTTAAAAATTCTGAATGCAACGAATTGCTCAATTAAAGTGCAACCTTTTAACTGATTGTCAATGTGCGGGTTAGCTACCCATCTTTGATTGCGGCACGGATTGCACCGGAATTAGGATACTTAAGAGCAGGCAAAGCAGCGAGGCAAAAAATGTTATCCAGAACACCGCTAAAACCCCCTGTGCAACCGCCTCCTGCATTGTCTTTTGAACCTCCGGCGCAAGCAACGCCTGAATCTCCGGCCGGAATATGTTTTCAATGTTTTGTTTGATCTCGATTTTCAATGACGACGGCAAATTGATCAATTCGGTTTTCATCAAGGATTCCATTACATTGGATAAGGTCATCGTCACGAAACTGCCCGATATGCCGACGCCGATGGTACCCCCGAGAGTTCGGGCAAATTGATGAGAAGAAGTCGCAACCCCCAGATCCGAAATATCAAGGCTGTCTTGCACCACAAGCAGGGTTGCCATCGATACAAAGCCCATACCGACTCCCACAATACTCAAAACGATGGAGCAATTGGTTAAGGAAGTGTCCGCTGAATACGTAAGCAAAATACCACCGCCGACAACCAGGCACAGACAGCCGAAGATCGTCGATTGCTTCTGGCCGAAACTATTGACCATCTGGCCGCAAGCCAAGGCTCCGATCGACCACCCCAGGCTCATGGTCAACATCGCAACACTCATCTGCAAAGGAGTTTTACCCAGAGCCCCCTGGATAAATAATGGACTGTAAGCGAACAGGGCAAAGATTGTAAAACTGGCGAGAAAGGCGGAGCCGTTGCCGATGCTAAACCCCCGGCTGCCGAAAAACTCCAGGGCAAGAATTGGTTCCCGGGCTTTTTTTTCGGCATAATAAAACGCAATGCCCGCTGCAATGGTTATTAAAGACAGGCCGATAATTTGAGGGGACACCCAGTCATAGGAACGTCCGGCCAGCAGAAAAACGGTCAGCAATCCCAGGATGGCGGTGGAGAGGGTCACTGCCCCCCAATAATCGATAGCAGCCTCTTTCTTTTTCTCACGCACATCGACCAGATAAAGGGCGATACCCAGCAGCGAAATCGCCCCCAGGGGCAGATTGACAAAAAAAATCCAGCGCCAGGAAAAATATGTCACGATAAAACCGCCAAATGTCGGCCCCAGCACGCTGGCCAATCCCCAGATAAAGCTTCCCAGGGACAGCGTTTTGCCGCGCTGCTCGGGGGAAGAGATATCGGCCAGTACGATGTATACCAGGGCAAAATTCCCTCCGGCGCCGATACCCTGGAGCACGCGGGATATAATCAGCTGCATCATGTTCTGGGCCAACCCCGCCAGAACAGAGCCCAGTATGAAAATACAGATGGATATAATATAAAGCCGGCGGGATCTGAAGATATCGGCCAGCTTGCCGAACACCGGCAGGGCCACGGCACGGGCGAGAAAGTAGGCCGAATACACCCAGCTGTAAAGGTGCAAACCGCCCAGATCGGCAACAATGGTAGGTGTGGCCGCCGACATGACCAGCGCATCCAATGCGCCTAAAAAAAGTGCCAGCAGCGAGGCGATGATTATAAAATTTCTTCTACGCGGACCGAGTAGAACGTCCGGCTGCTGGGCTTCTCCTCTTTCCGGGTATAATTTGTCATCCATATTCTGCTCTTTTTTCAATAGAGAGTGCAAATTATCACCTGAATTTTAGTTATTACCTGGATTTTGCACGAGTCGGAGGATTTCATATGCAAGGCACTTAAGGGTAAGGCTATAGTGGCCTATGCCGAATCCTTAATAACGAAAGGCGCTGTAAGCGCGGCCCGTAGGGTCATGAAAACCTCCGGCTCGCCTGAAGGGTGAAAATTAATGAGATAAAATCGTCTATCATCCTTTTTACTATCTGGATATTTCGTTTGACTTCTCAAATAATCACAACTATTTGCTATTATTTGTTAAAAGGCTGTCTCATTAATTTTCATGCAAGATTCAAGCATCAATTGGCCGCATGGAAATATTGACATTACATTTATTGTTCTGATACTTTTTTTGTGATTCATCGTCGCAGACGTGGAGTAAACCACGGATTGTGTATTTTATCAATAACCCGCATTAGTCATTGCGAATAGAAGGAAAAAAAGATGAAAACCTATCCCATCCCGATGGTACCCGGGCCGGTAAAAGTGGCCCGGGAAGTCCTGGAGGCCTATCAGATCAATTATGGCTCGGCCGATATGGAAGCCGAATTTCTTGCATTATATAATCAGACTGAAGCCAACCTGAAAACGATATTAAGCACCCAAAACCAGATCGTCATTCAATCCGGTGAAGGCATGCTGGCCCTGTGGGGCGCCTTGAAAAGCTGCCTGGTACCGCGGGATCGAGTGCTGTCAATTGCCACCGGGGTGTTTGGTGATGGAATTGGGGATATGGCGGCCTCCATCGGCGCCGAAGTTCGCAAAATCAGTCTGCCATACAATGCAACCATTTCAGACATGGATGATATCGAAAGCGCTATCGAAGCGTTCAAACCGAAGATGATCACAGTGGTACATTGTGAAACGCCTTCCGGCACCTTGAATCCGATAGCAGAACTGGGTCGGGTTAAAAAGGAGCTGGGTGTTCCGCTGCTCTACGTGGATGCTGTATCGAGCATCGGCGGTGCCCCGGTGTTGACGGATGAATGGAATATCGATCTTTGTCTGGGCGGTTCCCAGAAATGCCTGTCATCCCTGCCGGACATGGCTTTTTTATCGGTCAGTGACGTGGCCTGGGATATCATCGATCAGGTCGCCTATGTCGGATACAGCGCCTTGGAGCCGTTTTGCACGGCACAGGTTGAGCATTTTTTCCCCTGTACCCCTAACTGGCATGGTGTTGCCGGTCTCAATGCCGGCGCGGAGCTAATTTTAAAAGAGGGGCTGGCCAACAGCTTTTCCCGCCATGAAGAGGCTGCCCAATTTTGCCGCGCGAAAATCAGGGAGCTGGGGCTGACCCTTTTTTCGGCCCCTGATGCAGTGCCTGCCCCTACGATCACAGCGGTCAACGTCCCGCAGGGGATATCCTGGCCGGAATTTGATGCCAAACTGCGCCGCGAAGGACTTGTGGTCGCCGGCAGCTACAGGCCCCTGACGAACAAGGTTTTTCGATTGGGGCACATGGGAACCCAGGCGGATAAGGATCTGGTTTCTCGAGCATTGGAGGTGATTAAAAAGGTATTGCCTTTTGGCTGAATTGATCAATTATTCATTATCCTGAACTCATCGTCACGGATTCATGCCACTCCACCCTCAAAAACCATCCGGGTCCCCGACATATTCAAAAGAAACTGATCCGGCATTTCTTTTTCCAGATACATAGTTGCCTTACGACCGGTGCAGTGTGTAGGTATAACATATTCAGGTCCCGGCGCTTTCAAAGCCTGGGTGGTTGGTTCGATGATTGGCTCGAAATCAGCTCCCGTTAGATGAAAACCGCCCATTATGACAAATATCTTGTCAATACATTCATCGCATATTGAACGATTGTCGAATTTTATCCGCAGATATCAATAACCAAATAACCCGTACTAAGTAACTTCAGTTGAGCGCCTTCCTCAGCCAACGGTGCAAAGGCAGCATTTTTCGATAATGCGAATAGGCATAATCAATTATTGCATCGGAAAAAAATACATCCGGTACGCTCTCTTCAATCCGGGCAGTCAGCCCATTGTATAATAGAAATTCTGCATTCGGATGATCGGCCCCATAGCTTCGGGGAATCTTCTTGTAATGTTTACCGTTGACCAGATACCCCTGATCCATCACTTTTTTGACTGCTTTTTTTAATTCCACTCCAAGCATTTTATCCACCACTGCCTGGCGGTAGCGGTCTAATAGCGGCTTCGGGAACATTTTAGTTCCGACGCCGATTAACAAGGCTTTATTTTCCACATGCAGATAAAATCCTGAAGATTCCATACGCTTGCGGCTGCCTTCCCACAGCCAGATACCCATGTAAGTTTTATAGGGGCTTTTGTCCTTGCTGAAACGAACATCCCGGTTGATCTTGAACAAGCTTTGATTGATTTTGGGTATGGCGTTGACCTCCGGGGCAATTCGCCGGAGCTTTTGGCCCATCTGAATCACAAATTCCCGGGACGGGTGCAATACGTACTTTTCGTAATCCTGGCGGTTGTTTTCGAACCATTCCTTTGAATTATCTTTTTTCAAATTTTCAAAAAATGAAATGAATTCCTTGGGAAATCCGAGAAATTTTGACATACAGCCCCCTCGAAATAACTTAATGTTTTCAACATGATTATTAAAAACTCGATACCGGATAGTCCGGATCAAGGATATTGTATTTACTAATTTTCCCGTATCAACAAAAACTAAATCAAGTCAAGCTGATTGAAGGTTTCTGGCGGAATACGCGTAAATTTTAGTCCTACAATTTGTGGATTATTGTGAAGCAATTTTCCTATCATTAGTGCAATTTATCTTCATTTTTCTAGTTCGCAGTTGATTTAAACAACATTGTGATTTACATAACCACTTGATATGTTAATGAATTAATATAAAGGTTGTTTTGGCATTACATTTGCGTATGTCCTTCACTTAGAACATAGGCTATGGCGCATTTATAGAAATCAGGTGTCAGGTTTCGGGTGTCAGAGAACCGAGGTGCTATATCCTGACACCTGAACACTGACACTGAAACCTCTTTTATCAACGCACGCGGTAACTCCGACAATAAGTTGTCTAGGTGATGTCGCTAAGCACCTAAAGAAGAGAGAATTTATTAAAAAAAGTAGTTAAAAAATAAATCCTTGTATTTTTGCTGAGGAGGATCAAAATTGAACGGTTTAAAAAAAATAACAGTTTATACTCTTGTGGCCAGTCTTACGGTTTATTTTATCGCCGTCGGTGCCCAAGCGAAAGGTCCAAAGAAAAATCACACCAAAAACATAATTTTCATAGTACCGGATGGGATGGGACTGGCGGATGTGACCGCCGCTCGCATTTTCAAATACGGACCGGATGGCGATCGCCTTTCTTTTGAGTTGCTGCCGGTGATCGGGTACCAAAGCACCCATTCCGCTAACAGCACAGTCACAGATTCAGCCGCGGCGGCTTCGGCCTGGGCGAGTGGCGACAAATATAACAACGGTGAAATCTCCTGCCATGACAACAATCTCGACGGTGCCTGCGACGATGTCCCGGTTCAAACGATTTTGGACATCGCCCAAAAAAAGGGCAAAGCCGCGGGGTTGGTGACAACCTCCGATATTACCCATGCCACCCCGGCGGCTTTCGGTTCCAATGTACACAACCGTAAATGTGAGGAAGAAATAGCACTTCAATATCTCGCTCGGGGTATAGAAGTTCTGCTCGGTGGCGGCATTGCCGCCAACCGTTCCTCCTGCATGCTGATGCACTCGGACTCGAAGGGTGTCTGGTTTGACGACATGCTGGACCGATACGAAGACGCAGATTATACAATCGTCTACACGGAAGACGATATGAACGCCGCGGTGAAAGCTAAGGCCAAAAAGCTACTGGGTCTTTTCAAAATGGGCGGTAAAACACCGGAAATATTCCGGGTCGATCCGACAGTAGTTTACCCGGACGGTGAACCCACCCTGCCGGAAATGACCAAGGCAGCTCTTGGTATTCTGGAGAAAAACAAAAGGGGATTTTTCCTGATGGTGGAATGTGCTCAAATCGATTGGGCCAATCACGGCCAAGACTTTGAAGGTCAGCTTGCAGAGACCCTGGCCCTAGACGAAACCGTCGATGTCATCTTGGACTGGGTTTACGCCAAAAAGAAGCGTCAAAAGGAAACGCTGATCGTTGTCGTACCGGATCATGAAACCGCTGGATTCGCCATCAGCGGACCTAACAACACCCTTGCCGAGCAAGGTCAACTCATTGAGGATGCCTGGGCCGGCAGCGGACACACCGCCGTCGACGTCCTGATCTGGGCTCAGGGCCCCAACAGCAGTAAATTTGGCCAGGCATTGGACAACACAGATTTATATTACCTGATGAAGGAGGCAATGAAGTAAACAAATATCTCTCCCTTCGGATCAATCGAGAGAGGTCTTTTAGACCTCTCTTTTTTTTGACCATAAAGACTCCATGTATTGGCGCTTGGCTTCAAACCAACTTTCCGAATAAATGTCTTGACATAACCAATATACAAGAATATTTTAATCAATAATTATGGAAAATACGAATGATTGATGGCATTAGCTTAAAAATTCTGAAAATTTTACAAAAAACAGCCCGAATCCCCAATGTTGAGGTGGCGCGCCAGGTGGGATTGGCCCCGTCGGCAGTTCTGGAAAGAATCCGCAAGCTTGAAAAGCAGGGAATCATCGAGGGATACGAAGTCCGGCTCAATCCGGAATTTTTCGATAGAGGCCTGGTTGCGTTTCTAACTGTTAAAACCAACGAAAATGCAAATGAAGCTGAAATCGGCAAAAAAATAGCCCATCGCCCCAAGGTACAGGAAGTTCATTATGTCGCTGGTAATGATGCCTTTTTGGTCAAAGTTCGCGGATCTAATCCGGAAGAGCTCGATCGCCTGATTCGTGAAAAAATTAAATCCATTGACGGAGTTCAATCAATAAGCACAGCCATTGTATTTTCAACCTACAAAGAGACGTCTCAAATCCCCATTGATGAGACCGGCGAAAAAACATAGCCACTATAATTTAAGATTGAAGATTGCAAATTGAATTTTATGTCTATAAAGTGATTTTTCTAAGTTCATTCAGAATGCTACAGGGGGGGTAAAAATGATTACAGTCAACGAAAACTTTCTTAAGCTGCAATCCTCATATTTATTTGCTGAAATTAAAAACCGGACAACGGCTTTTCAGAAAGCCTATCCGGACCGGGAAATTATCAAACTAGGAATTGGAGATGTTACGCGGCCCCTTCCGCAGGCCTGCATTCAAGCCTTTCACCAGGCCGTCGACGAGATGTCGGATGCTAAAACATTTCACGGTTACGGTCCCGAGCAAGGATATGAGTTCTTACGGGATAAAATAGCTGCCAATGATTTCCAGGCCAGAGGCGCCGATGTCTCTGCGGATGAAATATTTGTCAGTGACGGAGCCAAATGCGACAATGGGAATATCCAGGAAATTTTTTCAAAGAACATCAAAGTTGCCATTCCGGATCCGGTTTATCCGGTTTATGTTGACACCAATGTCATGGCCGGTCGAACCGGATCGTATAAAAACGGCCGCTACGACAATATTGTTTATCTGGAAGGAAACCGCGAAAATGGCTTTATTCCAGCCCTGCCGTCTGAAAAAGTGGATCTCATCTATCTGTGTTTTCCCAACAATCCCAGCGGTGCCACTATATCAAAATCCGAGCTGAAAGAATGGGTGGATTTTGCCAGAGACAATAAAGCCGTCATTTTATATGACGCCGCCTACGAGTCATTTATTCGGAACGATGATCTCCCCAGGTCAATATTCGAAATTGAGGGAGCCCGGAATGTCGCGATCGAGTTTCGCAGCTTTTCCAAAACAGCCGGATTCACCGGGACCCGCTGTGCCTTTACGGTGGTGCCGAAAACATGTTTTGCTTACACAAGTGACGGAACACAACAGCTTTTGCACACACTCTGGTATCGCCGCCAATCGACCAAGTTCAACGGCGTTTCCTACCCGGTCCAAAAGGCCGCTGAAGCTGCTTACAGCGAAGAAGGTAAAACACAATCAAAAGAGCTGATTGACTACTACCTGAAAAATGCAGCCTTGATACGCCGGGAGATGTCGGCGCTTGGATATGATTGTATTGGCGGTGAAAATTCGCCTTACATCTGGATAGACGGCAAATGCGACTCCTGGGAGTTTTTTGACCGTCTGCTCGAAAAAGCCGGTGTGGTCTGCACGCCGGGTGCCGGTTTCGGCAAATGCGGTGAAGGATATATTCGCATCAGCGCGTTTAATAATTACGAAGATGTCGAAAAGGCCATGGCCAGAATTATAGAAACACTGAGTGCATAGGGCAGGGGGAAAAGGGCTTAGTGCAGAGGGTAGCGCATCGCGATCATATAAGAATTCGGAACCCGAATATTTCATTATGTCTGAATTGAAAATTAAAAAACTGAGATCCGGTGGCCTGATTACCAACTACTTTTGCACTTCCAGCTGCAAACATTGCCTGTATAAATGCAGCCCGCATTGGGAAAAACGTTATCTAGATCCGGATACGGCCAAAAGCAACCTCATGGCCATTCGCTCTCTGGGATGCCGGTCTGTGCACATCGGCGGTGGAGAACCCCTGCTGAAGCCTGATAAACTCTGCACCGTACTGGACATCGCGTCAGAGGTCGGGGTATCGGTTGAGTATGTTGAAACCAATTCTTCGTGGTTTAGAGATATAGAATCTGCCAAAGCCCTTCTGTCTCAATTACGCAAAAAAGGACTGCTGACATTGCTGGTATCCATCAGTCCTTTTCATAATGAACAGATTCCATTTTCCAGAGTGCAGGGTGTCATCGAAGCTGCAAGTCTCGTCGGGATCGGAATTTTCCCCTGGATCAGCGATTTTATATCAGATCTGTCCCAATTCGAACCGGCCATAACCCACAGCCTAGATGAATACCGTCAGCTAAATGGTGAAAATTATCTAATACAGATTTTGCAGCGCTACTGGATTCATTTGGGCGGCCGGGCCCTGGAAACGTTTCGCCCCCTGCTGGGAAACAAAACCTGGCAGAAAATTCTCGCTGAAAATCCAGCAGGTTGTGCAGCCGAGCTTGCCGATACCAGTCATTTTCACATCGATCTTTTCGGCAATTACATACCGGGTCTATGCTCCGGACTTGCTGTTTTCAGAGATGATTTGTCAACCCCTCTTTCGGAGGAAAAATATCCCATATTACTGGATCTTTTTCACAATGGGGTACAGGGATTATTTGAATTCGCAGCAGACAATTTTGATTTCTCACCCCAAAGGAACAATTATATCAACAAATGTGATCTGTGCATGGAGATCCGCACACATTTGGTAATTAATGATTATAATAAATCAAATGAGCTGAAGCCAAGGGAGTTCTACTTGAGAAGCTGATTAATTCAGATTACCCTTGAACCCTGAACCGCTGAACGGCTACAATAGGAGCATAAACATCATGTATGAAAGAGAAGTCATTGATATCGAACATCAAATTCAAAAGCAAAACCAATGGCGCGATAATTGTATCAACCTGATTGCCAGTGAAAACGTGCTAAGCCAAAGAGCAAGATCTCAAGCCGGTTCGGATTTTGCCCACCGGTATGCCGAAGGACATCCCGGCGAAAGATACTACCGGGGCACCTCTTTCATTGATGACATCGAAAATCAGCTCAAAACCAACTTAAAAATTCTTTTCGAATGCGATCACTCCGAAGTCAGACCCATTAGCGGAACCAATGCCAATGAAGCCTTTTTCAGCCGCTTTGTCAATCCGGGGGCGGTAGTGATGGTCAACTCAACACCGGCCGGCGGTCATATCAGCCATCACAGGGAAGGTTCTCTGGGAAAATTCTCTAAGAATATTATCGATATTCCCCTGACCGGCGATGGGTTTCACATGGATGTGGAAAAAACGACATTTCTGATCGAAAAGGCCAAACCCAAACTGATTGTACTCGGCAAAAGCCTTTTTCTATTCCCGGAACCAATTGTCGAAATTGCCGATGTCTGTCAGAAATATAACACGAAAATCATGTACGATGCCGCCCATGTCTTAGGCCTGATTGCCGGTAAGCAGTTTCAAAGGCCGCTGCTGGAAGGCGCCTATTTAATGACGGCCAGTACTCACAAAACTTATTTCGGCAGTCAACGCGGCATAATTTTAAGTAACATGGAAGAAGACCAGTGGCGCCGGATTGACCGGGGTGCTTTTCCGGGTTCTTCCAGCAACCACCATCTGGACACACTGGCTCAGATGGCCATTTGCACATATGAATTCATGGAATTCGGCGAGCAGTATGCCGCAGACACCATTAAAAACGCCAAAGCCCTCGCTACCGAACTGGACCGGCACGGCTTCGACGTTCAGGGAAAAGAGTTTGGTTTTACGGCAACCCACCAGGTTGCCGTTAATGTCAGAGATTTTCGTGGTGGAGAAAAAGTATCCAAGACCCTGGAAATCAATGACATTATCCTGAACATGAACATGCTGCCGCACGAACCCCTAAAAAATCACGATCGCCCTGACGGCATCCGGATCGGCGTTCAGGAAATGACCCGCGTCGGCATGGGCGAACAGGAAATGGGCCGCATCGCCGAGCTGATCAAAGAGTGTATAATCGATAACAAAACGGTAAAAGAGGAGGTTGGTCGGTTCCGGTCGCAATTTCAGGAAGTAAATTACAGCTACGATAAAATACAGAAGAAAAAATCACAGCCGGCAAAATCAGAAGAATTGAAAAACTGACAGAATTGAAACATATCACCCAATTATTGCTGGAATTATAAGTCAGACTGTAGGACGATACAATGCGCTCATAACAGGAATGATGGAAGGCTGGAACCCTGGAAAGATGGGGTTGAAGGTACTTTCAATCGTATTTATAAAAAGATTAGTTCCGTATTAAAGCCCAATATTCCATAGCGCAGCCCCAAGCTTGAAAGCATTAAGAATAATTTCATTGCATCACAGAAATACCAGGTCGATTGACAGATTCGGCAAACCGCTTTTCCTGTTTGTCCAGGTAATTTTCCAGTTCCTTCAATAGCTGGGTTTGACCGGGCACCCGCGCGGATATGTCCATCAAGTGCCTGCGCATATCTACTAAAAACTTTTCAGCCACTTCAACATACTCAGGATTATTCCCTTCGGATTTCAGCCGCAGGCACAGTTCATAAATGCCGTAGTAGGCATCGTTAAAATGCAGGAGCTTTTCTGCCACCGGCTGACCATAAGTTCTCGTCAAGGCTTTCCACAGCGCAAGTTCCGGATTATAGGCGGCCGTGTTCCATTCATAGTCGGCAACGGTTGCATATTTGATTTTGTAAACTTCGCTGGAGGCCGCACCATTGGTGTACATCTGCCGCCCATGATTGTATTTTTGGAAATCCTCCGGCAGGTATGTATCATAGGGTTCAAACAGATTGCACATGCGCACTTTGCCGGGGTAGTGGGCCGGATACCCACTGTAATTCAGTGCTTCAAGGTTTCTGGCATACAGGGTGTTGTCCCAGAGCATGGGCCATCTGCCAATGAGAGCTCGGTATCGGTAGAGGTCGGCCATATCAATGGACAAAGATCTTATAGTCGGACCGGTCCAGATGATGGCGACATCCCGTGGAATCTGAAACACCAGATCGTGAAAATAACTTTCGGCTTTGCCGTTGCTGCGATCAATATGTTCATTGGAATACCAGGGCGGGCAGTACTCCAACCGGGTTCCCGGATATTCACCGTCAATCCATTGCTTCAATTTATTGATGACATAGGCCTGGGCATTTTGAAGTGTGACAAATCGCGCTTTATCTTCAGCGGTATACAGGGAATAATTTTGCCGGTTTCTTCCGGTATGGGGGACGGAATCGTCTGACTGCAGCATTATCGTTTCAGCGCCCGCGTTCAGCGCTGGTTTGTATAGACTTTTGAGCATCGCGAGGCTTTGGGGGCTGCCGTGGGTCCAGGTATATCTTAATTGTTTGCCAAGGCTTTCGATGGATGGTTCGAATCCAAGATGTGAATAAGGATTGACCATCATCGCCAGGCTCATCACGCCGCTTTCGCGACACCACTGCCCCGCATCTTTGATACCCCGGTTAAACAGGTCACCCATTTGTAGCCATTTGTTAGCCCGCGGGTAGAAGCCAAGATAGACTTTATTAAATTTATATCTGCTTAACCGTGACATGGCATTGAGATCATTTTGCTGCTCTGCCGAATTTTTCCAGTTTTTAAACACGTAGGAGCGGCCCAGGAAATCCGGGTAATCGACAACGGTTGCATTATGATATATGGCCTGATCCGCTTCGAATAGCTGAATGGCCGTAGCAGCGGCATAGTAGTTCGCAAGGGGTGTCACGCCGAATAAAAATACAACCCGGGCGCTTCCGACCCGAGCAGCTTTGATGACATACCCCTGCGAATTGTCCAGTACGGCGCTCAACGGCAGGCTGGGCTTAGCTTTTCGATAGACTTCACTGCGGCCGATGCTGAATATCAGCCTTGAATTTGAAATACCTTTTAAAGAATAATCGTTTTTGAAAATCCGGATCGCGCTGCTGCTAAATTGCCGCGACGGCATCACCCGGCTTAATATCCCGCTGATTTTTTGGCGGAGTATCTTCGCAGCCGATAATTCAGCCGGAGCCGGGTTTTGCGGCAGGACAATCACCGGCAGATGGAAGTCGGACATCGCTGAATCGTAAAAGATGATATCATCTATTTCCTGAATGCTTTGGGGGGTAGGAATGATGCTTTCCGCAGGCGTAAGGGGTTTGTTAATATAGGGCTTTAAGCGCTCAAGCGCGGTGAAATTCCATTTTGAGTATCGGTAGGCAATGTCGTCAATCCACATGGCTCCGGTGCCTCTTAAACCAAAGAACAGGCGAACATAGCGGGTACTGTCAGGAATATCACCTTCGGAAAATGGATAATTATAGGTTCTTCCCCTCACCTGGGCCCAGGGAAAATCATCAATCGTCCAATAATTAGAAAACGAATAGCTCTTGTCTGAGTTATCAATCAGTGATTTGTTGGCCGGATTCCAGGCCCCCGGTTCAATGGGCTGCTTATTTTCATCGAAAAATAGAACTTTTACCACGACGGCGTCATACAATTGAACGCCCAGCCGGTGTTTGTTATTGGTGATATTTTTTAATCTAATATTATATGAAAAATAATAGTTTCCTGGAATCACCGCGATATAATCACTGATAATCCCTTCGGCATCATCTAGTTCATTGGCTTTTTTTCTTAAAATTTTAACGGCATGCCGGCCGGAATTTACTTCTTCCAAGGTATAGCCCGATAATCTGCGATCGACCCACTGAACATTTCGCCCGACCACTGTCCAGCTTTTAATCCTGTTGACGGTTTCTCCTGCAGGACGACCGTCTTCAAAGGAAGGGTTGGCAGCCAGGTTCCCTTTTGCAAACTGCTTCAAACGGGTGTCATAAGGGAGGCTTAACGGTTGTATGCTGGGCCACGGAGCGGCGGGGGATATTTTTGGGGTATTTTCAGTTGTCGTGCAAGCACAGACAACTATGAAAATACACAACAGGATAAACCGGAAATGTTTCATGGTGCTATTGTAACACATGACGGGAATTGCATCAAAATCAGCAATTCGAGATGCGATAAAAGCGATAAAAACCGTTAATCCATAGCAATTCCGACCTCTTTGAAGCTCTGATGGCTCAACTGCGCTGCTTCCCAACCAAGTATCGCCTTCTTCCTGGCGGTTCCCCCGCCATAGTTGCCGAAATCGGCGGTCTTGCGAATCACCCGGTGACAGGGAATGATAAAAGAAATTGGATTTTTTCCGACGGCACTGCCCACTGCCCGGGTGGCTCCGGGAATACCCACTTGAATCGCCACATCTTCATAGGAAACAACCGCACCGAACGGAATTCTGATCAAGGCTTCCCATACCTTTATCTGGAAATTGGTCCCGCTTAAAACCAAATGCAATGGTGCGCTCGAGTTGGCAAATGACGGATTAAAAATCCGATAAATCAGCTCCCTGGACGCATTCGGATCTTCAACCATTTCAGCATGCTCCCAGAAATATCGTAATTCGGAAAGCGGGTCTTTTCTATCCCTGTTTTTCACGAAAAAGAAGCCGCAAATACCCCTTTCAGTTGTCGCCAGAAGGCATTCGCCAAATGGGCTGGGATGAAAACCATACTTGATGGTAAGCCCATCTCCTTTACTTTTATATTCTCCCGGCGTGACGGCTTCACAGTTGACGAATAAGTCGTGCAACCTTCCGGGACTGGACAGACCCGCTTCATAAGTTACATCCAGCAGATTGATGGAATCCTCCAGCAGGTGTTTGGCATATTCTTTGGTCAAAAATTGTAAAAATCGCTTGGGACTGATACCGACCCAACGGCTGAAGAGACGTTGAAAATGGAACTCGCTCAGCCCGATATGGGCAGCGACCTCTTTCAAGCCAGGTTGGGAAGGAAAGTTCGTCTCAAGGAATTTGATTGATTTTTCAATTCGCTCATAATCCTCACTGGCTTGCACTAAAGCGTCCGTTTTCATGGTATGTTACCTTTCTATGACCCGGGTTGATCAATTTAAACATAATTATAACTGAAATGTACGTCAGTCCGCAGCTTGGCGCCACCCGATTCTTGCTTTATTAAAATTTAATTTAACAGGATGCGAACAGTAATTAAAAGACCTTTGTTCAACAAAACGTGTTATGAGATATTGCCTTTTATTTTTATTGGAATTAGATACCTTTTGGATAAAAGCGATTCGTCTCCCGCACGGACTCTAAGAAAAAAAATCAACGCATTCGACAGTTTAATATAGTGTTCTACCTTACGAAATTGGCGCCAATGCATGTGACTAGAAACTAATGAACAATAGTAACCGCATCGATCTCACAGAAGGTCCAATTCTCAAAACGCTCGTCAGACTGGCCGTTCCGGTCACCGTCAGTATGGTGATGTTCACCGTTTATTTGATGGTGGATCTGTACTTTGTGGGACGCCTGGGTCCGGAAGCCGTAGCGGCGCTTTCCATTTCCGGCAATGCTTTTTTCATCCACCTGGGATTTTCCGCGATTCTGGGCACGGGCGGCATGGCCCTGATTGCCCAGGCCTTCGGCCGAAAAGATTATGATTATGCGGCGAGGGTGTTCAAGCAGTGCATCCTCTTGGCCTTAATGGTGGGAGTGTTCGAAGCGGCGGTCGGATTGATGATTGCACCGGCCTACATAAAATATTTTGGCGGAAGCGGCAAGTCCCTCGAATGGGGCATCCAGTACTTTCAGATATTTGTCATTTCATTTTTATTCATGATTTTGCTCTACACCATCGGCAATTGTTACCGGGGCATGGGCAATACCAAAAGGCCCATGATCATCATGCTGCAGGCTAATCTGATGAATATTGTACTAGACCCCATACTCATCCTTGGATGGCTGGGAATTCCGGGCATGGGTGTGCGCGGAGCCGCCCTGGCTTCGGTCATTTCCCAAATTTATGCTCTGGCAATATATGGATACCTTATATTTATCAAGGAATCTCACATCAACATAAAGGGGAAATGGCAGCTGAATTTTGGCATCATCCGCAAAAGCCTTTATATTGGAGTACCATCCGGTCTGAATCATTTTCTACTGGCAGCCAATCTATTGATCACCTTCCGGGTTGTCAGCGACTACGGTACAGCTGCGCTGGCTTCGATCGGCATCGGGTTTCGTATCCTGCAGGCTATCTACATACCGGTCATCGCCGTTGCATCAGCCATGGCCGCAATTGTCGGTCAAAATCTGGGTGCCAACAAATACAAGAGAATAACCGGTACATTTGCAAGAGCCTGGATGATATCCACCATGTTTATGCTTTTTTGTACAGCGGTTTGCCAGACGTTTCCCGCCTACATAATTGGAATATTCAGCAACGATCCCGATGTTATCCGATTTGGTGTGAGTTATTTAAGCGTCTTTTCTTTGGGGTTCATCATCGTCGGGGCCATAATGGTTTTCAGTGCTGTTTTTCAAGGATTGGGTAAAACCTGGCCCAGCCTGATCGGCGCGGTAGTGGATAATGCCTTTTTTGCCGCTCTGGTATTTACCTTGCCCGTGTATTTCAGCTGGGGGATTCAATCCGTCTGGTGGATTAAATTGACTACCGCCATTATCGAAACAGCAGTGGTGGCGGTGTGGCTGAAAGGAGAGTTGCATCGCACCCGCATGCGAATATCCCAACAATTGCAACCAGCAGGGTAGCTACAAAATAAGTCCTAAATAGCTTGAAGCCGAAGGCCTTAGAAGATATTAAAAATCCAAATCTCAAACACCAAGAGTTTGTCTGATAACCCGAACGGTTTTTAAGCCGAATTTCGGCTGAACAGAAATTAATTAATGAATTAATCATTAATTGTGTGCAGGAGTAAAAGAAAAAGATCACAGTAGATAAA